>Ga0334883_1005861_pt1 | contig 10572 bp, 6 predicted proteins | sample GraSluR1_MG_6_FD_207230 | JGI IMG/M metagenome (GOLD analysis project Ga0334883, IMG submission 207230) | Sludge microbial communities from methane-producing bioreactor in Wageningen University, Netherlands - Granular Sludge_09_05-R1 | ecosystem: Engineered > Bioreactor > Anaerobic > Unclassified... | reverse complement strand
TTAAACCATGGTCGGCTCTAACAATGTTTCCACAGGACAGCACAGTACATCCTCCAGTGGTTAGTCCCCTTACTAACATAAGTTCTGGTGATGATTGGCGTAATTCGGCTTGGGGAAAGAAATATTTTGTAATTCCTGTTTTAAGGAGACCTAGACGTTTAATTAGCTCAATATGTGAAAGATTCCATGTAAACGGCTTAAAATGAGGTCCTGCCTCTAATATTGTCACATCAAAACCCTTAATCTGTAATTCCCTGGCGGCGGTAGCTCCACCTGCACCACTACCTACTACTATTGCTTTCATTTATTCTCATCCTCCGGTCGGAGGGTCGCCAGACAACAGGGTGCCCCTTCGGTTATACGTTCTGTGAAATTCATTTTAATCTGCGGATTTAGACCCTGTACCACTCCTTCATCAGCAGCACTTAGAATTCGGCAAGTATCAACATTATAATATTCCGATAATGAGCAGCGGTTAACTACCATTATCATTTTAACATCATTCTGATGGTTGTTAATATCTTTAACTGTAAATTCTATTCCTAATATTTTATACAGTATCTTGGCAGCAAGAATAAGGTCTTCGGCACTGTCACCAACCCCTAGCATTTCTCTGAATTTGCGTCCTAAAGACAATCCTTCATTGAACATAGCTTCCCTTCCCAAATTCAGAGCTTTTTCGCGTCCCATGCTATCTATCATGATTTCAACTAATTTATTATGTTCTCCGGCCATAATATTCCTATAATCTGTTAGGTTTCCTTTTAAATAGATGTCATCCAATTGATAATTATTAAAGGGGTGATCCTCTTTTTTGAGCACTCTTTCAAGGCCATTAACAGTTGAAAGGGCCAGTTGATTTAATCCTCTCTTCAGGAACCATTCTGGTGTCCACCAAGATAAAAAGCGTAGTTTAAGCCCCATTATCCGCCTCCAAATGTCCAAGATCTAAGATAAGGTTGTTGGGCTTATTTAGGTAAAGTGAATCAATCACATCCTGATAACGTCTGGTGATGATTTCCCTTTTCAGTTTCATATTTGCAGTTAGGTCCCCACCATCAATGGAAAGATCATTGGAAAGAAGAGCCCACTTTTTCACCTGTTCTGGACGTGAAAGATGTCTGTTAAACTCTTTGATGCTATTGGATATTTCCTCAGGATTGTAATCTTCATCAACCCATAAAAGACTGCTTAGATAAGGTTTACCTTCACCCACCAGCATTACTTCACTAACACCAGGAGTATCACGTAGTAAGGCTTCTATTCGGAGAGGATCTATGCTTTTACCATATGAATTGATTATAAGTTCCTTCTTCCTACCAGTAATCACCAAACTCCCTTCAGGGGTTAAATATCCAAGATCACCAGTTTTCAGCCATCCATTTTTCCGAGGCGGGTTTGAATCTGTTTCAAAGTAACCAGGAGTTACTTGTGGACCTTTCACCAATACTTCCCCATATTTATCTATTATTACCTCGGTATCAGGGAGTGGTTCGCCAACAGTACCTACCAAGTTTTTTCCCCTACGATTTAGGGTTACTAAGGGTGCTTCAGTCAGTCCATAGGCGTTGTGGATCTCGATTCCAAGATCGTGGTAATCATGGATCAACTGTTGACTGGATGTTGCCGAGCCCACAATTAGTTGAGCGCAACGGTTAAGCCCAGCTTTTCTTAGGAAAGAACGATTAATTAATGGTTTTAAGATTTTTTTTAAGAATCCGTCCTTCATGTGGATATAATGACTACCAAAAAATGAACTCTTCAACATTTGCCATAATTTTTCATAGAAACGGGGCACTGAGAAGAAAATAGTGGGTTTGACTTGGGGTAGAGACATAGCCAGATCATCGAAGTTCTCTAAGAAATAGATCTTCAGGGGTGCTGGAGCATAATATGGTGAAAAGGTACCTAAAATGCCCTCAACCACATGGTTCATTGGTAAAAATGACAAATAACTTACTTCACGATTTCTATCCTCCCATGAAGGTAACGAAGCCATGCTCTCAGCCATCCAACGCAGATGTTCGTGGTTAAATGCAACTCCTTTCGGTTTTCCAGTTGTTCCAGAGGTGTAACGGATGGTAGCAAGGTCACTGAATGCAACTGGAGATTGAATATTATCTTGAAATCCGGGGTTTTTTCTACCCTTTTCAAGAAACTTTTGCCAGGAAATAACCTTATCTGGAATCTTCTGATCTTCTCTGCAGAATGATATCAAATCCAGATCCACATCTAGCTCATTTAAACGTTTCATTAGATGAGGGGTTCCAATAAACAATATTTTAGCTTGGCTTGCTTTTAGGACATTTTTTATTTCAACAGGAGGGCTAGTATAATATAGGGGAACACTAACTGCTCCTAGAAGTCCAATTGCCACTTCCAGTGTAAGGTAGCGGCTACTGTTTAAACCTACCAGTGCTACACGATCCCCTTTTTTGATTCCTATTTCGTTAAGAGAATTTAAAGCAGCAACAATGTCATCTCCAAGTTCCTTCGGTGATTTGTATACAGGTTTACCTTCAATCAAATCATAATATTTTACATGGTAGCTTCGGCTTTTCAGCCGGAATAAAACCTGTTCATGAACTGTACGTTCTGATCGATGGAAAAATCCATGATAAACAGCGTATTCCAGGAGTTTTGGTAAATATTCTTTCCATTTAAATTCATATGGTTTGAAAAGGTTCTCAACATTTGCCCGATGGAACTGGTGTTTCTCATCAAGATAAGGAGAAAGAGTGAATAATATATTTAAAATCCCTGATTTGGTATTCATTAGGATTGGTGATATCTTCTTTATTAACGGTGCAACAGGAATAAAAACAGGAGGGGGAAGTTTGATACCTAGTTCCATTATTGCCCATTCCCTCACCTCATCCAGGAGTTGGTTGATGGTTGGTAATGAATCTGGAGGGGCGGTGAGGTGGAAGGTTTTTCCCTCAGCCTGTAAATTAAAGGTCAAAGTGGCTACAGCATCGGCTACATAATCTACAGGTATCATATTTAGGGTTAAAGAGGAACTGGTAGGGATAAACTTTAATTTTCCATTTAAATAAAGTTTAAAAAGAGCATATACGGTGTTAAAATTCTTTATTTCTCCTGTATGTGAGTCTCCGACCACCATCCCTGGTCTGAAAATAGAGTAAGGAACATCCGATTCGTGAACTGCTTTTTCTGCTAGATATTTGCTCTCTTCATAATTACTCCAGAAACCAGCCATGTCTTTATCTACTAATTCATCTTCCAAAATGGTTCCCTGCCTTTTTCCTGCCACATATGCGGTGGAAACATGCGAAAAACGTTTAAAATTTCCCTTCAAATACGCTTGACCTGCTAATTTCAGGAGATTTTCTGTTCCCCTGACATTTGTCTTATTGAGTTCTTTAAGGGGTGCGTGTAGGCGCAGATCAGCTACAGTGTGGATTATATGGGTTAAATTGGATGTTAGGTAATGATAATCATCATCACTCAGTCCCAGATTTTCCCAGGTCACATCACCGGATAGTACTTGTACTTTGTTATTTAATGAGTTTAAGAGTTCTGGCCAGTCGTACCAGGCTCGTTTCAAACGTTTCAATGCATTCGCTACGTTTTCAGCCCTTACCAATGCTACAATTTTAAGTTCGGGTTGGGAGATTAACTGGCGAGTTATCTGGGTTCCTAAAAATCCATTAGCCCCAGTGATCAGTACTTTATTCTTCATATTTGTCTCCCCTTATATTCCCTAACCTGCTGTTTTCTATGTTAATTATATTTTCAACATCCAGTTTACAATCATTCATTATTTTAGATCCCCATTTCTTGGTGAGGAACTCCTGAAGCAAGATCTGGTTCTTTTGACATAGCCTGACTTGTTCTTGTAATCCTTTTTCCAGTATATCTGTTTGTAAATCAGGATTAGCTATAAGTAAATCAACTTTCTCCTCAACAACTTCCCATAAATTAGGGTGGTTGTTGTGTAAAAAGTAGTCATCATACAAGTGTAGATCATGGTATATTGAGGAGAGTCGGGGATCATGAGCCACTGCCATCTGTGGAACTCCTGATCTTAGGGATAACACTGCTGAATGATAACGGGAAGTAACCAGCAAATCCAAATTTGAAAGCATTGATGTCATTTGGGATGCATTATAATCTCGAGAGGATATGACTCTACATTTATCTTTATTTTTCATTTTCTGGAGGATATCCTCAGCAAGTGGCTGATCTAACTCTTCCATACAGATGAGGGCCACATTTTTACCATGGTCTTCGATTATATGATCTGATATTCTTCTCCAACCTTCAATTAGCTTTTTACGAGCGTTTAATCTATCTTTGGAACGAGAAAAATAATAAGGCCACTTATAAACATTCTCTTTACGTCCCCATGGTCTTATGACAACTGGCCAGAGTGAAAAGTCCACCACTGCAAGACCTACAACTTCTTCTTCAGATTCAGGCCAGATACTTCCTAAAAATTGCTGATCTTCAGGTTCTTCCTGGAAGTTGAAGGCACAGTCTGCTGTTGATGTCATGGGTGCTGTTACTCCAATTTTTTTGAGCCTTTCTTCAGCGTATTTTGTTCTGGTGATTATTAAATCTGTTTTGCTGGCTTCTCTTTTTACCAGCCAATCATTGAATCTAGATAACTCCCCTGCATCCACCGCATATGCCACACATGGCTTTTTTTGCCTATGAGCACTTCTGGTTGTCCATATGAAAGCCCAAAGGAGTGCAGATGTCCATGTGTCCATGTAGCAGCTTCCTTCCACCAGAAGAACCAGATCGTGTTGTGAAACCAACTTGTCAATTGCAAAAAAGAAGATAGATGGGATGGGAGCAATGTGTAAGTGTTCATCTTCAGCAAGGTAACGGCTTAGATTTTCTTCGTTAAGGGTGGGAATGGTAATTTGAACCTCAGGACCTAGTAAACTCCGAATATCTTCTATTATTGCTAGAAGCCTAGCTTCGGATCCAGTGTTGTTGGCACCATTGTATCCCACCAGTAGCACTTTAAGGTGGTCTTTGTTAGTTTCAGTCATCTCTAATCACTATCTATTTCCTTCTTCACCGGGGCCCATGTCTCGCATCAAGAAAAAGACCAATTGTAACATTATTCCAGTTAATATTTTGGTGAAGTTGCCTATTTGTACGGGCTGGTAATATTCCTTGTTTTTATAAAACTGGTAGTCAGCAGGAATGTATTCTTTAACATTCTCGGATATGGTTTTAAAAATCCTGAAACTCATATAATCTTTTAGACCAACTCTTTTTGTAGTATATTTTTCTTTTTTGGTAGTTTGTAAAGATTTGTCAAAATTATGAGATGATTTTTGAAGTGAACGGGAGTTTTTCTTTTTCATACCGTCTTTCGGAGGCCAGGGGGCTGTTGCTAGACCACATTTGCCAGTAACTTTGTATCCCCATGCATTGGTCACCATTTTCATATAATCAAGTGTTTCTTTCACTCCTGATCCTCCGCTAGTGCACAGGACCACAGCCTTTTTACCATGATATTCTGGGCGGTGGCAGAGGTAGGCCAAACGGTCAATGAAGTTTTTCAAAAGGGCAGACACAGTCATAACGTAAACTGGTGAAACCATGATCAAACCATCTGCTTCCATCATTTTTTCCTGAATCAGTTCAAGATCATCTTTTAACGGGCATAACTCAATTCCCCTGGAAACACAGTTGAAGCAACCTTTACAATCTTCTAAATGGGTATCTTTAAGGAATAAGTATTCAAATTCGTAATTTCCCCTATTTTTCATCTCTTCTTCCATTTTTTGGCTGCTTTGTAGCTATTGCCTTTTTTTCTGGGGCTTCCAATTATGGTTAAAACTTTCATATTACTTACCTGCCTCAATCTTAATAGCTTCCAGAAGGAATTCGGTATGGTTGCCCAGCTTCTTCAGGGCTAAGTCCATGAATGAGTCAAAGTCTTCATCATATTTCAGCACGAAATATTCAAAGAAAAGGAATATGATAAATGAAAAGTATTCGTAGGCCAATGTTCGAGGATTCAATGGTTTAATTTTCTTTTTTTCTATCATCATCTGGAAAACATTTTCCCAGACTGTTATAGGTTCTTCTAATAATTCTTTTTTGAAAAATTCCCTTATTTTTTCATTGTGATATGTTTCTATTGAAACTAAACGCCATATCTTTTCCATCTGGGGCGTGTTAATCTGATCAATATACATCTTCGCACCCACTTCAAAATACACCTCAGGTCCCTGTTCCATTAAAGCTTCTGCATCTTCCTCTGGCAGACCACTCTGGCTGAGTTTGGTTTTGAAATAGTCAATAATGGCATCTAATATTGCTTCTTTATTCTTATAGTGATTGTAAATTGAACTTTCTCTTATACCAACTTCTCGTGCTATTTCACGAATAGAAACTCCGTTATATCCTTTCTGTGAGAATAATTCCAGAGATACGTCAAATATTTTCTCTTTGGTTGGTTTATTTCCACTTTTTTGTTTTTTCATTCCTACACCCACATTATAACTAACGTTCGTTAGTCTCATAGATATTACTATCACATCCTCATATATAAAACTAACGTTCGTTCGCAAAATTTCCGTAAAAAATAATAGGATCACTTACATACAAAATGATTAGTTGATTTTAATGGAAAAGGTACAAATTCTCCTGGTTGAAGATGAAAGCATAGAAGCCATGGATATTAAACAAACTGTGCAATCATTTGGTTATGAGGTTCAATACACTGCTTCGCGTGGTGAAGAAGCTTTAGAAAAAGCTCAAGAATTATTACCTGACTTAATTTTAATTGATATAATTCTAAAAGGAGAAATGGATGGTATTGAAGTTTGCAGTGAGATAAAAAAACTTAATATTCCCTTTATATATCTAACAGCTCATTCTGAGGAATCTACTTTTCAAAAGGCTCTGAAGACAGAACCTTATGGCTACGTCTTAAAGCCATTTGATCCTGTTGAATTGAAATATGCAATTGAAATGGCTCTCTATAAAAAAGAAATGGAGAAAAAATTAAGTGAAAGTCAGGATACGTTTCATTTGCTCACGGAAACATTAGACGATATAATTTATGTAGTTGACTTGAAAAAGCAAAAAATCATTTACATATCCTCTGCCTGTCAAAAAATCACGGGATGGGAAACAGAATCATTCTACCAAAATCCAGAACTGTGGATGGAAATGATGCACCCCGAAGACCGTCCAAAAGTCACATCTCATATTTCTAATTTGCAAGATGAGGGAAAAGAGAAAAAAATAGAATACAGAATACAAACCAGAAATGGTGACACTAAATGGATTTCAGAATCATTTAAAGTTATATTTAATGAAAAAAACCAACCAACACAAGTTATTGGCCATGCTGCTGATGTGACATTGAAAAAGGAATCTGAGAAACTGCTTAAAAAATCAGAGAAAAGATACCGGAATCTTGTTGACAAAGCTATGGTAGGAGTTTTCAGAAGCAATTTAAAGGGAGATATTGTATTTGCCAATGAAGCCATGGCCCATATGTTCTCTTACGATAATGTTGAAGATCTAAAAGCAAACAACATCCAAAGATTATACAAGAATCATGAGGAACGAAAATCAATAATTCGAACATTGAAAGAAGATGGTTTCTTAACTAATCATGAAACAGATGCAGTTGGAAAGAACGGTGAGGTAATCAGAGTCCTTGTTAGTATGAATCTGGATGGTGACATCATCTCTGGAATGTTTATGGATATAACTGAATTAAAACAGACAGAGGAAAAATTAGATCGATCTGAAAGAAGATATAGAACCATCTTTGAGAATAGTGGAGTTTTACTTCTGACTTTTGACAATGATGGTAACATAATCATGTTTAATTCTGAATGGGCAGAGATTAGTGGTTACTCTCGCGAAGAAGTGGAAGGAAAAATGAAGTGGATGGATTTTGTCCATCCCGAATACTTGGAAAAAATGGTTAAATATCATCGGCAGCGGATGAAATATCCTGATTCAGTGCCTCAGAAATACGAAACAGTTTTCATCAGTAAAAATGGTGACCAGCATGTGATGTATATTTCAGTGACAGCTCTTCCTGGAACTGGTAAGTGGTTAGCCTCAGGCACAGATATTACTGATCTTAAGAAAACCCAGAAAAAATTGGAAAAAAATGTTTTATTTTCTCGTGCTTTGACTGAAAACGCTTTAGATGGAATAATAACAACTAACACATTGGGCAAAATTTTATATTTCAATAATAGCCTACTTGAAATGTTTGGTTACTCAAAAGGTGAGTTGAAGAACTCTCCTATTACCCTATTAATGCCAGAAAGGTACCATGAAAATTTCACTGAAATTCTCAAGAAATTCCAGGATACTGGGGAGCATCGATTGGTTGGGAGGACAATTGAAACCATTGGCCTTAAAAAGGATGGGAAGGAATTTCCATTTGAAATGTCCCTAACTAAATGGGAAATCGAAGATCAAATCTACTTCACATCTATCATCAGGGACATTACTGAAAGAAAAAAAGGTGAAGAAAACAGAATAAAAGGTGAAAAAGCCCTTGCAGAAAAAGAAGAAAAATATCATGCTTTAATGGATTATTCCAGTGACACAATAATTTTAGCAGATTTAAATGGTAATTTCATTGAATGCAATCAAAAGGCAGGGGAACTTTTGGGTTTACTGCCAGATGAAATCCTTAAACTAAATTTCAGGGACATACACCCTCCAGAAGAACTTGAAAAAGTTCAGAAATATTTTAACAAAGCCATTTCAGGAGATATGGGCATTGTCGAAACTTTAGTTTTAACCAAAGATAATAATAAAGTTCCAGTAGCTATAACAGCGAGTATGGTTCAATATGGGGATACTCGAGTTATTCAGGGAATTTTCCGGGATATAAGTGAACGAAAAAATGCTGAAAAAGCATTGAGCGAGAGTGAAAAAAAATACAGAACTCTTTTTGAATCTGATCCTAATTACGCCATACTTATAGCTCCAGATGGCAAATTAGTAGATGTTAACACTGCAGCAGAGCAAATTACTGGGATTTCTAAAGAAGAATTGATTGGAAAAAGTTTTAATGAACTGGGAATTTTTATTGAAGAGGAATTAGGACTACATGGTGAAATGTTTGCACAAACATTAAAGCATGGAGCTATAACACCTTATAGGGCCAGAATCATTGATAAAAATGGTCAAATTAGGTGGGTTCTAAATCAATCAGCTGCAGTAACCAATGATAATAATCTTTACTATGTCTTGGTAATTGGTCAGGATATTACTGAATATAAAAAGGCAGAAGATGCTCTTAAAGAAAGTGAAGAGAATCTCAGATTTTTAACTGATAACATGAATGATGTTATTGGTCAAATTGATGCAGAAGGAATAATTACCTATTTCAGCCCATCTTTAAAACAACTGACAGGATATGAACCTCAAGAACTTGTTGGTAAGAAAAGCGCTGACTTAGTTCATCCTGAAGACCAGGAGACAATTTTAAACGCACTTAGGGAAGGAATAATTAATAAAAAACCCATCACTATTGAATACAGAACTAAAAAATCTGATGGAGATTATATTTGGTTGGAAGCCAGTGGAAAAGCGGTTAATGACCTAAATGGAAATTTTAAATCTGCAGTATTCGTGGCTAGAGATATTAGTGATCGTAAAAAAGCTGATAATGTTTTAAAAGAGTCTTTAAATGAGAAAGAAGTTCTTCTCAGGGAAATCCATCATCGAGTTAAGAACAACATGCAGATAATATCCAGTCTATTGAACTTGCAGATACAGTTTGAGGATACCGAAGAAATAGCAGATGTTCTAAAAGAAAGCCAGGGCCGGGTTAAAACAATGGCCATGGTTCATGAGAAACTTTACCAATCTGATAGTTTATCAAAAATTAATTTTAGGGATTACATTAAAAATCTGGTCTCACAAATCTTCTATTCCTACGGTGTAAAAAATGGATTAATTGGTTTAGAAATGGATATTGAAAATTTTAATATAGGTATCGACACTGCCATTCCTCTGGGATTAATTGTCAACGAATTAATTACTAACAGTGTTAAATACGCCTTTCCGGAGGGCAGGAAGGGCGTAGTAAAAATCATATTCAAATCAGAAAATCATAATAATTTTTTAATCATTTCCGATGATGGTATAGGAATTTCTGATGATATTAACCCAGAAAAAACAGAATCATTAGGATTACAACTTGTAAATAATTTAACTAACCAAATAGATGGTGAAATAGAACTAGACACAAATAAGGGGACTGAATTCAGAATAAAATTCAAAGAATTGGAATATAAAGATAGATTTTAAAAAATTTAGATTTGTATGATTATATAACTAAAACGGTTAGTAATTGCTATATTTTTTAATGATTTTAAAATAATGGGTAAAAATTAGAAAAAGCATGATTAAGCCCCATAATAGTGGAGTGTGTATAAAATTGGGTATTTCTATAGAATTAAACAAAGTATATTTAGGGTCTTAGATTTTTCTTTTTGAAAGATGTATTTTCCTTCGGATTTCTCATGTTTTGTGCGTTATTGAATCGTTTGTTTTTAAAAATACATTTGAATTTTTATTATATGGAAATTAATG
>Ga0334883_1005858_pt1 | contig 10578 bp, 6 predicted proteins | sample GraSluR1_MG_6_FD_207230 | JGI IMG/M metagenome (GOLD analysis project Ga0334883, IMG submission 207230) | Sludge microbial communities from methane-producing bioreactor in Wageningen University, Netherlands - Granular Sludge_09_05-R1 | ecosystem: Engineered > Bioreactor > Anaerobic > Unclassified... | reverse complement strand
GAGCCTGTACGGAAGATTAAGGTTTAAGGTTCTTCTAACTTTTCGAGTAGGCTCGGGGCTGCGATGGCCCATGGCGTGTTGCGCTGCGTGGCATTGAGGTGGGCGATGGCCAGGAACAGGGCGACTTCCGCGCCCCGATCACTACGGAACGCAGTGGCGCGGCGGATGGTCCTGCGCAGCGGTCGCATGACCCCGCCCTCCATGGCGTTGGTGGTGCGGTAGCGACGAGCCCCTTTGAGGTTGGGCACGTTCATATAGGCGATAGAGGCGTCGAAGTCCGTCAGGAGGCTAGCCACTGCCTCGGGCTCTGCTTCCTGCCAGTCCTTGACGAACTGCTGCAGACGCTGGTGGGCCTCGCGGGTGTCTGTCGCCTTGTAGATCGCGCTCGCGGCCCGCAGGGCAGCTTTGCGGTGAGACTTGTCTCGCAGGCTGTCACCGGCATTCTTGAGCTTGTGGAACACACATCTCTGACGTGGCACCGTGGGGTAGACGGTCTCGATCGCGGCACAGATGCCCCCCGCACCGTCGCTGACGAGCAGCTTCACCTTGCCATCCGTCGCGCCGCGCAGGTGGAGACGCTCCAGTAGCCGGACACAACTGCGTTCATCCTCACTGTCGGCAAGCTCGAAGTCGAGAATATCCTTCCGCCCGCTCTCGGACCACAGCCCCAGAGCGATGATGGCCACCCTCTTCACCCGCTCGAGCACTGGGCGCCGACGCCCATTGCGGTCCGTGGTGTACTCCTCTGTCGGCCTCACGACTGTGAACCAGATGCCGTCCAGCATCACCACATCCGGCGGATCGACAATAGGCTTGTGCCGCCACCGATTCAGACCGCGGACGAACTCGTGCACTCGAGCCTGCACCGTGCTGGCACTCAGCGGCCATCCCAACTGCTGCCCCACGTCCTCCGCGATGTGCCGAAACCCCTCCTCGGCTCCATAGGCGAAGAGCACTCCCAGATCCACATCGATCCACATCTGCTTGTGCTTGCGCAGAGCCGCGAACTCCACATTCGCCGCCGCCCCGCACCCCACGCACCGCACCATCGGCACCCGGATATCCGTGATAGTCCCCAACGTTGTCTGCAACTGGCGTCGATAGTGGCCGTTGCGCTTGAGCTGGCTAGCATTGCTCTCCCCGCACCGATGGCATTCCCACGGCACCGTCGCATCCCCACTGCGATCCCGAGGTTCGTATGCTCCACGCCCCAACCGGTGACTCACCTCATCGTCAAGTACCCCGTTGACCAACTCACGCAACGTAGCACACGATATTCGTCCCACCTCATCCCACAGGGCATTGAACACATCCTGGCGCTCGTAACTATTGACAGCCAGCGGCATCACCGATACTGTGGTCATGGAGCTACCTCCTGCGAGACTGGTGTTGGTGGCAACCCACCGTTCTACGCAGGACAGGTAGCTCCCTCCTTATCTTTCCCCCAGCCCAAATACCAAAGCATTAGACTTCCGTACAGGCTCCTCGGGGAGTCGGCGAGCCGCGAGTCGCGCGTCGCGAGTCGGCATCTACGTCAACAGCGTCAACGGTGGTCTGCGGCTCCTCACCCAGACGCCTCTCCTGTTGCTGTTCTCAGACGTGCTCTGCCGTTCTCAGACGTGCTCTGCTGTCCGCCTTTGTTCCCGGGTCTCCGTGGAACTCCGTGTACTCCGTGTCTCCGTGGTCTGCCGTGTATTCCGCCGTTCGCCCCTGCTCGCCGTTCTCCGTGGAACTGCGTGCACTCCGTGTCTCCGTGGTCTGCCGTATACTCCGCCGTTCGCCCCTGCTCGCCGTTCTCGCCCCCCCCCCGGTCGGAGGCCCTCCGCCCCTGCACGTCGAACCGTGAATCACCCCTCACAGGAGGCCCTATCATGTCTATCTTGCTCTCCATACTAATGCTCCTGCCGGCCACCGCCGCCCTGGCCCAGGGCCCGGACACCCTGGTGCTGGGCGACTTCGAGATCGTCACCTGGCGCGGCCTTACCAAGAGCGAGGAGCAGGTGAAGTCCGGGCAGTACGCCGGCAAGTGGGCAGACCTCAAGAGCAATCCCAGTATCCAGCCGGCCAGAGTACCGGCGGACTGGTCTTCCTACGACCGGCTCATCCTGTGGGTCTACTCGGCAAAGGCCAATGGGCAGGGGCTGACCTTGGTCTGCAACTCCGACAATCCCGCCGACAAGGAGGGCTGGGACTACTACTTCCACCACTTCCGCGTGGACTGGGAAGGCTGGAAGCTCCTGAACCTGCGCCTGGGAGAGGACATCCAGGGGACGAGGAAGCCCAAGGGCTGGGACCAGATCGACTACCTGAGCATCAGTGCCACGGGGTGGGAGCATCACCCGCTGGAGGACACGGTGCTGTACTTCGACGACGTGCGCCTGGTACGCGATCCGGCGAAGCTGGAGGTGGCGCCGGGGCGCTCTGAGCGCGCGCCGGACGGCTCGACCTCCACGGCCTACGCTCTGACGGTGACCAACCGCTCCGCGCGGCCGCGCTCGTTCTTGCTGCAGGGGGGTCGGACGCGGCCCGCCGGTGGCGCCGGGGCCTTCGACCTCGAGGGCCTGCCGGAGCGCACGAGTGAGATCGCCGCGGGCGAGACGCTACAACTCACGGCGCGGCTGACGGCGACGCCGGCGCGTCTGGCGGGCCAGGCCCCGCTCTCCAGGGAGGAGTTCGTCGTGCAGGTGCCATCCGACATCCCCGACATTCCGGGGCCCGAGGTGATTCTGGGCGCCGCGGTGCCCTTGCCCGGGCGGCAGCATCCCTTCTTGTTCGGCGACAGAGCCCTGCTCGACAGAGCCCTGCAGAGGGCCGAGAAGTACGAGTGGGCCCGGGCCGTCCTCGACGGCATCCTGCAACAGGGCGAGGCGGCCGTGGAGGCCGAGCTGGTGATACCGGATGAGGGAGGCCAGTGGGGCCACCACTATGTCTGCAAGAAGTGCGGCGCGAGGCTGAGGCATGAGGACGGCAAGCACATCTGCCAAAGGTGCGGCGCCGAATACACCGGCTGGCCGTACGACCAGGTGATCGTCGCCGGCACCCACAGCCGGAACTGGTCCGCCGTGCAGAGCCTCGGCCTGGCCTACGCCTTCACCGGCAAGGAGGCCTATGCCGAGAAGGCCCGCCGGATCCTCCTGGCCTATGCGGACAAGTACACCACCTACCCGCTGCACAATGTGCAAAACAAGCTGAGCAGCTCCGCGGCCCGGGTCTTTGCCCAGACCCTGGACGAGGCCTGTGCCATCATCGGCGTGGCGTGGGGGTACGACCTCATCTACGACAGCCCATGCTTCTCCCCCGAGGACCGGCGGGCCATCGAGGACCGGTTCCTGCGCGAGGTGGTCCAGACCATCCGGCGCAATGATTCGGGGATCAGCAACTGGCAATCGTGGCACAACGCGGGTGTGGCGGCGGTGGGTTTCTGCCTGCAGGATGAGGAGCTGGCCTCCCACGCCATCCACGGCAAGAGCGGCCTGGTCTTCCAACTGGAAAACAGCGTCCTGAAGGACGGCTTCTGGTACGAGGGCACCGCGGCGTACCATTACTATGCTCTGGATGCCCTGCGCTGGACCACGGAGGCGGCCTACTACGCCGGAATCGATTTCTACGGCAACGCGGTGTACAAGTCGTTGTACGACGCTCCCATCCTGTACGTGACCCCGTCCCTGGAGTTCCCGGCGGTCAACGACAGCGACATCTTCTCCATCAAGGGCCGCCACGGCTTCTACGACTTTGCCTTCGCCCGCTTCGGCGACCCGACGTACCTCACCGTGGCCGCGGGCGGCAAGCGCAACAGTCGCGAGGCCTTGCTATGGGGCGCGGAAGAGCTGCCTCAGGCTCCGGACCTCGCCCTGGAAAGCCGCGACTTCACCGGCCTGGGGGCCGCCGTGCTGCGGCAGGGAGCCGGGGAGGAGCAGATGTACGTGCATCTTGACTACGGCCCCCACGGCGGCGGCCACGGTCATCCGGACAAGCTTACCGTGATCCTGCACGCTCTGGGAACCGAGCTGGCCCCCGATCCGGGCCGGCTGGCCTACGGCGCCCCCCTGCAGGGCTCATGGTACCGGCAGACCTTCGCCCACAACACCGTCTGCGTCGATGGGCGCAGCCAGCAGGCCACCGAGGGCAGGCTGACGCTGTTCTCCTCCCAGCCGGGGCTGGCCATCGCCACGGCCTCCTGCGACACGGCCTACCCGGGGGTGGCCATGCAGCGCACGGTGGCCCTGACCGATGGCTACACGATCGATCTGTACTCCGTCGAGAGCGAGGAGGAGCACACCTACGACTGGCTGTGGCACAACTTCGGCGAGCTGGTGCCCGGCCTACCGGTGGAGGCCGGCCACGAGCCGCCGGGCGAGACCGCCGGCTATCAGCACATGCTGGAGGTCTCGGCGGCCGTTACCGCGGACACCTGGTTCGCGGACTTCAAGCAGGAGCGCGCCAATGTGCGCCTGACGATGCTGGGCGTGCCCGACACGAACCTGTACTTCGGCACCGGCATGGCTCACAATCCCCCGCGCCCGTGCCCGATGGTGGTGGCCAGGCGGGAGGGCAGGCAGGCCCTGTTTGTGTCCGTCATCGAGCCCTATCGGACGGAGGCGCGGGTGACGGGGCTGGAGCTACTGCCGGTGGAGGGCGAGGACGGCGCGCTCGCACTGCGGGTGCTGCGGGGTCAGGAGCATGATGTGCTGATGGTGGCGGACGCCCCCGGTCGGAGGACCTTCGGGACAGTAGACACCACGGCCAGGGCCTGTTTCACGCGAGTGCGTGGCGGCCAGGTCGTCTCGGTGGTTCACGTGGAGGGATAGCGGCGGGGCGCAAGGGGCAGACAGTGCCATGCGGGCCTTCGAACGCCGCGATGAACCCAACCGCCGCGCATCGGAGCGGGAAACGGCCGTTGCCGTGCCTGCGCGGCACCGGCCCGCGGCGGCGGCGTGCCTCCAACCGGCGCCCTACTGCCCCGTCGCCGAGGAGCGCAGGAGCAGCGCCGCCGTCCTCGCCTTCGGCATCCCAGCGCCAACCGTATGTGTCGCCATTGCGCTCTTCGGGCGGTTGTGGTACCAGTACAGAGCACCGGCCTCGGCCGGGATCATCCACCGTGGAGTGGTGGCCAATGCGCCTTCTAGTGCTCAATGCAAGCCCCCGCAAGACAGGTACCCTCGCCACGCTCCTGCGCGAGGCCGTCGCCGGCACCGGCGGACGGTTCGATGTAGAGTGGGTGGATGTGCAGGACCTGAACGTGAACCCCTGTGTCGGCTGCATGCAGTGCCGGCCCGATGCGGACTGTGTCATGCCCGCCGATGACGGGCACCGCATTGCTCAGAGCATCGCGCAGGCCGATGCGCTGCTCGTGGGCACCCCCACGTACTGGGCGAACATGACCGGGCCGCTGAAGGTGCTTTTCGACCGCGTAGTGCCGGCGCTCATGGGTGAGACCGAGCGAGGCATGCCTCTTCCGCGTCAGAAGGGCAAGCGGGCGGCGGTCATCGCCACCTGCACGACCCCCTTCCCCTTCGATCGCCTGCTGCGGCAGAGCAGCGGGGCCCTGCGGGCCGTGACCGAGGTGCTCCACTACGGCGGGTACCGCATGGTGGGCAAGCTGGCGTGCCCCGGAACGAAGCGGCGTCGGGGAGTGACTGAAGAGGTCCTGAGGAAGGCGCGCCGGATCGGTGAGCGGCTATAGGTGCCCGTTCGGGCCCGCGGCGGCTCAGATGGTCCCGGCGCCCCGGCCCGGCGCGGCGAGCTCTGCCGCCTGCCCCGGGCGCTGCGGCGCGCCGTCACGGGGAGCCGAAGGGCTCAGCTCCTCGCTCGTCCCAGTCGCGGGCCCTCCGCGGATGGGGGCGCCATCTGCGTCCGGCACGCCAATTGCCGGTAGCGGTGCCGAAGGGGGCATGAGCATGGATAGCCAGTCTCACACGGAACTGCTCGACCTGATCTCCGAGCCCGAGTCGGTGGCCGCCACCGGCTGCACACTGGGGTTTCTGACCGATCTGACCCTCAAGACCATCCACCTGTACGGCGAATCCACGGCCCAGAAGATCTGCTCCGAGGTCCGCCTGCCCTTCACCCATGTGATGGACCAGGTCTTCGACTACCTCAAGCGCGAGGGTCTGGCGATGGTCACGGGCGGCCAGGGCTTCAGCGAGCAGAGCTTCCGCTATGTGCTCACCCCCAAGGGCGTCGAGCGCGCGCAGGAGGCGGTGGGTCGCTCTCACTACGTGGGGCCGGCTCCGGTGCCTCTTGCCGTGTACAACAAGGTGGTCCGGGCGCTGACCATCGATGACGTCAAGGTGACTCCGGCGTCGATCAAGACCAGCTTCGCCCATCTGGTGCTCAGTGACGTGGCCCTCGCCCGGATCGGGCCGGCCATCAACTCCGGCCATTCCGTGTTCATCTACGGCCCGCCGGGAAGCGGAAAGAGCACCATCGCCGAGGCCAGCTCGCGCCTGCTCACCGGCCATATCCTCGTCCCCCACGCCATCGACGCAGGCGGCCACATCATCCGCGTCTACGACCCGCAGAACCACGAGGCGGTGCCCGCTGACGAGCCGCCGGCCGGGGTGCCGGTCACGCCACCCGAAGGCAGGTGGGATCAGCGCTGGGTGCGCTGCCGCAGGCCGATGGTGGTTACCGGCGGTGAGATGACACTGGCCGACCTGGACCTGATCTACGAGGAGACGGCCAAGTACTACGAGGCACCCCTGCAGGTCAAGGCCAACGGCGGCATGCTCGTCATCGACGACTTCGGGCGCCAGCAGGTGAGGCCCTTCGACCTGCTCAACCGCTGGATGGTGCCGCTGGAGCGGCGGGTGGACTTCTTCACACTCCACACGGGGATGAAGATCGAGGTCACCTTCGACATGCTCCTGGTGTTCTCCACCAACCTGGCCCCCAAGGACCTGGTCGACGAGGCCTTCCTGCGCCGCATCCGGCACAAGGTCTATGTCGGCAATCCCACATCGGAGCAGTTCCGCCTGGTGCTGCAGCGGGTCTGCGAGGCCCGCGGGGTGCAGTACACCGAGCACGGCTGTAAGTACCTCATCGACGAGCACTACGTCAAGGCCGGGCGAGAGATGCGCGGCGTGCACCCGCGCGATCTGGTGGAGCAGCTCATCGACATCGCTCGGTACAACGACCAGGAGCCGGCGCTATCCAGGGAGCTGATCGACGAGGCCTGCAATTCGTACTTCGTGGAGATGTAGCCGCAACCCGTTACACGACACGGCCCGGCCCGCGGAAGCAGGCCGGGCCATGCTGGTTCTTGCGGACGCCTCACGGCCCGGCCGCGCTCAGTGGTGCCCGCAAGCGCTCCGGGCCTCGGCGATCTGCCGTGCCCGGGGCTCCTGGAGCCTGATCGTGCTGACAATCGCCAGCAGGGCGCACACCGCCGCACCGGCGAACACCGGCATGTAGCCCACGGCGGGCACCAGGGCCCCCACCGCGATGGGAGCCAGGCCCAGTGGCAGCAGGAACGCATTGCCAAACCCGATGTACGAGGGCCGCTTGGCCGCCGGGGCGATATCGAGCATGTAGTTGAACTCGCCCATCTCACGCCCCGGTGCCATGCACCCCAGACCCACGAACGCCAGCCCCAGCAGGGCCACGGGCAAGCTCTGCCATCCCCCCGTACCCGCAGGACCCGAGAGCGCCGCGAAGGCCGCGAGCGCGGCGACCACAAACGTCGCCAGCGTGCACCAGTTGGCCACCACGATCACCGCGCGGTTGCCCAGCCGGTCGCTGATTCTGCCGAACACCACAGACGCCACAATCTCACTGACCGTACGCACCGTGATGAACAGGGCCGCCCAGCGGGCCTCGAGGCCCAGAACGCGACTGCCGAAGATGATGAAGAAGGGGGGCGCGGCGCAGGCCAGCCCACTGAGCAGACGCTGCCACAGCAGGCGGCGATAGTTGCCGTCACGCCTGACGATCCGCAGGCCGCGGGCGAAATGCTGTCTCAGGGTCAGACGGCGAGTGGCCGCGTGCGGCGGGGGCTCCTTGACGAAGGAGAACACCGTCCAGGCAAGCCCCCAGGCGAGAGTGCTGAACAAAAACAGCATGCCGTAGTTGGCGGGAAAGCCGTAGCCTGAGCCGGGCCGCAGATAGTAGTCTACCACCGGAGCGGCCAGGGCGACGGCCAGGATCAGGCCCACGAGCCGCCGCCAGGTCATCAGCCCGCCCCGCCGGTCGCTGGGCACCGAGCGGGCCGTGATGTCGATCCACGCGAGCTCCGAAATCCCATTGCCCAGCATGAACACGAACAGACCCACCAGGACCGCGGCCAGGATCAGCGAAGGGTCTTGCCCCTTGCCCAGCAGCAGCGCCCCTGAGATCAGCAGCAGCGCGAAGACGCGTGCCACCGAGTAGAAGCGGTAGACGGGACGCTTGTTCTCGGTGTGATCCAGGGCCCGGGCGGCGAACACCTGGGTCGCCACGCGCCCCACGTGCTGCACGCTCACCGCCAGGCCCACGGCCCAGTCGGCTCCTGAAAGGCCCAGCACCAGCAGAGACACCACGGTCTCCTGGTCGATGGCCCGGGCGGCCACCATCGACAACGCCCCATTGATGGCGTTGAGCACGAAGTTCCGCCGCATCAGCGGCACCGCTAGGTCCGTCCGGTCCTTGGCTATCGCTGCCATCCCGACAGGTCCCCTGTGTGTCTTGGTTGATCGAATGGTCGAACGGCTGCCTCGTGCGTCACCCGGCACGGCCGTCGGTCGCCGGCCGCGAGCGGCGCATCCCTCACGATCCCGCCGCTTCTCCGGGCGCCAGCCGGTCCCTGGGCTCCTCCAGTCCGCGGTCCAGAACGATAGCCACCAGGGCCAGTGTCGCCGCGCCCACAAACAGCGGCAGATAGCCGGCTCTCGGTGCCAGCCAGCCGACGAGGATCGGCAGCAAACTCAGCGGCAGCAGGAAGAAGTTGCCGAAGCTCATGTACGAGGGTCTCTTGGCGGCCGGAGCGATGTCCAGCATGTAACTGTACTCGCCCACCTCGCGTCCCGCGGTCATGAGGCCCAGGAAGAAGAAGGCGGCACTGATGAGCACTATCGCCGCCGGGGCCGGCTCCCCCTGCAGCCCGGAGACCTGCTGCGCCAGGGCCGAAAGCGCCGCCAGCGAGAAGGTGACCAGGGTCATCGCATTGCCGAACCGGATCACGGCACGGTTGCCGATGCGGTCGCTGACCCGGCCCACCAGCACCGAGGCGCCGATCTCGCTGACAGTCCGCAGCAGGATGAAGCCGGCGGCCGACTTCTCCGGCATCCCCAGACCCCTGATGGCGAAGGCCACGAAGAACGCCGGGACGGCCCAGGCCGCGGTACTCAGCAGCCTCTGACGCAGGAGGCGCCGGTACGAGCGGTCTCGCCGGACGATGCGCAGGCCGCGGGCGAAATGCTGGCGTACCGTCAGGCGCCGCCTGGCCGCATGGGCCGGCGGCTCGACGGCGAAGAAGAACGCCAGGTAGGAGACCGCCAGGAACGCCGTGCCCGCCAGGTACAGCATGCCGTAGTTCGTGGGAAAGGGCAGGTGCGTGTCCGGGGCCAGGAAGTGGCCCACCAGTGGGGCGGCCACGGCGGCGGTCAGCAGGAGCCCCAGCACTCGCCGCCACATGAACATGCCGCCCCGCCGACTGCTGGGCACCGACCTGGCAGCCACATCCCCCCAGGCCAGCTCGCTGATCCCATTCCCCACCATCAACACGAACAGGCACCCCAGCAACACCACAAGGATCCCCATCGGGCTGCGCTGCTCTCCGGTGAGCAGGACCACTGTGGCCCCCACTAGGGCCGCGATGCGCGCCACCGAGCCCAGGATGTAGACCGGCATCTTCCGGGGCACCGAATCCAGCGCACGGGAGATCACCACCTGGGTCATCACCCGACCGAACTCCTGCACCGCCTGGGCAGCACCCACGGCCCACTCCGCACCCGCCAGCCGCAGCACCAGCAGCGGAATCACGGTACCCGGGTCGGCCGTGCGGTTCCCCAGCATCCACAAGGCGCCGTTGACCACCGAAAGCACGTAGTTTCGGCGCACCAGCGGGACCGCGATGTCGGTACGGTCTCTGTGGGAGGACACCCTCAACCCCGACCTCGCCGGGCAGGATTGGACCGACGGCGCCCGGTTACCAGCATGCAGATACGCCCCCGCAATTGCCGGACCGCTGCCGGACCGCCAACGCCGGGCGGCGAGCCAGCATAATGCGCCAAAGCGAAGGCGAGGTCAAGGGAGGGGGGCGAACGGCGGTGGGAGCGGCGGGGAGCGGCGGGGACGCCTACCTCTCCCAGCCCGCGTAGCGGGCGACCGGGAGAGGTCACGGCCGCGTGGCGGCCGTGGGTGAGGGGCCGCCCCGCTGAGAGCCACCGCCCGCTGCGGAGTAGCGCCACCACCCGTGCAGGCCATTGCCGGACCGCCAACGCCGGGCGGCGAGCCAGCATAATGCGCCAAAGCGAAGGCGAGGTCAAGGGAGGAGGGCGAACGGCGGCGGGGAGCGGCGGGGAGCGGCGGGGAGCGGCGGGGAGCGGCGGGGAGCGGCGGGGAGCGGCGGGGAGCGGCGGGGAGCGGCGGGGAGCGGCGGGG
>Ga0334883_1005854_pt1 | contig 10585 bp, 9 predicted proteins | sample GraSluR1_MG_6_FD_207230 | JGI IMG/M metagenome (GOLD analysis project Ga0334883, IMG submission 207230) | Sludge microbial communities from methane-producing bioreactor in Wageningen University, Netherlands - Granular Sludge_09_05-R1 | ecosystem: Engineered > Bioreactor > Anaerobic > Unclassified... | reverse complement strand
CTTTGCAAGGTATGAGCACGGTTATATGTGGGAGTAAGAACGGTAACAAAAGGCATGCAGTATCCTTATCGTGTTGTTGATTCAATAACAGAAAGCCATTGCCTACAAATATGCGTACTATCAAGCGTTTCTCGAATCTTTACTGCTTCTCTTCCAAACTCTTCAGCGAAAGCTGGATCTTCAATCAAGGACAGTATAGCATTTGCCAACGCATCCACATCATTGCGAGGTACAACCAGACCATTCTCCCCGTCCACAATGACGGTCCCTCGCCCTTGGCTGTAATCGGTTGTGATACAAGGAAGTCCCATAGCCATTGCCTCTATGAGGGCATTAGGCATCCCTTCAAAATTGGAAGAAAGCACAAACATTCCAGCTTCCAAAAACCTAGAGAAGATATCTTTCTCTATCCCAGGGAGGGAGACAGCTTGTTCCAATCCTAGAGAACGTACAAGGCTTTCCAACTCAACTCGCTGTTCCCCTTCCCCATAAATAACCAATCGAGAGGATGGATGAAGCGAATGGACCTTGTGAAAAGCTTGAATGAGCAAAGAAAAATTCTTCTGAAAGTTCAGTCTTCCTGCAGATACAATGGTCTCCAAACCAATACTGTTAGTATTTGGAAGAGGCATGGATTCCGTGAACAACGGATTGGGAATGACAATACCACGGGGGTCTGTCTCAGCATAATAATAGGAAAGTGCACCCTTCGATTGGAATACCCCTTTGGTGACAAACGTTCTGTACACAAATCTGAGTATCTTTTTCTCGAACTCAGAAAATCCCTTTGAGGTGTAAGGATCATTTCTCTCAGAAATGATAAAAGGTGTTCTGAGCCCAAGATTTGCAATACAAGCAAGGCTCCCCGAATATGACATCATGCCCAGAACTACGCGAGGACGAATAGTTTTAAGGGTTCTTCTGATATTCCTAATCAGCGAGAGATATCTAAACACAACGGGTAGGCTCGAAGAAATATCATACTCAGTGATGGTGATTTTCTCGGATAAGGGATACGCATGTTCTCCTGTGGTCAGTGAGATCAAGTGGACATTCCTTCCTTGGGATACAAAATAATTCGCCAGATAGGAAGTCACTCGTTCTGCACCACCAAAGGCAAGACCGGTAATTACTATCGCTATGGTATCACTTTTTGTCCTGTTCATACCGTGACCTTGGGAAGTGGCACCCAACTTCCCAGCAACTCGTCATAAGAATCGGGTTCAAAGGGCTCAAAACCAGAGAAGTGGAAAAGTGTCAATTCCCCAAAGAGAATCTGCTCATTTGCATCAACATACAGGTCAACACGGACCTGCGGAAGCCCTGCAGAAAGCGTTTTCGCCAAAGCCAGCATAGAATCCCATTGTTTTGGTTTGGGAATTTCGTACGTACTGTTGGGATAGTGTTGCATTACATCCAACCGATTCCAAGAGATATCAAAAAAATCAAACTTGGTATCATCCGGTCTGTCGGAAGCAACGAAAGCCATTCTGGGTTCTCCCCCGAAACAGAAAATCTTGTAATCCTTTGGGGGCTTCCCATCTTCCGTTTGGATGAGATGCTCAATAATAATCCTAGGTTTGATTTCCTTATAGGGCCATTCACGGTCATACCAGTAGTAATTCGAGTTCATCCACTGGCTCATCACCTTATGAGCATGCTCCCAATCAAAGGTTTTTTTATCATAACAAAACAAAACATCACCCGAAGTATGGGTAGGCTTAATAACAAATTTTTCAGGAAGAGCATCAAAGGAAATAAGAGAAGGATCGTCATACACCCCTACCAGAGGGACAAGATAGGATTCCCCGATGCTGGAAGAAACATGACTTCGAACTTCATACTTATCAACGATATGGGGATAGAGAGGATTATGATCGTATATTTTCTGCCACTGCAGTTTTTCATTATACGTATGAGGCTCTTTGAGATTACATTTCTTCCCATTACTCATCCTATACTTCAGTGAAAGGAACAATGCATTAGGAAGCAACCGAGCCAATCTACTTTTTAGAAGGTGATTCACAAACCTACTGGGATGCCGAATATACTCACCAATCTTTGCCATCAATTGGAAGAAATCCAGACCCTTGTCCGGGGTATCGAGCACAATCCCTGCATAACACATGGCAATCAGAATATTACTGAACTCTTCTGTATAAGTTACTCGAGCAACCTGATCAAACAACATTGCTGTCATGATGGCAGTAGAGAGTAGAAAAGGACCTTTCTTCTCAAAGCGGAAGAATCTCTTCAGCCCTTGTACAACAATGGAGAAGCAAAGGCTGTAATAAACCAAAGTTCCTATTAATCCAACAGCGACCAATAACTCCACATAGTTATTGTGCGCGTAATTATCAAAGCCACCCAAATCAGTAAACGCCCCAAGCCCCCAACCAAAGAGGGGTTTCTGAGTAAACATGGAAAGGCCACTTTTGAGCATGCCCATCCTTATAGAAACACTCTCATCACCACTTCTTCCCAACAATTCAGAGAGCATCATAAAAAATCGCTGTCCAAACGCTCGTCTCAAAGGCTCAATTAACAATAATGCAAATATGCATAGTATCAATAATATCAGACCAATGCCCAAAGCCAATCCTGCTTTTTGCAATGATTTCTGTTGGAGTAAATAAATCAATATCAAGCCAATACTCAGTAAAATAAATACCTTTCTGGATGCAGTGTAAAAAGAGAGTACTGAAAATACGGGAATTATTAACCAATAGGCTTTCTTTCCCGTATCAAAACCAAGAAAAAATGAGATTATTGCTCCCACAGAAAGAATATACCCAACTGTATTAGGATTTACATCGATTGTTAACCCTAACCGAGAAGAAAGAAAGAGAACCATTGGAGTTTCGACTAGCAAACGAATTATAAGAAAAAGACATGCGTACAAATAAATGCGAAGGAAATTATGAAATGAATTTTGATTACTCTTAACGTATGGAAAAACCAAATTTCCAAAAACCAATACCTGTATAACTGATTTTTGCCTGCTGATGGCAAGGGCTGTATTGCTTGCATACATAACTGAAATTACTGATAGAAAGAGGAATGCCAGGCTCCATCCAACAAACACATTGGTAATCTTTGAGCGCTTTATCAGGAATCTTGTTCCAAAAGTTGCTACGAAGAGTATTTCTGCAGGAATGAACACACGATGGATATCAGGACCATATGCCATTATGACACTGAGAAATATGAGCATCACGATATCACAGAACCAATCAAACAGAGATTTGGTTTTTGCCAGTTGCATTGTCATTATACTTACCAACTCCTCAATAGCCGTAGTGTAGAATAGATGTAATAACGTAACAAGAAGGATTGATTGTCACTAAAGCAAGGCTTGTGGAACTTCCAAAGTAAAGGAAAGTCCTTTTTGTTGCTCATCTTTTGAAGGAAACTCCATATATGATCCATATGTATGCGTTAGATATGCATGATAGTCTGAAGGCACACGTAATTGAATAGAGTGATACTGTACTTCTGTTCCTTCCCCGAACCATTGCTTTTGCACAAAGCTTCTTTCGTCTTCATCAGGACAAGCCGTGTATAGAAATAAAGCCTCATTGATAGGGCATTGCTCACACAGAGCATGAAACTCGTGTTCAATGGCATGGATCGACTTGGGGTAGAAGCATTGCCTGATATCATGCATAACCTGCTTGATTACTTTTCTGAAACGTGTTTTTGCCCAAACTGGTTTATGCTTTTTCATTGGATAAAAAAGATAGAGCTCATTGAAACAAGCTAACATTGCTTGCTGCTCATCTTTCTCTGAAGGAGCTCCAACCAAGGGAAATAGATCTACATGCAAATATCCATGACTCATTCCTTCAAACCCTACCCTTGCAAAAAGGAATGAGTAAGAAGGATGCGTATCATGAAAGTACACACGGTATGGAGAAGGTAACTCTGCTCGAAGGCAGTCAAGCATTTGAGAATATGAAGAGTAAGGTATCCCTAAATCAATATCACAGTCCCATGGGATTGTCCCTTTATGGCGAACAGCACCAAGAGCTGTCCCATACAACCCGTAATACGGAATTGAATATCTTGCAAATACAGCCAAGACTGCTTCAAGCATCTTGAATTCCAATGTCTGAAGTTCACTGATAGCAATTCTTGGCATTTACTAAGCTCCCAATAATCGCAATTTATACAAGAGTTTCTTTGTCATCTTCCAAAGCTCTTTGCTTTCGTGCGGATTCCCTATCAGGTTCAAGACAACAGTCACAAGCATACTCCATAACCCAACAACCATTGCATAGAGGAACCATACCAGGTAGGAAGAGGGACGAATACTAAACAGAGCTTCCCATGTCAACCAAGAGATGAGTATTGCTGCAATGGTAAATAAAATTCGCTTAACAGATACCCAAGAAGAGGTTCTAGTTATCTTATGCGGAACATATTCCAATACCGTAATGGTAAAATACAGATCGGAAGCCAAGAACCCAGCTAGAAGCCCATACAATCCAAAAGGTTTAGCAAGGACCAAGGCAAATACTATGGCAATGGCTGCCTGAGTGATAGTCCTTGATCGCGTCTTTCTATAATGTCCTGCAGCCTGGATCATTGCAGATAATGGATAGCGAATTACCGCTACAAAGGTGCTAAGAACCAAAAAAAACGCAAGGTTTGGCTGTATATAGTTTGCATCAGCCATGCCTTGCGCATAGATATTCATGAAGGGCATGAAAAGAACCAAGAGACAGGAAAAGAGAATAGAAATCAATCCATAACACAGTACTTCGAACTTGCCGAGAGCTTTATGCAACACATCATACTGTCCAAGAGAAATGATTTCTCCAAACGTTGAATAAATCGAACCGTTGAGAATTACATCCAACACACTCCGGACACCAACAATGACAGACATATATACCGTGTAGATGCTGATTGTGCTATATCCAATCCCCGTGATGGTCATGGCTATCGTAGGGAAGGCTTTCTGTATAGACCCAAGCACTTGGGACAGTAGGACATCACCACGTTGCTGGAGGGCGTCTTTGGTAGGCTGCTCTGTATAGGATACTTGTTTGTAGTGTTTTCTTACATAGATATAGAGAATCAAGGAACGGACGAGTATGGTCATCGCTGTCAACAACTTTACTAGGATGATGCCACTGTTGAGAAGCAACGCCACATACACAACCGCGATTTTTGCCAGTATGCTTGCACTGGTAGCCAGTGCTACTACATAGGTCTTTTGGGTTGCTGTGAGTAAAACCCTGTACTTTGCCATGGTAGAGAACTGAAGGACCCCTCCTATACCAATAGAGACAGAGAGCAGGAAAACTTCTGTGGATGAGAGGATATCAGTATTCTGCAGTGAAAATACAATAGAAAAGAGGATGACACCCCCAAGATAGAGAAGAGAAATCCTGTCATAATAGCGTTTTGATGCAGACAAAATGCCATTTATTGCTTGATAGTCCTTCTCGGCATATGGTTTATACAGTGCATAGATTGCTGAACCAGCAAGCCCAGCTTCCAGAAGATCAAAATAGGAGATGAATTGGGTAATGGAATTGGAAATCCCATTCAATTCTGATCCAAATGCGAGGATGATCTGCCGGGGAATGATGAGACCAGCAAGCAAGGTAACAATACTGGTCAAGGCTGTTGCGAGAGAACCATATGCCACATTCTTTGTTCTCATAACGCTACATTGCCCTTTTAAGATTCAGAAGTAATTTGATTCGATATACTACACCAAACACCGAAGTACTCAATGAAAATAGCATATCGTTGCCTTTGGAGAAAAAATAATAACATATCTGAAGAGATATTGGCTCCCCGCTTGCAGAGTATTTCGGAATAACAGATAGAATATCATCCTGGTGAAGCCTATCCAAGATTGCATTACGTTCTTCTATTGTATATGCTCCAGGCCCACTACTTCTTCGGATGAGTTGTTTAATTGTGTAGAGAATACTCAACCCCATTCTCTGGATATATGCTTTTTGTGATAGATTCCATTTTTCTATATATGTACCCAATTCGCGGAACACAAGGAATGTCGATGATATATGACGTTCAAGATATTTGCCTTGTGTAATGCTTTGGGCATTCTGCATATAGTTGTAGAGCGGAGTATGGATAACCGCTATAGTTTTTGCTCGATCAAAAATAGGGAGTGTTTGCAGCAGATCTTCACCACTGGATACCGAGTAGAAAGGGGAATAATCCCTATCAGAATCAATACATATTCTTCTTACACATTTCGCCCAAATAGCATTCATAGATGTAGTTTCAAGCAAGGTTTCCAATACCAACTGCTTCTTAGCACCTGTATATACTCCCTCACTAATGCATGGATGATTTATTTCCAATACATTGCCATGAATATCAACTAAATAATGTCCAAATATCAGAATATCTGCATGGCTCTCTTTCAGCTTGGCGTCTATTGTTGCTAAAGTATGTGGCATCCAATAATCATCAGAATCCAAGAAACAGACATACTCCCCTTGGGCATGAGCTATCCCTACCCTTCTTGCACTCAATAATCCTTGGTTTTGCTTGTGAATCACCTTGAACTTATCCGGATGCTGCTCGCTGTATGCATCACAGATCTTTCCGGATTCATCTGTCGAGCCATCGTCAACCAAAATGATTTCATAATCTGCATTTGCTTGTGCCAGTATGGAATCCAAGCATCGCTCAAGGAATTTTACTACATTGAAGACTGGAACCAGTACTGAAAACCACATGAATCAGCCTCTTTTCAAAGATATCGAGCTTCGGAGTAAGGGAGAAGCTTATCCTTCTCACTCATGCAATATTCCACATCAATCTTCGGCCACTCAATCTTGATGCTCGGATCATCCCACATGATGCCACCCTCATCCTCAGGGTGGTAGAACTCGTCGCACTTGTAGGTGAACTCGGCTTCTTCCGAGAGTACAAGGAACCCATGGGCAAAGCCCCTGGGGATGAAGAACTGGTTCTTCTTCTCTGCCGAAAGCACCACCCCCACATACTTGCCGTACGTAGGGCTGCCTTTCCTCAGGTCAACCGCCACATCGTACACCTCGCCCTTGGTGACCCGTACCAGCTTGGCTTGGGGATACTGCTTCTGGAAGTGCAAGCCTCGCAATACTCCTTTCCTGGACTTGCTCTGGTTGTCCTGCACGAATTCGTTATTTATGCCGGCCTTGTGGAAATCTGTCTTGTTGTAGGTCTCCATGAAATAGCCGCGCTCATCACCGAACACCCTCGGCTCGATGATGAACACCCCTTCTATATCCGTCTTGGTGAATGTGAATTGTCCCACCTGCTTTCCTCTTTGCCTATCTGTTTGCGTACATCTCTTGGTAGTAGTTCTGGTAGGAACCGCTTGTCACATGTTCCATCCACTGCCTGTTCTCCAGATACCAGTCGATGGTCTTCCCGATTCCCTCGGCGAACATCGTCTCAGGCTTCCACCCAAGCTCCTCGCGTATCTTGCTCGGGTCTATCCCATAGCGCCTGTCATGGCCCTTGCGGTCGGTCACGTGCTTGATCAGGCTCTCACCGACACTCGGATCTACCTTCTCGGACACATAGGAGATGATGCTCTTCACTATTGCAATGTTTGGCTGCTCATTGTGGCCTCCCACATTGTATACTTCTCCTGCCCTTCCCTTCTGGAGCACCAGGTCGATCGCCTTGCAGTGGTCCTCCACATACAGCCAGTCACGGATCTGCATCCCATCCCCGTACACCGGAAGACTCTGTTTGTTCAGGCAGTTGTTGATCATCAGCGGGATGAGCTTCTCGGGGAACTGGTAGGGACCATAGTTGTTTGAGCAGCGGGTGATGGTTACCGGAAGCTTGTAGGTGTCGGCATACGCCTTCACCAGCAGGTCGGCAGACGCCTTGCTTGCAGAGTACGGGCTGTGGGGGTCAAGCGGGGTGGTCTCGGTGAAGAAACCCTCCGGTCCCAGCGATCCGTACACCTCGTCGGTGGAGACCTGCTGGAACTTCACCCCGTCCCTGTAGCTGTCCTCTCCCGTCCTCCATGCATGCTTGGCAAGATTCAGCAGGTTCAGCGTACCCATGACGTTCGTCCTGACGAACACGTCCGGATCGGTGATGGAGCGGTCCACATGGCTTTCAGCAGCAAAGTTGACCACATAGTCTACGGTGTACTGCCCGAAGAGCTTCTGCATGGCATCACAATCGCATATGTCCGCCTGAACAAACACATGCCGCTTGTCGGTCATGACCGCCTTCAGGTTCTCAAGGTTGCCTGCATAGGTGAGCTTGTCCACGTTGACGACAAGGATGTCATCATGCTTCTCCAGCAGATGATGGATGAAGTTCGAACCGATGAAACCGGCTCCTCCGGTCACCAGATAGGTCTTGCTCATTGCTGATTCTCCTGTTCCAGATAGTGCACAAGGAAGCTGTCCAAGGCTTCCTTCCAGTCACGCATGCTGTCGCCTATGGTATCGCTCAGATGCCTGTTCCCAAGTGCCGAGTAGGCAGGCCTCTTTGCAGGACGGGGGAACTCGGCTGTGGTGCAGGCTTTCACCTCCACAGCAAACGGGGGTGAAGACATTTTCTTGGACTCCATAAGGAGGAGAGAATGTATTCATACGAAGATAGGAAGAAAGCCGTTGAACTTTACAAAAAGTTTGACAAGAGTGCTTCTGCTGTCGTAAGGGAACTTGGGTATCCCACCACCAGGATGCTTACGCTATGGTATCGGGAATACCTTGAGAATGGAGACCTGCACAAGAAGTCTCGAATGCAATCAGGATATACAGCAGAGCAAAAAGCAGTTGCTGTCAAATACTACCAGGAGCACGGGAGAGGACTCGCCCGTACGGTCAAGGCTCTCGGATATCCTTGCCGCCAACTTCTTGGGAAATGGGTGAGCCAAGACTCTTCTTGCGATTTTCAACCTTTGAAAAGGGAACAGCCTGTTGTAAAATGCACAAACAAGCAAAAGATGGCCGCTGTAGTGTCTGTAGCTTCCGGTGAAAAGACTTCAAAACAGATCCAATCAGAGATTGGAGTATCCCGGAGAACGGTCTGGCATTGGAAACGGCAATTGCTTGGGGAGGTAAGCAACCCCGAGATGAGAAGGAAATCCCAAAAAGCATCCGAGAAGGCTTCATCAGAACAGGAGATTCAGCTGAGGGCTGAATGCAACGACTTGAAAGAAGAACGGGACAGACTGCAGAAGCAGGTACAGAAGCTCCAGATGGAGAAGGATATTCTTGAAAAGGCGGCTGAAATAATAAAAAAAGATGAGGGCATCGGTATCGATACACTCTCCAACAGGGAGAAAGCCATGATTATCGATGCCCTTACAGGCAGGTACACCATAAGGCAGCTGCTGCCCTCCCTGCATATGGCGAAAAGCAGTTACTTCTACCAAATCCAAGCCATGAAGAAAGATAAGTATGAGCTTGTCAGGAAAGACCTGAGGAATGTGTTCTCTGAGAACCGGCAGTGTTACGGTTATCGCCGATTGCATGCAGTCATGACATCCAGTGGAAGCACCATTTCAGAGAAGGTGGTTCTTCGCCTTATGCACGAGGAAAACCTTGTCGTTCCTTCCGTGAAGAGAAAGAAGTACAGCTCATACAAGGGTGAGCTCAGCCCTGAGGTCGAGAACATCATCAAGCGTGACTTCCATGCCGAGAACCCCAATGAGAAATGGCTGAGCGACATCACGGAATTCAGCATTCCCGCCGGCAAAGTATATCTTTCTCCGGTGATTGATTGTTTTGACGGCTACGTCACCTCCTGGACCCGTGGTACGAGCCCCAATGCGGAGCTGGTGAACTCGATGCTGGATGGGGCTGTAGGAACACTGGAAGACGGTGAGCACCCATTGGTCCATACCGATCGGGGGAGTCATTACCGTTGGCCCGGCTGGATTGAGAGAATGGATAATGCCGGGTTGGTTCGTTCAATGTCGAAGAAAGGCTGCTCACCCGACAATTCGGCATGCGAAGGTTTTTTCGGCCGATTGAAGAATGAGATGTTCTATTCCCGCTCATGGTTTGGTGTATCAATCGAAGAGTTTTGTGCACTGCTTGATGATTACATCTATTGGTATAATGAGAAACGAATCAAAATGTCCTTGGGAGGGAGAAGCCCTCTTGAGTATCGCAGGAGCCTTGGTCTCCTGAAATCTCGTGAAATTATAGTTAGGGCTCACGACTCGAGCCCGAAGATCTGGAAAATCTCACGCTGTGCCTTCGTTTTCTCCGGGTGAATCGGCTTGTAGGTGTTCCTGAACACTACCTCGGTGTACGATTCCAGCCGGTTGAAAACCTCGGGTACGGAATACCGCGTGATCCAAGTCTTCATATTCCCCAGCCGGGGGTCGATGGGCGTTTCGCGAAGCACTTTCCTTATGTACTCGGTGATGATGAGCGACAGGAACCGGAGGAACACAACCGACTCATTGGAGACGGCCCCCTTGGTCCTCAGCCGGTTGCCGTCGATCATGTTCTTGAGGTTGTCGAACTGCTTCTCGACCTTGTCACGCTTGCGGTACTGCAAGAGGGCGGTACGGGCATCGGGCTCGCAGCTCGTCACCAGGGACCAGTATCCCACATACCGGTCA
>Ga0334883_1005852_pt1 | contig 10588 bp, 10 predicted proteins | sample GraSluR1_MG_6_FD_207230 | JGI IMG/M metagenome (GOLD analysis project Ga0334883, IMG submission 207230) | Sludge microbial communities from methane-producing bioreactor in Wageningen University, Netherlands - Granular Sludge_09_05-R1 | ecosystem: Engineered > Bioreactor > Anaerobic >... | reverse complement strand
CATATCCGATAATTTTTCCAGGCGCAAAGGCAAAAAAGTTGGCGCCGCTGTGCCACTGCTCGCGTTCCTGAATCCACGGGTCTTTTTGTCCGCCACAGGTGATGGGTTTCAGGTCGATGCCCAGTTTTTTCAATGCCTCGGGAATGTTGGGCAGTTCGTTGATTTTCACTTTACCGTTATCTATGCGAATGTAAATGGTTTTGTAGCGGCTCAGCCCGTAAACCACCGGCTCGTAAACCATGCAGGCATCGGTGTTCAGACAGGTGAAAACCATGTCGAGGTGAATGAACGATTCGGGCGATGAAGGCAGTTCCTGTACAAGAATGTGGTGCACAGCCTTTTTCTGCTTTTTAATGTTTTCAATAATGAAATCGATTCCCTGTGTACTGGTGCGCATTCCTGTGCCAATTACAAACACATCGTTGCGGATTACCTGGAAATCACCTCCTTCCAGTGTTGCCATCGTATCAACCGGTATGCCGTGCAAAGGTTTGATGGGGTTGAGGGTAGTGGTTTCAAAAGCCGGATGGTGGTTTAAAACGGCTTCCATTATCATGGTCTCACGTTCGCGTACCGGGTTGGCCATCCGCCCAATGAGCATATTCCCGTTCATTCCCATAGCCGAATCGCGGGTAAAAAACAGGTTGTGCAACGGGCGCATCAGAAACTTTTCATGGCTCAGGTAATCGGTCAGGTTGTTTCGCTCCAGAATCATTCCCTCAATCAGAATATTAGCCAGCGTTTCTGCATTTTGTTCTGCCAGCTGGTCTTCCATTCCCTGAATGCATTCATGGGTGCAGATTTCGTGGAGCAGCTGCATTTTTGCAATGTTGTTTTCCAGAATTTCACCCAGCATTTTTTTTACCTCGAATACCTGTGTTACTTTGCCGAGCACACCAGTCAGCTGAGCATACTCTTTGGATGCAATAGACAGGTTGAGAATGTCGCTGTAAAGCGCACGTTCTGCATTTCCGGGTGTCATGTTCTCCACTTCGGAACCGGGTGTGTGGATTATCACCCCTTCCAGTTTTCCAATTTCAGAATTAACACAAGTCTTCATTTTTTTGCATAAAAGTTGTAAAACCGCGGCAAAGATATAAACTTTGCACTTGCAATAATTGAAAAAGCATATCTTCGTTTTCTTTTTAGATGAACAGATGGAATAAAATAGCAGGATTTTTTTTGGTGGTTGTGCTGGTCTTTGCAAATAGCCTGACTGCCCAGGAAAACGATTCGGTTTTGATGATGGGGATTATTGAAGATGGCGATACCATCATTCACCGGAATATTCCCGAGATTGTGGTATTGCCGGAGCGGGAGTTTCGGAATGCATGGCAGGAACGCCGGTACAACCGATTTGTAAGCCGGGTAAAAAAGGTGTACCCGTATGCCAAACTGGCAGGCGAAATGCTTGAAGAATATGAGCCCAAATACATGGCGCTCGATGATGACCGCGAACGCCGCAGAATGATGAAAGACCTTGAAAAACAACTACTTGATGAATACAAAGACGACCTGAAACGGATGACCATTACCGAGGGGCGGATTTTGCTGAAATTGATTGATCGTGAGGCCAGCCGGACATCTTTTACCTTGATAAAAGAGTTCAGGGGAGGAGTGCCGGCAGTGTTTTGGCAGGGAATTGCCCGACTGTTTGGAAGCGACTTAAAAGCCGAATATGATCCCGAAGGTGAAGACCGGGTACTCGAAGAAATTGTTTCACTGATTGAAGTCGGATACCTTTAATTTTTTTTTACTATGGCTGATTTCCTTCGAACATTTGTTGCCGTAAAAGTTGAGCCCGCGCCCGCATTGCTTCATACAATGAAAGACTTGCAAATGGCGCTGAGCGGTGAACAGGTAAAATGGGTGGAACCCAATAAACTGCACCTTACCCTGAAATTTTTGGGTGACACATTACCTTCGCAGGTGGACGAAACCGGAGAAGAATTGAATCAGGTTTCCAAAATGTTTTCTTCCTTCTCTTTTCAGCTGGAAGGGTTGGGGTTTTTCAAAAACAAAGGAATGCCGCGGGTTTTGTTTGCAAATATTCAAGAAGGAGAAGTGCTGCAACAACTGGCTGCTGAAATAGACAACCGGCTGATAAACCTGGGTTTTCAACCGGAACCACGGCCATTCAAACCCCACCTGACCCTGGCAAGGATTAAATTCCTGAAAAACAAAAAAGCATTTTACCAGGCCGTGGAAATGTACCGGGATACATTCATGCAAACGGCAAAAGTCGATGAAATTATTTTTTACAGAAGTGTTTTGAAACCGGAAGGGCCGGTTTACGGGGAACTGGGGAGCTTTAGTTTTTTGTAAAACCGGCTCAGGGACTAATGATTCAGAGACTACCCCAACGGAAACCTGACACAGGAAACCAACAAACTGATGAGTTTTAACTATAACCTGCTAAACCTGCCACGTGAAGTAAATTATTGGCCGGGAGGGAATGCAAAAATAAAATATTATTATACATTTGATGGTGAAAAACTCCGCAAAACGGTTGAAAACAACGGCATTGTTACCAAAGTAGATTATTGCGGGCCGTTTGTATATGAAACCGCTAGCGGGGTGCGTTCTTTAAAATACTTTGTAACGCCCGAAGGCAGGGCTGTAAAAAACGGCAGCGCGTGGGATTATGAATATAACCTGAAAGACCTCCCGATAGCTATCGGGATCGGAAATACACGGGTAGTTATCCGCAAAGGAGGCAGCGGTTTGGCCGAAGTTATCCAGGAACGGCACTATTCTTTGGAACAAACATGATGTTGCAAATTGCGATATCCAATTGACTGATTAAATTTGTAAACCATAAAAACGATAATCACATGCCTGAAGAAAGAAACAACAATCTAATGCTGCCTGATGAAATTATCATGAACAAGATTTATCTTATTCGAGACCAAAAAGTCATGATAGATAGAGATTTGGCTGAGTTATACGGGGTAGAGACAAAAGTTTTGAAACAACAGGTAAAAAGGAATGTTGAAAGGTTTCCAGGTGACTTTATGTTTGAACTCACAAAAGGGGAGTTTGATAACTTGAGGTCACAATTTGTGACCTCAAGTTGGGGAGGTGCACGATACTTACCAATGGTGTTTACAGAGCAAGGCGTAGCAATGCTTTCAAGTGTCTTGAGAAGCCAGCAGGCAATTAGGGTTAACATCCAGATTATGCGAATTTTTACAAAAATCCGTGAAATATTAACGGATAATCTGAGCCTAAAACTTGACGTTGAAGAAATCAAAAAGAAACTTGCCAACCAAGACAAAAACATAGAACTGGTTTTTAACTATCTCGACGAGTTGATGGAGAAACAGGCAAACCCTGAACCAAGAAAACAAATAGGCTACAAAAGGAACAACAGAGATTAATCCCCTCGCCAACGCTTCCAGCCCTTCCGTCAAAAGCCGGACACGTCTGCACAAATTTTTCGTCATGTTTTTTGCAGTTTTCCATTGTACCGCTCGAAGCAAAAAAACACGCCAAAAAATTTATGCCCAAAGCTAAATTACATAATGCGGCATTATAGTACGCCCCTGCCGGAAGCCAACGCCAGACCAAAGCATCCTATAATGTGACACTATGTAAATTAGCCCGCACGCCCATCGCACGCCGACCCAACAAACGGCACATTGCTTTTTTCTTTTAATTGAAAAGTTCTCAGCGGTAAAACAAAAAACCAAAGAGCCGTTTCCCGCCCTGGAATCGGTAGTAAAAGTTTTGCAAACATTTACTGAGTTAACAATCCTCCGACAAACCCCGACCACCACCCCAAAAAATGCTATTGAAACGAGAATAATCCCAACACGTTTTGAGGTCAGATTTTGGCTTTTCGAACGGGGTTATTACCCGTTCCAACAGCACATCATCATCATCATGATTTTTATGAAAATCGGGGCCTAAAAAAGAAAAAATGAGACTTCCAAATCGGTCAAAATTACGATCGTCTTCTGAAACCCTTGTAAATAAAGGGTTTTGAGAGGGGTAAAAATCTGTCCTTTTGAAAACGTGTTTTGGGGTGTACATTTAGAGCGGCTCGACGCGCTTAAAAAAATTTAATTTTTAAGCGGAATATCATGAGCCGAAAAAAAAGAAAGTGCCGTAAAAATGAATCAGTAAGTATCCAGTTCAAATCATTAAAAATTAAGTGTGTCAACCCGGGCAAAAACAGCATTATTATTTTGCTAATCGTTATGACTTTTTTGCTGTTGTATTTTAAACTTTAAACCAGGGAGGGGAAGTGCAAGGGTTAGACAAAAGTGTCCAAGGGTTGGACTGTTTTTTTTTCGGTTGACTTTTTCGTGACTACATTCAGGAAGAAAAATGCAATTGCATTTATATTTTAGATGAAAGATATATTAGAATATGGAAAGAGTAGCATTATATTTTTTAGTCTGGTCAGCTGTAATAATTATCGTCCTGGCTCGTACTTCACCGGTAAGAACCAGGGCGATTACTGACTTTTTTAGGGTTTTCTTTTCATGGATTCCAATTACTGAACTCATAAAATCATTACAAGAATTAAATAATCGATTGACCTTTTTGCTGGTTCTGGTGGCTTTGTTGTTGGGGGCACTCCTTTCCAGCTTTTTCTTTTAACTGAACTAATTGAAAAACTCAATTAAAATCTCCTCAATTAAAAGAAAAAAGTTGCCCCTTTTAGGGGCAGTAAACGTTCTTTTTAAGACTGTTTTTGGTGCAGTTAAGTGTTGTTTGAAATGCTGTTTTTGAGGCGTAAACTGGTACGATTACGGGGCAAGGTTTTATGACCCGCAGTTAACGGTTGTTCTAAAGTAGAATTTAAAATCAAATGATATCAGAGTTGATGATAATTGAAGAAATAGGGGAGTAAGCCCCGGAATCAATTCAAAAAGGGTCGTGTTCAACTTAAAAGGGAATGATTACCGGTTAGTTGTTGATGTTGAATACAAACTTAAAATTGTTTTTATAGTGTGGTTTGGCACGCATAAGGAATATGATAAAATAGATGTAAAAACAGTAAGTTATGAAAACTAAAATATTAAAAACAGAAGAAGAATATAACGAAGCTTGCGAAAGAGTTTATCAACTGATAAATAGTTCTAAAGAGTCGATAGAGCCTAATAGTCCTGAAGGTGAAGAAATGGAACTTCTTTCCCTTCTTATTGAAAAGTATGAACAGGAAAATTACATGATGGAGGCCCCATCACCGATAGAAGCCATTAAGTTCAGGATGGAACAAATGAACCTGAAACAAGCTGATGTAGCGCCTCTTTTTGGCGGAAAAACAAGGGTTTCAGAGGTTTTGAATGGAAGACGGACACTGACTTTAAAAATGATAACTTTATTAAACCGATATTTGGGTATCCCTTTGGAATCATTAATCAGTGGAAATAAGGAAATCAAACTGGACCCAGAAAGGAAAGAGAAATTGTTACATGTTTCTTCAATCAAAGAATATCTAAGTAGCGGCAGGGTATCAATGATTTAACAATTACAGCTCCGCACCTCTGCTTTTTTGCTATAATTCAGTATTTGGCTATTTACTTCCCGTTTGCCTTAAACGCAACCATAACCGTGTAAATAAGGATTTTAAAGTCGATGTAAAGCGAAATGTTTTTCAGGTACATCATGTCGTAGGGTAGCCGCTCGAGCATTTCATCCACGTTGGAGGCGTACCCGTATTTCACCTGTCCCCACGAGGTTATGCCCGGCCTGAGTTTGTGCAGGTGGGTATAATACGGGGCATGTTGTACAATCTGTTCAATGTAAAACTGCCTTTCGGGGCGCGGGCCTACCAGCGACATGTCGCCTTTTATTACATTGAAAAACTGCGGAATTTCGTCGAGGTGGGTTTTACGAATAAAGCGGCCGATTTTTGTAATGCGCCCGTCGTTTTCACTCGAAAGGGCCGGCGTGCCGTTTTCGGCATTCTGAACCATGCTTCGCAGTTTGTAGATATGGAAAGGCTTTCCAAACCTTCCAATGCGCTGCTGCCTGTAGATTACCGGTCCGTTGGAGGTGGTTTTTATAATTACGGCGAGTATGATAAATACGGGAAGAAAAAGTAAAGCGGCAATAATCGATAAGGTTACATCGAGCAGTCTTTTCATATTGGCCTGCCAGGTTGACATCAGTCCGTTTGAAATTTTAATGAGCGGACTTCCGTAAATGGCAGTGGTTTTAACACTGCCCGAGAGGAAATCGTATAAATCGGGAATCCCCCATATTGTAACCTGGCGGTTTTCGAGAACGGTAAGTATGTTGTTCAGCCGCTCGTGTTCGCGGGTTTCAATGGCAATAATTACCTCCTCGATGTTGTGGTTTTCAATAATCTCATTCAACTCGTTCAGTTTTCCCAGTTGCGGAAGGTATTTGCCCAGCAGTTCATCGTTGTTGTTTTCTACACCCACAAAACCGGTAAACAGGTTGCCGGCAGGCCGTTTCTGGCTCACCATCTCATTATAAACCTTCTCTGCTTTTTCATTGCTGCCAATCAGTAGGGTGTTAAATCCGATTTTTCTTTTGTGAATGCGGTGAATGGTGCGGGTGGTCAAAATCAGCCTGAACAGATAGGTAAACCCGAAATGCAACCCGAACAGGGTGAAAAACAACTGGTAATAGTTTTTATAGGAATGGATGTAGTCGTCCAGTATCAGGGCAAAGAAGATGACTACCACACCAACGGCTGTGGTAAGCAGGGTCTGGCCAAGTTCGAGCAGGCGCGACCTGCGGTAAATGTTGTCGTAAAATCCGGTAATGTAGTAAAAAAGAATCCAGATGGTGGGGATAAAGGCAAGTCCGAGGAAATAGCGGTCGGAAAACTCCAGCGGAATGTCGATTCCGAAATACTGCGGCTCGATAACTGCTTTTCTGTAAATAAAAAAAACCGTCCAGCTTAAGGCTGCAGCCAGAAAATCGAAAAATAAATATTTGGCAACCTGCCACTTTCTATTCATTACCTGCCAGTTAAGTTCAGTCTGGGCAATTCGCCTCACAGCAAATGCATACAATTAACGTCCGTTTCTGAAATTTATTGCGGCAAATGTAACCTTTTTCTCCATTTAATAGGAGGTGAATTGCCCGAGCCTGGAAAGAATGGTTTTTACTGTTTGAACTACCGAGCAATAATCTTCAATTCCTGTTTCAGGTGGCCGGTTTTGGATGATGGATTGTATAAATGCTTCGGTTTCGGTTTTCTTTTTATAGGCAGCAAGGTCAATGGTTGAATTGTTACAGGCAGCCTTCTCACCCAAAACATCGATTAAAACGAACTGATTCCCGGCATAGGATTTTACTGTAAACTCCTTTTTGCGGCTCATATTGCCTGAATTTATTTTCAGGAGAGTACCGTTGCTGTATTCGAGCAGGCAACTGCTGTAGGATGAGCTTGCCGGTTCTGACCGGAAAGAAACAGCCCCTGTTTTTTTTGGCGTATGGCGGGTTATACTTTTCAGCATCAGCAGCAGTTTAATAAGTAGATCTGTTGATGGAGCATCTTCATTGAAAAAGGTAACTTCTGTAAACGACGGTTTTCGCAGGTTTTCGTTTAGCCACTGCAAGGCCGGCAGGTAATAAAACGGATTAATGACCTGAATGACGGTTTGGGCTTCATTTTTCAGCTTTAAAACCTGACTGCATTCATCAGCCGTTAATTCAGGATAGCCGGCAGCAAAAAAGTGCTTCGATTTTTTTACAATATCGCATATCAACTGAAAGGGAAGCAGCGAAAACCGGTTGATGAACAGAGCATCCGACCGTTCAATCAATTCTATCCGGTTAAATTCAGGCGCCGAAATGCGTGAACTGCCATGCAACGGCTGTGTCCCTACCGACGATTTTCCGGCAATATGAATTTGCGGATGCTCCTGCGCCCTTTTGGTAAAGGGTTCCAGCATTTGAATGTCTCCTATTAATCCAAGGTTCAGCATGTCACAAATATATAACTATGAACCACCCGTTTTTGCCCTTTTGCCATGAACTTATCAACTTTTAATGTTAATATTGTGCAGAAAGGGGTGGCTCTTTTTTCAGTAGATTGGGTAATTTTGCAGCAAAATAAAGTGAATGATGGCAGAAAACGATAATCTGAGGCATCAGGGAATGCGGAAGAAACTGATGGACGGACTTAAAATAAAAGGCATAAAAGACGAAAAGGTACTCTCGGCCATTGGCAGGGTGCCTCGCCATCTGTTTATGGAAAGTTCGTTTTTGAACTTCGCCTACAAAGACCAGGCATTCCCCATTGGTGCAGGGCAAACCATTTCGCAGCCCTACACTGTTGCCTTTCAGTCGCAGCTGTTGCAGGTGGAAAAGAACGATAAAATTCTTGAAGTGGGAACCGGTTCCGGTTACCAGGCCGCTGTGCTGCTCGAGTTGGGGGCCAAAGTGTTTACCATTGAACGGCAGAAGGAGTTGTTTCAAAAGGCACAGACACTGCTGGCGGAAATCGGCTATCATCCGGCCTGCTTTTTTGGCGACGGCTACGAAGGATTGCCTGCATTTGCCCCATTCGATAAAATTCTGGTTACCGCAGGCGCTTCGTTTGTTCCTCCCGCACTGAAAGAGCAACTGAAAATTGGTGGCCGGCTGGTTATTCCTGTAGGTAAAGAAAACCGGCAGGAAATGATTGTTGTTATTCGTATTTCTGAGGATGAATACAAAACCGAAAAACATGGCGGGTTTGTGTTTGTTCCGTTGCTAAAAGGAACCGTAAATTTTTAAATATGCTGAAAATAGAAAAGTTTATTGTGAATCCGCTTCAGGAAAATACCTATCTCATTTCCGACGAGACCGGCGAGTGTATTTTTATCGATCCGGGGTTTTATTTCGATGTGGAACACAATGAAATAAAACAACACATTGAAGACAGCCATCTGAACCCGGTTATGATTGCCAATACCCACTGTCATTTCGACCATATTATGGGTGTTGAATTTCTGCGCGCGGAATATAAAATTCCGTTTCATGCCCACCCCGATGATGCTTTTTGGGTTGAAAAAGCCATCGCACAGGCTGAAATGTTCGGATTTGAAATGGATAAGGTAAAGGAACCCGATGTCTTTTTCACGGAAGATGAACCGCTGAAATTCGGAAATACGAAATTGCAAATCATTCATGTTCCGGGCCACTCTCCCGGGCATGTGGTGTTTTATTCCGAAAGCGAAAAAATTTTAATTGCCGGCGATGTGCTTTTTAACGGAAGCATCGGGCGAACCGATTTGCCCGGCGGTCATTACCAAACCCTTATTTCGGGAATAAAAACCAAACTTTTCAGTCTTCCCGACGAAACCACGGTTTATTGCGGGCACGGCCCCGAAACTACGTTGGGTTTCGAGAAATCATCCAACCCGTTTTTAAGCTGACCCGGACTGATTGATGGTTTAAAATCATTTTTTGGCTCTGAGGTAAACCATATACTTGCAAACAAATCATTCAAAATTAAGGCACATGTCTCACGATCGTTTTGTAAACCGGCACATCGGCCCGCGCGAGGCCGAAATTCAGGAGATGCTCAACACCATTGGCGTATCGTCCATGGAAGAACTGATGGACCAAACCGTTCCAAAAAATATCAGGCTGAAAGAACCGCTCAAACTTCAGGAAGGACTGACTGAGCGGCGTTATTTCAGAAAAATACTGAGCCTTGCCGCAAAAAACAAAGTGTTTAATACCTACATCGGAATGGGGTATTACGACACCATCACTCCGGCAGTTATTCTGCGAAATGTGCTGGAAAATCCGGTGTGGTACACTTCATATACACCTTACCAGGCCGAAATTTCCCAGGGGAGGCTTGAGGCATTGCTGAACTTTCAGACCATGGTGTGTGAGCTTACAGCCATGGAAATTGCCAATGCATCGCTGCTCGACGAGGCAACTGCCGCAGCCGAAGCTATGGTTATGATGTATAATCTGCGCTCGCGTCAAATGGTAAAAGCCGGGGCAAATGTGGTTTTGGTAGATGAAAAGGTGTGGCCGCAAACGCTCGATGTGCTGGCAACGCGCGCAAATCCGCTGGGCATCGAACTGAAAATTCAGCCCAATGATTCTTTTGAATTTTCGGACGATACCTTCGGTGTTATTGTTCAGTATCCCAATTCCGACGGAGAAATAACCGACTATTCGGAAATAGTGCGGGAAGCACATGAAAAAGACATGAAAGTAGCTGTGGCAACCGATTTGCTTTCACTTGCACTGCTAACACCTCCGGGCGAATGGGGCGCCGATATTGTTTTCGGGAACAGCCAGCGGTTTGGTGTGCCCATGGGGTATGGCGGTCCTCATGCCGCTTTTTTTGCCGCCCGCGAAGCATTTAAGCGCCACATGCCGGGAAGAATCATCGGAATTACCAAAGATATACATGGCAACCGTGCACTGCGCATGGCCCTGCAAACCCGCGAGCAGCACATCAAACGCGAAAAAGCTACCTCGAATATCTGTACGGCGCAGGCGCTGCTTGCCACCATGGCAGGATTCTTCGGGGTTTATCATGGCGCCGAAGGCATAAAAACCATCGCCCGCCGCATTCACAACATTGCCGCATTTCTGGCCGTTGAAATCGAAAAGCTGGGCTACAGGCAGTTGAACGGCCGGTTTT
>Ga0334883_1005849_pt1 | contig 10594 bp, 10 predicted proteins | sample GraSluR1_MG_6_FD_207230 | JGI IMG/M metagenome (GOLD analysis project Ga0334883, IMG submission 207230) | Sludge microbial communities from methane-producing bioreactor in Wageningen University, Netherlands - Granular Sludge_09_05-R1 | ecosystem: Engineered > Bioreactor > Anaerobic >... | reverse complement strand
GGATCAAATGTATTTAAAGGTTCTAGTGTACCTGAAATCAATTGTGAATGTTCGCTGCTTCAACATCAAGAGTGGGAATGGGCATTTGATTGGAATCCTGATAATATTACTGTTAATTGGGACGATGGTATTTAAAAAATATAGATTTAGAGGGTTTGATATAACAAAAGAAAGATGCTGAATAAAGAAATGAAAGATAAATAATCGTATTAAATTAGATAGGATGTTAGTAGACATATAATAAATCATTATGTGAGTACTGGCATCTTTTTCTATTTAATATTTTTTAACAATAGTATTATAAAGAGGATGACAAGGGTAAAGTAATTCGAATTTGACTTTTTAGTTCTATAATTAGCTATCTAAAATTTTAGAGTCACTTACCTTTCACGCATGCATTCAAAGGGTTCTTTATCCCGTATGGATTACCAGCTTAAACAACTAGAATTAGCGATTTAGCTAGTTCTTTTTTTATTTTTGATGGCATGCTTAATATGTGTTATGTATGTGTCAAACTCAATAGACTATTTGAGTAAAAAACTTTCTATCCGAACCATATTTTTATATAGTTATAATATGGAAAAGTGTGATGACATGTTTTTAAATAATATAGAATATAGAATTTTATATTCTACGATATAACTATAAAGTAGAATAGAGTATTGAGTATTCTGTTCTTTATGTTATAATACATTTGAGAGGAGTAGTTATATATGAAATTTGTAATATATGAAGAGCGAGAATGGGAACAATCTGAATCTATCTTTTATATACCTAGATCAAAAAGGCATCTATTATCTCAAAAATATCAGAGTGCTATAGTAAAAGATTTATCAGATTTTGATATAATTTTAGATAATGAAAATAATAAGTTGCTTCAGGAAGTGATTGAGGAGTCTGTTAAGCTAGATTCTATAATGAGGAGCGAGTCATTCGCACTTCCAATACTGCTCTTGAGAACTGAAGCATTATCTAGTTCTCAAATAGAAAACTATAATTCTAGTAACAAGAATATTGCTTTAGCGCAATTAAGCGGCAGTAGTAAGTCACAAGCCAAGATTATTTCATCAAATTTAAATGCAATTATACATGCTCTTAATTCAAAAGATAATATTGATTTAGACTTGATTAAATCTATTCATTATGAATTGTTAAAAGATTCAGAGAAAGGTAATCCTGGGAAAATTAGACATTTACCCAACTGGATTGGAGAATCAAGCATTTCACCTCATGAAGCAGATTACGTACCACCTCATCCAAATCATTTGACTAAAAACTTAGAAGATTTTACTTTATTTATTAATAGAAATGATATTCATCCATTTGTAAAGAGTGCTTTTTCACATGCATATTTTGAAAACATTCATCCTTTTGAGGATGGGAATGGTAGAGTCGGTAGAGTCTTAATTCAAATAGTCTTAAAACAAACTGGTTTTTTAAGTCACTTTAATATTCCATTATCTACTGAACTAGTGAAAGATAGCTTAGGTTATACAGAAGCCTTAACAGAGTTTAGAGAAGGTAATTATGGAAGAATTGTAAAACTATTTTGTCAGAAAGCTTTAAACATAATACCAAAAGTATATAGGCTTATCAACGATATTAGTATAGTGAAAGAAAAGTGGAATAACAACATAGTCGCAAGAAAAGACGCCTATGTATGGACGATGATTGATGAGATTATTTCTCAACCAGTAATAAATGTTTCTTACTTCAAATCTAAGTATAACTGGAATGATCAAGCTATTAGGAATAATATTGATATCTTACTCAAGATTGGAGTGTTAAAAAAATCAAATGACTATAAACGAAATGTGTTTTATGAGTGCCAGGAGATATTAACAATTTTAGACAAATTCTAAAAACAGATTTGAAATAGTTCTATTATTAGCCATCTAAAATTTAGAGTCACTTACCTTTAATGCATTCATTCACGGGGTCGAATCCAATACGGACTTACCATAGTATATAGTTAACGCTCTTCTCACCCGTGGGAAGGGCTTTTTTTCAAAATATCCACAGGTAATTACAGTTCTTTTAAAGACCAAAAATCCAGAAAAATTTGTTGTATGGGTTGAGTTTAGTAAAAAATACAAAATCAATCATAATTTATGCTAATATAAGCGAAATTATAACCAACGAAAGAATATTCATGTTTAGTTACAAACTTATTTCAATAAACTCAATTTATGTTGGTGTAAGTTTTAGAAATTTTTTCATGGACTATAAATCATGATATTATTAAAAATATATTAATAAAACAAATAGAGGGGATATAAATGGATAATTGGATAAAAAAGTACCTAAATCATTTTAAAGGAGCGAGAGTTATCGAACTAAACAAATATCAAAATATTACTTTCTTACTAAAAGATAAAGGGGTTAAATATATGCTTTTAGAAGGAGGTTGGCGATTGTTTGATCATCATAAATGATAATGACTAAATCAGAATTCAAAAAAACTGAAGATATAAAAGATTATGTTGTTGGAAATATTGTAGAGTACATTGAGATTAGTGAGTTTAATGACCTAAAAATTGTATTCGATAAAAATATTATTCTCCAAGTTATTGCTGATTCCATGCGATTTGAAAATTGGGTACTTAATAAAGAACTCATATGTCTCCCTGGTGGAGAACTAACAGATTCTCTCTAATATCAATCTTTACAAACCACCCAATGAGTGGTTTAATTTGATTGAGGTGAATAAGTATGGACTTAATGATTAAAGAAGCTAGAGCAGAATATGGACTAACCCAAAAGGACTTGAGCGAAATCACTGATATACCGCTTAGAACTATAGAAAACTGGGAAAGTGGCAAACGCACACCTAGTTCATGGGTTGAAAAAATGGTATACAGTTATTTAAAACAATATCCCAAAAATAAGAACGGTATTGTTACCGAGACAAAAGGCATTTATGAAGTAAATCAAATCAGAGATGCTTTATTACCTTTAACGATTAAATATGATATAAACAAGATTATCTTATATGGATCATATGCTAAAGGTAAACAAGAGCCACTTAGTGATATCGATTTAGTAGTCGATGGAAACATAAAAGGCATAAAATTCTTTGGTTTGCTTGAAGATGTCAATAATGCGTTGGTTAAATCAGTGGATCTCATCCATTTATCTTAAATTGATAATAATTCAGAAATCTATGAAAATATCATGAAAGGACTTGTCCTTTATGAGCGATAGAGATATTAAAGGAATATCAAGGATTATTTTTCATATTGAATTTATTTTGGATTATATGAAAGGGATTAATTCAAGTGAAGAGTTTAATCAAAATCAACTTTTCGTAGATGCAGTCGTGTTCAATTTGTCACAAATTGGTGAGATATCTAGATATAGAATTTCATCAAGTCTTAAAGATTCCGCTATAAATATTCTTTGGCATGAAATGTATGGTTTTAGAAATCGCATCATTCACGATTATGATCAAATTAACATGAATGTTGTTTATGATACAGTTAAAGAAGATTTACCTAATCTATTGGCACAATTTATAAATTTGAAAAAATGCAATTAAAATAAGTGATATGTAAAAATTAGTTTTATATAGTCAATAACTAAACCTACTATTTTTTAAGTCATGGTGGAAACCAAAACCACACATGAAATAAAGATATCTATATCAGTGTAGTCTGATAAACACTGAAAAAAAAGTGAACCCCTACGGGTCACCAGCTTAAAAGCCTAAAGTTAGCGATAAACGCTAACTTTTTTTGTTAATATACAACTAAAATTTATTCTCTATATCAAGTTGATAAAAATGCCTTTTAACTGTATAATAAAAAAGAATAGTTATAGGAGGAAATTTATGAAAAAATATTTATTTTGTTTATATTTGTTATTGATACCTCTACTTACTATTAGTTGCAATTCTACGTTAACAACAAATGAGACTACGCAAATTTTCTTAGGAGGTTATCATTCTTCATTAATTACTCAAGATGGAGAAGTATATATTTGGGGAAGGAATATGTATGGAGGATTGGGTGATAGCACAAGAACTTCAAAATCAACTCCAATAGATATTACTTCAGAATTAAATCTAGAATCAAGAGAAATAATTATTCAAATGTCTTTAGGAAATCATCATTCGGCCGCAGTAACTTCAGGAGGAAGATTATTGACCTGGGGGAATAATCAATATGGACAATTAGGTGACGATACTACAATTGATAAATTAACCCCAGTAGATGTAACTTCACAGTTTAACTTAAATAATGACGAAAAAATTATTCAAGTCTCTTTTAATGGTGTTTCATCATCGGCAATAACCTCAGATGGACGAATATTCACTTGGGGAGGCAAAACTTTAGATATTGGCATATTAGTTGCTGAATCAGTACCAGTAGACATTACGTCAGAGTTTAACTTAAACCCAGGAGAAAAAATTATTCAAGTCTCTTTGGGAGGCTTCCATTATTCAGTAATCACTTCTGAAGGACGAATCTTTACTTGGGGGCAAAATGACAATGGACAATTAGGCGATGGAACAACAACTTATAGTTCAGCACCAATTGACATAACATCACAGTTTAGTTTTGATGAAGAAGAAAAGATTATACAGGTCTCTTTGGGAGGCTCCCATTCTTCCGTAATTACTTCTAAGGGACGAATCTTTACTTGGGGAGAAAATGACAATGGACAATTAGGCGATGGGACAACAACAGACATTTTAACACCATATAATATTACAGCTAATTTTAACTTAAACCAAGCAGAAAGGATTACTCAAGTGTCTTTGGGAGGCTTCCATTATTCAGTAATCACTTCTGAAGGACGAATCTTCACCTGGGGATCTAATTTTGCTGGGAAATTGGGCGATGGGACAACAGTTGATAGTTCGATTCCAATAGATATCACGTCACAGTTTAATCTGGACGCTGGTGAAACAATAACTCACGTTGCTTTAGGACTTTTTCATTCTTCAGCAATTACGTCTGAAGGTAGAATCTTCACTTGGGGAGAAAATGAATACGGACAATTAGGTGATGGAACAATAGTTGATAGTTCTACACCAGTTGATATTACATCACAGTTTAATTAAAACTACTTAAATAAGCTTAGTCATATAAGTATTTGAACAAGGGTAAAGGAATCAATAATTAACTTTAAAAGCCTACCATTAGACATCTAGAATTAGCGATTATGGCTAGTTCTTTTTTTATAAAATGATGACATGCTTAGTGTGTCAGGTATTTGTCAAATATAACTTTAAAGATTAGTTAGTAGAGCCATTGACGCTTAAACAACGTCTCGGTAGTTCGAGCCTCCCAAGGTGTACCGATTTCTAATCAAGTTTATTCCATATAGAGTAAACTTTTTATTTAATGACTCAATATTTAATCGTTAATAAATTGTTAATAATCACGTTTATTGTTGACATTTGATTTATTAATAGTTAATATGATAGATGACAAAAGAAAAAACAAAAAATATATTGTTCAAAAAAGACTCAATTTCTATTGAAACAATAATATTAGAAGATTAAGGCGGACAGAATGAAGAAAGTATTATGTATATTCTTATTAGTAATATCATTATCAATAATATCATGTGATAACTCAACTATAAATAAGTACAGCCATAAAGACCCAGAACAGGTAAAGTCTGATTTCAATGCTGAAATAGAAAAGTTTGATAGTACGTTTGAAACTTATAGAGCTGTTTCTAATATATCTAATATAAAATATCGAACTTATAATGACTTAGATGAGGATTCAATGAGGATGAGTCACCCTCCTGTTGATCTTACAACCAAAGTTTTACTAGATTTGAACAATAAGTATTTTTACACTATTCAACTCACTAGAGTAAAGGTTGATAACCCACTATTGGGACTTGCGCATCAGTATAAAAGTTTTCAGTTAGAAATGGATTATACTGATGGACAATATGTCAAAACAAAAGGCAATACATATGATTGCATAAAAAAAACGTTTTCTACTGAAGAAGACTTTTTAGAAATTATTGAAAGTTTACAAGAAAATAAATTTGTGTTTCCAGATGACGCTACATACGCTCAAATAGATGACAATAAGTATTCAATAACATTTTTAATAGAACAATTTGATGATCTTAATCCTGATATATTTAATGTTTACTTTAGTGAAGAAAGATTTAGGTTAGATAACCAAGAAAAAGTGGTTATAACATTTAATTTTTTAACTGATACTGAACTGACTTTGAAAATGGAGTTCGATCCAATGAAATATGTAAAATCTAGAGAAGACTATTACACATATTTAGTAATTGAGGAGCATATTCAATTACTTCAAGAAGTAGAAAAAGAAGAAATAGATGGCATATTTTTTGACTCGGCTGCCAGTATAGATAATCCAATGTTTACATTGAGTACAGAACATTCTTCTAATCTATATATGAACCCATATAGTGAAAACTTTTATAAATATGTATTAACTCCAGGAAACTATAGATTTGATAGAACAGAAGAATATGATATTTATGATGCTAACGGAGAAATAATTAATTATATAGGTCATGTAATATTTGAGGAAGAAACAATTCTTTATATTAACTATTTGTCACCAGAAGGAAGACAACACAAGGATGTATTTTTAATAGTTAAGATATCGAGTGATTGATATTAGACTTTAATTCCAAGTTAGAAGATATGAAGGACTAAATGAAAAGAATACTTTCTAGACCACTAAGACCTATTATAGTATTGAATTGTTTACTTCTATTAATGGGTAGAATCTGATTAAAGTTAAACAGTGGTTACTTATTAGAAACTGAAAAAACCAGAAATAGAAAATTCGGAGTATATGAGCATATAAAAGAAAACTTCGATAAATATGTATTGTCTATGGATAAGTTGGATTTTTATTAAGAAATCTATGGGGATAAAAATAGGGGTAAAATTAAATGCGGTAGTGATATTTAATTTATATTTGGTGCTTATATGATTTCTTGCTACATACCTTTCATGCATGCATTCACGGGTTCGAATCCAATATGGACTCTAAGGTTTACAAACATAACTCAGCGAAAAATAGCTTACTTTTTTATTATAAAAATTACTTTAATTTTTAACAAGAAAATAGTTATATTATTCGAATAAAATCTATTGCATATCCCTCGATTTAGGTGTGTTATGAGATTGGATAAATTAATTAGTCGGCATAGATGGTGCGGACATTAAATAAGTAATTTGACGGATTAAAAACGGCATTTTATTAAAGAGCCTACACCACCACGTAATATCTATATGTTAATGAAGAAAGGTAGGTGTAAACAATGGCTAAAGATAAAAAAGCTCCAGCAAAACCAGCTCCAGCAAAACCAGCTCCAGCAAAACCAGTAGGGAAGAAGTAAAGGTAATAGATTTTATAAGAACTATAGATTTTCTTATAAAATAATCATCTAATGTTAGCTTCTACAAGTCGCTATTGAATAATAACGACTTGTTTTTTTTATATTAATTTTCTTCTTGTTGCTAAGAGCTAATAGATATTTGCTTTGCACACTTATCTTAAGTATGCTATAATACTTCTAAAAAACAGAGGTGATTTCTAGTGTCTAAGCCAAAAAATCAAATGCGATTTTTAAATGTTAATAGGTATATTTTGAAGAAACAATCATTAATAAGTGAAAACACCCAAGAATTAGAAGAAAAGATGTATACTATACTGAAAAATAAAATTTCAGGTTTGAGTTTCAGTCCTTACCTTGAAGGCCAAGATCCAAACGATAAAACTATTATTTCTGAAAAACAAATAGCAGACCGTTTGGAAATAATTCGTCCATATACTCAATGGATTAGAACGTTTTCTACTACTCATGGAAACGAACAGGTTCCCAGAATAGCTCATGAGAAAAACTTAAAAACTATGGTCGGAGCTTGGATAGATGCCGATTTAGAACACAATGAGATTGAAATCTCTAATTTGATTAGTATTGCCAAGGCAGGACACGCTGATATGATTGCTATCGGTAACGAAGTCTTATTGCGAGAAGACCTTGAAGTAGAACAACTTTTAGAATATATACATCGTGTTAAAAAGGCGGTACCAAATATACCAGTTGGATATGTAGATGCATATTATATGTATTTCAACTATCCAGAAATTGTGGATGCATGTGATGTTATATTCGCCAACTGTTATCCGTTTTGGGAATACTGCACTCTAGATATTTCGGTTGAATATATGAAAAAAATGTATGAACTTGCTAAAGAATATGCCAATGGCAAGCAAGTTATCATAAGTGAAACAGGATGGCCTTCTAAAGGTGAACAATATGGAGGTGCTATGCCATCTTATGATAATGCAATGCGCTATTTTATCAACACTTTTGAATGGGCCCAAAGTGAAAATATTCTTTTATTTTATTTTTCATCTTTTGATGAAGCATGGAAAATTAATCCTGAGGGAGAATATGGAGGATATTGGGGTCTTTGGAATAAGGATGGTAAGTACAAATTTAAAAAGTAAACAACAACAGAAGGAGAAAAAGCATGATTATACCTTATGGCAAAGCTATATGTTACTCAGGATATCGTGAAGGACAAAGTCCAATAAATTTACAATATCCTAATGAAGAACAAATTCTAGAAGATTTAAGAATTCTTGAAAAAGATTTTGATTATATTAGAATGTATGATGCATCAATTTATACTTTAAGAACTCTCAAGACAATAAAAAAATATAAAATCAAACTTAAAGTTTTACTAACCATGAATCTCCTAGGCGAAATCCATAATGTGAATTGTAGTTGGGGAGGAAGATATTCAGTTGAAGAAATTGCTCGAAATATCGAAAATAACCAAAAGGAATTACGAAGTGTTATTGATTACGCAAAGAATTTTAAAGATATCATCTTAGCCGTATCGGCTGGAAATGAAAGTGTTCCGCTATGGAATGATAATCTCGTAAGCCCAGGTAGAATATTATATTTTGTCAAAACTTTACAAGAAAAAACAAGTTTACCAGTCACTTATTGTGATAATGTCCACTACTGGAAGAATGAGTTAAAAGAAGTTGCAAAAGTTGTTGATTTTATTAGTGTTCATCTTTATCCTGTTTGGGAAGGTAAAGTTCTTCCAGAAGCAATTTCAAGCGTCCAAACAGATTTTAAAGAAATCAAAGAACTCTATCCGAGTAAACAAATTATTATTACTGAAACCGGATGGCCAACAGCTTCAAATCACTATCAAATACCGAATTACTTAGCTAATGAGCATAACCAAAAAGTATATAACAGCGTAATCGATTCTTGGGCAGAAAAACAAAAAATCACATGTTTTTTCTTTGAAGCATTTGATGAAACTTGGAAGGGTTCAGAAGATATTTTTGAACCAGAGAAACATTGGGGTTATTATAATGTTCATCGTCAACCAAAACTTATAGCTAGAAGAAATTGAAAAAGTTACTAATATATAGCTTAAGTGCAACCTAAAATGATCCTATAATAAAAGTAAGATTTAATCAAAAAAATGATTTTCAGTCGATGATTCAAACTAAACTAACTTATATTAATTTCATATACAGTTAAAAATTAAGTAATAAAATGTTTTAAAAAGAGATAAGATTAGAATTAAGACGTTTGTGATAGGATATCAATTTTAGGTATATGATTTTTTCTTTACTTAATGCTATTGTGACTATATCAAAACAAGCATACCTATATCGCTATATTAAAAAAGTTGTTCGATAGTAGAACAACTTTTATTATATATAAATATTTTTAAGAATCAATAGAGTTATGCCGTGGTCTATCGAATAGATAACCATTAGCATATGTTCCGTGTAATCTAATTACAATATCAGGATTATCACTTACTATTGATTTATCAACAGATATAAGGAAATATGCAGGGTGATAGTCACAAGTCATCATGTTAGAAGAAGCTGTAAAATCAACGGAGACTTCAAGTTTGTTTTCATCATTGAAGAATAAATCTGAAACTCCTTGGATATTCATCGATCCTGAATGGCCAAAATAACCGTAAATTAATGCTTTGTTTTCAAAAAAACTTTCAGTCAACCATTGAAAACTGGAAGGAATTAATTCTGTATACTGATCATATTCTGAAATTATCAATGGTTGATTACCTAATAACTGTAATAGGTTTTGAGATTCTTCGATAATCTCATAATTTAAAGAATCATAATGAATTTCAGTATTAAAGTATTTCTCTGTCTTATAAAGCAGATCCTCATAACTAACTTGAGTAGTAAGTTGAAGTGATGAACCTACTGTGTTTAGTTCAATGGTAACTTGACTAAATAAATTAGACTCTAAACCCGTCTGCAAAAGTTGAAAATCTTCAAATAAACCAGTTTTTGTTTTATAGGTAAGTATTGTAAAGGGAGTGTAAGTTGAGAGATAAAAGTTGTCAAAATGTCCTGATTCGCTCAAGTTGCTCAAATCAAAATACTCTTGATTCTCTCTTTCATAGTAATCTTTGATAATTTCTCTATCAGCCTGTGGGTATCCAGGGTAACTATGGTTAAACCATATGTGAACATATGCATAAGCAAAAAAATCATCATTAGGATAGTCTGGATACGTAATAGATATGGGCTTATCCTCCAACTCAGAAGTACTAGTG
>Ga0334883_1005839_pt1 | contig 10607 bp, 7 predicted proteins | sample GraSluR1_MG_6_FD_207230 | JGI IMG/M metagenome (GOLD analysis project Ga0334883, IMG submission 207230) | Sludge microbial communities from methane-producing bioreactor in Wageningen University, Netherlands - Granular Sludge_09_05-R1 | ecosystem: Engineered > Bioreactor > Anaerobic > Unclassified... | reverse complement strand
TGGGGATCAAGCTCTATCGCCTCCTCGAAGGCCGCCAGGGCCTCCGCGTCCCTTCCCAAGTTCATGAGGATGAGGCCCTTCAAACGCCATGTGTCGGGATCTTCGGGATCGATATCTATGGCTCTCTCACAGGCTTCGAGAGACTCGTCGTACCTGCCTAAGGAGGGCCCCAGAATCTGGGCCTTGGATATCCAGGCGTCGACATATTCTGGATCGATCTCCAGGGCTCTATCGATGTATATGAGGGCCTCCTCGTACCTTCCCAGATGAGCCGACAGGAGAACGCCCCCGTTGATCCAGAAGTTTTTATCATCGGGCGCCAGCTCGGTGGCCCGATTCAGAGCCTCCACCGTCCCGTTGTAGTCGCCATCTTCCGCGAATAGATGAGCCCTTTCAAACCATACGAACGCCTTCTCGACGGTCTCGGAGGTGGCATCTATCGCCTCGTCGCCGGCAGCTATCGACTCATTGTGCCTTCCAAGTTTCCATAAAGCGTTCGCCTTTCCGACGAGGACCCAGGGCTGAAGAGGGTCCATCTCCAGGGAGGCGTCGTATGCATCGACCGCCTCATCGTAGCGTCCCATCATCGACAGAAGAGTGGCCTTCCCATTCCAGGCCATAGATTGCGACCGGTTCAGCTCGATCGCCCTCTCGAAAGAGAGGAGAGCCTCGTTGTATCCGGCCGGGTCCTTATCGATAAAGGCGACCCTGCTCTTGGCGTAACCTCTGCCGATCCAGGCCTCGGCCATCTCCGGGTCGAGTTCAACGGCCCTCTCATAGGCTGCCAGGGCCTCCTCCGTCGAGCCGTTCATCGACAGCTTCTCCCCCTTCTCGAACCAGTCTCTTGCGGTCTCCTCCGGCGTCCAGTAGGCTGCGAACTTTTCGAGCGTTCCAGCAGAGTCCTTCAACGTCAGGTTTCCGGCGAGGTCGTCCAGGGCGAGACTGCTCTCGAGGAAAATGTCGGTCTCGTTCCTCTCGCCAGAGCCGAGGTGGAACCGGATCCTCTCACCGGGTTCGAGGGTGAAGTCAGGAAGGACGATCGACCCATTGTCGTCGATGGTCAGAATCAACCCCTCGAAGATTTCAGTCTCTTTTCCGTCGTTGGCCATCTCGATGAACTCGTCCTCTCCGACGGAGATGATGTTGGTTAGAGCCAACGACGTGGCAGGCTGCCCCATAGCACATGTGCAGAGGACTGCCAACGACATCAGAACTATGCCGAACTTCACTCCTGTGGATAATTTTTGCATCCTGAAAGTGGCCACAAACGGTTCGACTTTTCCGAACATTTTTCTACACCTCACTCACACTATGTCATCTGAATATGATTATAAAAAATTTTGGATTGGAGTCAATTCCCATAACTCATCTCCCTGGCCTTCCCATAGGCCTCCTCAGCCTGGGCACCAAGCCCCAACACCTCCAGGACAGCCCCCCGGCTCTGCCAGAACATCCCGTTGAGGGGATACGATTGTCTTCCCTGATCCGGCATCTCGATGGCGAGATCGTAGGCTATGGAGGCGTTCTGATAGGCCAAAAGGGCATCATCATCCCGTCCGATGGCCATCAGGGCGTCGCCCCTCCCCTTCCATGCATGTCCTCTTTCCGCGTTTATGAACTCCGGGTACATTTCCAGGGCCATATCATAGGCCTGAAGGGCCTCCACATAGGACCCAAGCCCCATGCGTCCGTCTCCGATCCCCCTCCAGGCATCGTCTGCCAGCCGGGGCTCTGCCTCCATCGATCGGTTGAAGGCCTCCAAGGCCGCCTCATAATCGCCGAGCCGGAGGAGGGAGACGCCCTCGCCGATCCACGCCCTGCCAAGATAGTACTGGTCCAGGGATTCGTCGGAGAAGTCGAGGTCGATCGTCTGCTGGTAGAGACCCCTCGCCTCTTCGTACCGGCCCATGTCAATAAGGACGCTCCCCTTGTCGATGAGGACCAGAGCCAAGAACGGGGGACTGGTCGGAGCTATGTTGGATAGGAGGCTGTCGAAGGCCGCAAGGGACCGATCATACTCGCCCCTCCCCTGGAGGGCCTCGCCGAGGAGGATCCAGGCGTCGTAGTTTTGGGGGTCGAGAGTCGTGGCGTTCTCCAAGGCCGCCAGTAACTCTCCATCGCGCCCCATCTGACGGAGGATGAAAGACTCTGATACCCAGGAGTGCGAGAGCATCTCCGTATCGGAGGGCCCAGAGGTCATCCTGGCTCGTTTCGAGGCCTCCAGGGCCTCGTCGTTTTTGCCCATCTGGGCCAGGACTGCGCTTTTCAGCTCCCAGGCCCTGGTGTAGTTTCCATCCATCTCCAAGGCCCTATCCAAGGCCTTCAGGGAATCGTTGAGGTCCTGCAAAAGGAATCGGTTCAGCCCCACCCCAAACCAGGCCTCCGGATCGTCGGGAGAGATCCTGGTGGCGTTCTGGTAGGCCAAAATCGACTGGTTATAATCTCCCAGCGCGCTAAAGACCTTGCCCTTGCCCATCCAAGCCCGGACATCGTCCGGGGATAAGAAGAGGGCCTGATCGTAGGCCTCCAGGGCCTCTTGGTAGGAGCGGTTCTGGTAAAGCTCAAGGCCCATGTCGATCAAGTCTTCGGCCGTATCCTCCACTGCCGATGCCGTAGCCCAGGATGCGGCCAGGGCCGCCAGCAGGAGGACGAAGACCGCCCAAAACCCCGCCGTTGAGGAGCTATTTCTCAACTCATTCACCTTCAACCCCTTCACCTCGTAGAATTTGTTAAAAAATGCGGAGATCATCCCTTCTCCTCCACCCCCCGCGCCCTGGCCCGGGCCGCCTCGGCCTCAGAGCCGCGGCCGAGGGCCGAGAGGAGGTCCCCCTTCCTCGTCCAGGCCGCCGCGTTCCCGGGGTCGGCGAGGGTGGCGGCATCGAGGGACTCGAGCGCCAGCTCCTCCTCCCCCATCTCCAGGAGGACGGCCGCCTTCTCGACGAAGACGAGGGAGACGTACGCCTTCAGATCCCCGGGAGCGGCTTCTGCCGCCTGGTCGTAGGCCTCGATCGATCTCTCGTACCTGCCGAGGCCGGCGAGGACGCTGGCCCTGTTGAGGCGGGCCTCCAGGCCGGCGAAATCGGGGTCGAGCTCGATCGCCTCGTCGTAGGCTGCGACCGCCCTTTCGTACAATTCCGCTGCCCCCTCCGAGTCCCCCGCCGCCGCAAGGCCGTTGGCGAGGGTTGAGAGGGCGGCGGCCTTGCCATCCCAGGCCAGGGCGAGGCTCCTGGCGTCGCCGAAGGGCGCAAGATCGATCGCCCTCTCGTAAGCCGAAAGGGACTGGTTGTACCTGCTGAGATCCCCGGTGAGGGCCGCCAGCTCGTCGAGGAGGTTACCCCTCAAAACCCAGGCGTCGAAGAAGACCGGGTCGAGCTCCGTCGCCATCTCGACGGCGGAGAGGGCCTCGTTCTTCCCGGAGACCCGCTCATCCCCAACGAGGGCGTTTGAGGCCAGGCTCAAGGCCCTCCCCTTCCCCAGCCTGGCCATAGCGGAGGCCGGATCGAGGCGGATCGCCTCGTCATAGGCGGCGATCGCCTCCTCGAGGATCCGGGAGTCGGAGCCCTGGGACCTGGCCAGGGCATAGAGGGCATCCCCTTTGGAGAGGTGAAGGGTCCCGTTCTCGGGATCCATGGAGATCGCCTCGTCGTAGGCGGCCGCCGCATCCTCATAAGATCCAGCCTCGAGGAGATCCTCGCCCACTAAAAACCAGTCGCTTGCGGTCATATCATCCGCCATAGCGTAGGCGGATAGCGATAGCACCGTGAGAAGAACTGCGGCGAATATCGCCCAGGAACCAAGATCGAAGACCATACTAAAACCCAGCCTCTTTTGCGATAGATCGCCCCAATTGGACCGGATGCATCTTCCACATATCGGGAAAATGGAGGCGGGGCGTGTGGGCCCGCCCCAGCCTCAGGTCCGAAACCTGCCCCATTCATCCCTACCGTCCCAGTATACAAACGGGTGGAGAGAATGCCCCCACTCCCCCACCCATGTAACTCCTAAATTACATAATGTTATATAAACTTTACTATCTGTAAAGAAGATAAGTCATCCTCAGGGCTGATCGGATCGGCGACCGAGGGAGAAGGTTTCCACCAAAAGAGAAATGGGGTGGTGGCAAAGATCGCGAGATCTGGATGATTAAGTTGTGTTAGTTAAGTTTAAATAACTAAATGTAACACAAGATTTACATCGTGATGCCGATGGACGCAAAGACCTCCAGGATCTGCAGAATGGTCGTCATCGTGGCGACGGTGGCCGTAGCCGGCTGGTCTGCCGTCATCGCCGAGGTCCCCCTGGTATTGATCTCGGCGGCGACGGGCGGGTTTCTCTTCTACCTCTGCAGATCGAGGATGGAAGAGGTGGTCGTCGACGAGAGGGACGAGAGGGTGAGCGAGCGGGCGGCTAAGGTCGCCGTGGAGGCGTTTGCGGCGGCGAGCGCCCTCGTCGGCGTATTATTCATCGCCGCCAGGGATGAGCATCCCGGCCTGATGAACGTCGGGTTTGCCCTGGCCTTCTCGGCCTCCACCCTGATGATCCTCTACTCGGCTCTGTACGGATACTACAACCGACGATACGGATACGAGCCCTGCGATGAGGAATAAGATCAAGGTCTACAGAGCAATCTTCGACCTGACCCAGGAAGAGCTCGCAAAGAAGCTGGGGGTGACGAGGCAGACGATAATCGCCATAGAGAAGGACAAGTACAACCCCTCCCTCGACCTGGCCTTCAAGATGGCGAGGATCTTCGGCGTCAAGATCGAGGATATCTTCGTATACGATGAGGAGCTGCTGGACCCTGAAGAGAGAGGGGGCTCCGGCCGGGGAGGCGCTCCCCCTCCGAGCTGATCTTAATAACTGACCAAAAAGTTTAACGGCGAAGGGAACCCTACCGAGCTCGATCCCCTTGAAGGAGCAGGCCATGTCCGAAGTTCGAGGCGCCAGATCCTCCAGAAGGCCCATCTTCACCAGAATCAGGTCGGTTTTGACCTCCACCAGGTTCAGCGAGGAGCACCTGGTGATGGCGGCGGCCCTGATGGCGACCCTCCTCATCCTCCTCTACGCCTTCGGCGCCTTGGAGACGAAAGGAGAGGTCTGGAGGGCGACCTTCGGGGGGCCGGGCTTCGACGTCGGATCCTCGGTCCTGGAGAAGGCCGGAGGCCTCGTCGTCGCCGGCAGGACCAACTCCTTCGGCGCCGGCGAGTACGACGGCTGGCTCATTGCGACGGACTCGAAGGGGAGGGAGCTCTGGAACCGGACCATCGGAGGCCCCGGGGACGATGAGGCAACGGCTATCGTGGCCGCCCGGGGCGGGGGCTACGCCATCGCCGGGGGGACGGGATCCTTCGGGGCAGGCGGCTCCGACGGCTGGCTGGTCAGGACCGACCACCAGGGCCGGGAGGTCTGGAACAGAACCTTCGGGGGGCCCGGAGACGACTGGGCTTATTCCCTCCAGGAGACGGGGGATGGATACGTCATCCTCGGGGAAACCGATTCCTTCGGCGCCGGGGGAAGAGACCTCTGGCTCCTCAAGGCCGACCACCAGGGCCGGGAGGTCTGGAACAGGACCTTCGGAGGGACCGGAGACGATGGCGGCCGCTCGATAAAGAGGACAGCCGACGGCTTCATCATCGCAGGCTTCACCGAGTCTCGCGGCGCCGGAGGCAAGGACCTCTGGCTCCTCAAGGCCGATCCGAACGGGTCGGAGGTTTGGAACGTCACCTTCGGGGGATCAAAGGACGACATCGGAGAGGCGGTGATCGAGAGGGTGGGCGGCGGGTACGTCGTCGCCGGAGGGGCGAGCGTTCCCCCGGAGGGGGGGTTGGGGGACGCCTGGCTGATCATAACCGACGACCAGGGTAGCCCCCTCCGGGGGAAGATCTTCAGCGTCGGGGACTCCGGAAGAGACCTGGCGACGACGGTGGCGGCGACGGCGGATGGGGGCTACATAGTCGGCGGCTGGAGCTCCGCCGGTGGACTCTACTCCTGGCTCCTGAAGACCGACGGGGCGGGGGAGAAGGAGTGGGACTTCACCATCCCGGATTCGGGGAGGGAGGAGGGGTCCTCGCTCCTCGTCGCAGAGGACGGCGGGTACGTCACCTGCGGCTGGACGATCTCCTCAGGAAACCCGGATATGATCCTGGTGAAGGTCAAAAGGTAGCGGAGGGGCCCCTTCATCCTGAGAGGCTCTATCTATCGGTGGGACCACTTCGCCCTCCCCCTCCTCCGAGCTTCGTCATCCAGAGATCGAAGCCTCCCCCTGAGCCGCGGTTCGTGAACCCGCCGACGACGTAGCCGCCCTCCTCCGCCACCAGGACGGAGATCCCGCTCTGGATCCCATCCCCTCCCAGGAGGACCGACCACTCGGCCCTCCCCTCCGGATCCGTCTTGAGGAGGAGGGCGTCATCGGGGCTCGCCCTCGTCCCTGCCCGGGAGGTCGATCCCACCACCGCGTATCCGCCATCCGAGGCCACCTCGATGGAGCTTCCGAAGTCCGCCGCAGGGGTTCCCGCCGTCCTGTTCCAGACCTCCACCCCCTGGAAGTCGGCCTTCACCAGCCAGATCTCAAAACCTCCGGAGCCGAAGGAGTTGGAATAGCCCGCTCCGACGTAGCCCTCCTCCGTCTCCCGGAGGGATGAAAGGCCGTCCTCCCCCTTCCCGCCAAAGGTCCGGGCCCACTCTTTCGCCCCCAAACCGTCGGTCTTCACCAGCCAGCCGTCCTCCTCGCCGACGCCGAAGGAGGTGGTCCTGCCAGCGATGGCGTAACCCCCGTCCCGGGTCGCCACCACCGCCAACCCCTCATCGTCCCCGGGGCCTCCGATGGTCCGGTTCCACTCCTCCACCCCCCGGGGGTCGGTCTTGATCAACCAGAGGTCGACCTTCCCGATGCCGTAAGAGTCGGTCCATCCGACGACGACGTAGCCGCCGGAGGGGGCCTCCTCCACCGACCAGGCCGCCTCCTCCCCGGGGCCGCCGAAGGTCCTCTCCCACTCCAGGTTCCCCTCCGCATCGGTCTTGAGGAGCCAGACGTCCCTACCCCCGGCGCCGAAGGAGGTGGTATACCCGGCAACGACGTACCCGCCGTCCCGGGCGGCGATCACCGACTCCCCCACATCGACGCCACCTCCGCCGCGGGTAAGATCCCAGAGCTTGCTACCGTTCCGATCCGACTTCACCAGCCAGAGGTCGCCGTTTCCAGAGCCGTAAGACTCGGTCATCCCCGTCATCACGTAGCCGCCGTCTTGGGCCCTCGAGATCGGGCCCCCCACCTCGTGCCCCGGCCCGCCGTAGGTCCGGCTCCACTCCTCCTCCGGCGCCCCATTCGCCAAGGATGCGAGGAGCAGAAGCAGGAATCCCAATATCAGCCCCATCCTCAAGGCTCATCACTCCGATAGAGGAGAGATACCTCCAGGTTCTTTATCGTATCCACTCCGAAGAGGCGCTGACGAAAAAGAGGATCGGAGACCCGGACCATTCGGCTGGTCCCTCCACCTTCTGAAGGATGACCCGAAAGACATTATAGCCATGGCATAGCATAACATTTAGAGGTTCGCCGTCTTCGCGGCTGGAGCTTTTCCATGATCCGAGTTCTGATGGTAGACGACGACCCCGTCATCCTGGAGATCGCGAATATATTCCTGGGCAGGTCCGGAGATATCCAGGTCGACGGCGTGGCGTCGGCGGTGGAGGCGGTCGCGAGGCTTGAGGACGGCCGCTACGACGTCATCGTCTCCGATTACGTGATGCCAGAGATGGACGGCCTATCCTTCCTCAAATGGGTCCGAAGCCGGGACCCGGAGGTCCCCTTCATCCTCTTCACCGGGAAGGGGCGGGAGGAGGTGGTGATCGAGGCCCTGAACAACGGAGCCGACTACTACCTCCAGAAGGACGCAAACCCGAAGGTCCTCTACGCGGAGCTGACCCACCAGATCCGGCAGGCAGCGGAGCGGATGAGGACCAAAAAGGCGGTCGTCGAGAGCGAGGAGAGGTATCGGGCCCTCTTCGAGAATATGAACGAGGGCTTCGTCCTCTACGAGATCCTCCGCGACCCAGAGGGGAGGGCCACCGACTACCTCGTCAGGGACGCAAACCCCCAGATCGAGCTCTTCACCGGGTGGAGGGCGCAAGAGGCCATCGGAAGGAGAGCCTCGGAGATCTTCCCCTCAGAGGTCCCCCCCTTCCTTGAGATATACTCGAGGGTGGACGAGACGGGGTGCCCCGCCAAGTTCGAAGGCTGCTTCCCGGAGACGGGGAGGCACTTCAGCATATCCGCCTTCTCGATAGGGAGGGGGAGGTTCGCGACGATATTCTCCGAGATCACCGAGCAGAAGAGGATGAACGAGGAGCTCTGCCGGGCCCATCATCAGCTCCAGGAGATCATAGACTTCCTCCCCGACGCCACCTTCGTCATTGACGAGAAGAGGACCGTCATCGCCTGGAACCGGGCGATCGAGGAGATGACCGGCGTCTCCAAGGGGGAGATCGTGGGAAGGGGACCCTACTCTTACGGAGAGCCCTTCTACGGGTTTGAGACCCCGGTCTTGATCGATTCGATCTTCTCCGAGGACTCCGGGATAGTGAAGGAGTACGATCATCTCAGCCGGAGGGGAGACGCCGTCTTCGCCGAGGTCTACGTCCCCCACCTCTACGGGGGCAGGGGGGCCTACATCTGGGCGATCGCCTCGCCCCTCTTCGACGACGACGGGAGGATCGTCGGGGCGATCGAGTCGATCCGGGACGTCACCGATAGGAAGCGAGCTGAGCTGGCCCTCCGGGAGGCGACGGACTACCTGGAGAGCCTCCTCCACTACGCCAACGCCCCCATCGCCGTATGGGGGCCTAACATGAAGTTCATCCGCTTCAACAGGGCCTTCGAGCGGCTGACGGGCTACGCCGCCGAGGAGGTGATCGGCAAGGAGGCGACGATCCTCCTCCCCGACGAGGAGAGGGAGGAGGCCCTGGCGAAGATGGCCTACGCCCTGGAGGGGGAGGGGTGGGAGTCGGTGGAGATCCCCATCCGTTGCCGGGACGGGACCGTCAGGATAGTCCTCTGGAACTCGGCGAACATCCGGTCGGAGAAGGACGGGACCGTCGTCGCCACCATCATCCAGGGGCAGGAGATCACCGAGAGGAAGCTCGCGGAGGAGAGGCTGATCCAGGCCCACAAGCAGCTGCTGGAGATCATCGACTTTCTCCCCGACCCGACCTTCGTCATCGATGGGGAGAGGAGGGTGATAGCCTGGAACCGGGCGATCGAGGAGATGAGCGGCGTCCCCAAGGACGAGATCGTCGGGAAAGGGGATTACGCCTACGGCGAGGTCTTCTACGGGACAAAAAGACCAATCCTCATCGACATGATCTTCTCGAAGGACGAGGATCTGGAGTCGCTATACCATTACGTCAAGAGAGAGGGGGATACCCTCTTCGCCGAGGCCTACGTGACCCCCCCTCGGACCGGGAGGGGGTCTTACGTCTGGGGGACCGCCTCCCCCCTCTTCGACAGGGACGGAAATATCGCGGGGGCGATCGAGTCGATCCGGGACGTCACCGAGATCAAGGAGACGGAGATGGCCCTCCAGGAGAACGAGGAGGGGCTGAAGCTCGTCATCGAGGGGGCGAACCTGGGGATCTGGGACAGGAATGTGGAGACGGGGGAGGTGGTCCGGAACCGGCGGCTGGTGGAGATCCTCGGCTGCTCAGAGGGCGACCTGGTGGGGAACGTCCGGGAGAGGGAGGAGATGATCCACCCCGACGACTTCGAGGGCGTGATGGCGGCCCTGGACGACCACTTCGCCGGGAGGACCCCCCACTACGAGATCGACTACCGGCTGAGGCGAAAGGACGGCCGGTGGATATGGGTCCACGACCGGGGCCAGGTGATGGCTAGAGACGGAGCGGGCCGCCCCCTGAGGATGACGGGGATCACCCAGGATATCACCGAGATCCGGAGGTACCACGAGGCCCTCCAGGAGGCGAACCGGAAGCTGAAGCTCCTCAGCAGCATCACCCGCCACGACATCCAGAACCAGATCACCGCCCTCTCCGGGTACGTCCACCTCCTGAGGGAGGGGATCCCCCGGGACCCGGCCGCCGAGAGGTACATCGACCGGATCGGGGAGGTGGCGGAGACGATCAAAAGGCAGCTCGCCTTCGCCCGGGACTACCAGGAGATGGGGGTCAAGGCGCCGGAGTGGCAGAGGATCAGCGAGGCGGTCCGGCGGGCGGCGGCCGCCTCCCCCGCCGAGATATCCGGTGGGCAGGTCCGGCTCGAGGTGGAGACGGGCACGGTCGAGGTCTTCGCCGATCCGATGCTGGAGAAGGTCTTCTGCAACCTCCTGGAGAACTCCCTCCGCCACGGGGGAGGAGTCAGCGGGGTCCGGGTCACCTTCTTCGAGAGAGAGAGGGGCGTGGAGGCGGAGGATGGTGGAGGAGGAGGCGAGAGAGGAGGGGGCGTGGAGGCCGAGGGGGTCATCGCCGTCGAGGACGACGGCCTGGGGATCCCCGCCGGGATGAAGGCCCGGATCTTCGACCAGGCCTTCGGGAGGCACACCGGCTACGGCCTCTTCCTCAGCCGGGAGATCCTGGGGATCACCGGGATGACCATC
>Ga0334883_1005837_pt1 | contig 10608 bp, 5 predicted proteins | sample GraSluR1_MG_6_FD_207230 | JGI IMG/M metagenome (GOLD analysis project Ga0334883, IMG submission 207230) | Sludge microbial communities from methane-producing bioreactor in Wageningen University, Netherlands - Granular Sludge_09_05-R1 | ecosystem: Engineered > Bioreactor > Anaerobic > Unclassified... | reverse complement strand
CCAAGGGTGACGCATGGAACACAATGGGGCCAGGTTATGGACCACCAAGAGAGTATGGTCCAAGAAGAGGTTATGGACCTGGAAGAGTTTATGGACCACCAAGAGGACCAGAAGGGCCAACACCGCCGGAGGAACTAAAACAAATCATACCAGAAAATCCAGTTAATTCATCTGAAATAATTAAAAATGAAAGAGAATCAATTCAAAAATATTTTGAAAATTATCCAGCATATTTCCAAATGATAGAAAAAATGGCTTCACCAATACCAAAAATGTCAGAAAAATGTATAGTATCAGTTTGTCTACCTTTATATGCAAAAGAAAAACCAGATGTAATCAAAAAAACATTAGAAAAATATATTAATCAAAAATACAAAGAAGGATATTTAAATCCTGAATGTTATGAAATTAACATTTTAGTTAATGCGCCAACGAAAGACAAAAAAGATATTGACACAATGTCAAAAGAATTAGAAGAATTTAAGAAAAAATACCCAGAAATTAAAATTAATGTAATTCAAAAGGAATTTCCAAGAAAAGAAAACATGGGTTATATCAGAAAAATAATAACTGATATTACATTATTAAGAAGCTTAAATAGAGATAAACAAAACAATCAGCATATAATAGCAAGCGCTGACGCAGATTTAGAAAATCTTGATGATAGATACTTTGAAAAAATTATTGGTAAAATAAATTCAAATGAAAATATAAAACTACTTATTACAAAAATGGATTATATCTCTGATGAAATTAAAAAATATCCATATTTAGTCGCAGCAAGAAGATTATGGCAATTTATTGATATTATAGCAAAAGATAACAAATATTTTGGATACTTACCCAAAGCTGGTGGTCCCAATACTATTTTTACAGCAGAAGGATATTCAAAAGCAGATGGATACAATAATCACGATGAAATTGCCGAAGATATTAGATTAACATATAGGGTACAAGACACATTTAGAACAAATACTGAGGCGATTACTTATGATAATAAAATAAAAATCACTACAAGCAACAGAAGAGATATCGACGCAGCAAAAAACAATATTCCACTTGTGCGCCAATACGACAAATGGTTTACAACCGATATTGAAAATAAAAAATTAAAGCCACAAGATTTAGAAAAAATTAAAATAGGATCTCCTGAATTTAAGAAAAAGTTAGAAAATGAAGCAACTGAATTATTTAATGTATATCTTGAACAAAGATTTTGGAGGCTATTTGACAAAAGCCCAGAAGCAATTAATCTGCGCTCTAGACATGCCAACCAAAAAGAATTCGACGACCTAGCAATTAAATTATCAGACATATCAAGTGGAATTGGAAAACAATCGCTAGAAGATGCTAAAAAAATTTTTGACAAAGCTTTAGGACTTTGGGGTGTTAAATATAATTTAACATTCGACAAAAACGATTTGCGAAGAATAATCATGCAAAGAGACAATCCCGATGATCCACCATACACCAAAATAACCTTTACAGATACAAAAAAGCTAGAAGGCGGCTTAGAAAAACTTAAAAAATCTGTAGAAACAAAATAATGGAAAGACTTAATCCCTCAGATGAATTTAATAAGAATTTTCTAGAATCAAGTATTGAATACGATTCTGATAGTATTGAAATTCAACAAGATAATCTAGAAAGAAGGAAAATAGCTGAACAATTAGCCAATAATAATATTGAGGTAAATAAAATACTTGAAACCCTTGGTAATAACTATGAAAAAATGGAAAAATACTATAGAAAAATTACTGGATCAGAATTAACTTCAGACCCATATGGATCTATTGAAAAAGATTTTCCAATAAAAAAAACAACTATTAGTATTGTTATTCCTGCATATAACAATGGAGAAAGATTACAAAAATGTCTTTTATCTATTGAAGGTAGTACCTTTAATGCAAAATGCAACGACAAGCTAGAAGTAATTGTTGTTGACGACGGTTCGACAAATGGTGAAAATCATATTAGTGGTTCAGTTCAGGAATTAATTGACAATAATTTATTGAAAAATCTAAATATTAAAGTTGTTCGTCAACCAAACGGAGGAGCGGGTAAGGCTAGATTCACAGGAGTAAATTTAGCACAAAATGAATACATAATTTTTCATGACCCTGATATTGTTGAAAATCCAAATTTAATTGAAGAATATGCAAAAAGGTTTGAAGTACTTGACAATATTGCAATGTTTGGACCGAGAGGTCATATTGAACAAAACGATCCTAAAATCAGAGATAACAATGAAATCAAAAACTATCTTCCTCGATTACCAATTGATATTCAAGAAGATGGAAGGTGGACAAATGATCATTTGTCGGATTGCGATAACCTTAAAAAACTAACCGACAATCAAAATGTGTGGGTTGATCATGGAAAATGGAACCCGTATAGTTTCTTTTGGGGACTTAATGTGGCTATGAAAAAAAAAGATCTTCTGAAACATGCTGTTGGTTACGACCCAAGAATAAAAGGATGGGGAGCAGAAGACGACATAACCGCATCACAAGTATTATCAAGCGGAGTATATGCTATACCTTGCCCCTCTGCATTTTGTCATCACATAAAACATCCAATCAACATAAATGAAGAAAAAAGACAAGAAAATGTAAGGATACTACAAAACACTCTAAATTCACCACCAAAAAAACCTCTGGAATTTAACCGCAATGAAATCATTGAAAAAATTAACATGAAATCTAAAAAACAAAATTTAGTAAGTCAACCGACAACAATTCCTGATTACAGTAAAATTGCTGCTCAAATGCTAAAAACAGGATTTTATGAAACCGCAGATAAATACAGTGAAATGGCATTAAAAGAAAATCCAAATAGTGGCTGGAATTTATCTGATAGAGCAATGATTTTACTAGAACAAAATAAAACCAACGAAGCATTTCAATTACAAGAAAAAGCGGAAAATTTATTAACAAATAATCCTTATATTTTTATAAATTCAGCAAAACTACACGCAAGAGTTGGAAATTATGAAAAAGCATATAAATATTATGAAAATGCAATTTCAATTGGCGGTGTTGACTTTTTAAAAGAAAACAATATTTTGATCAAATCAGCTCAAGAATACAAAAATGAAGGCACTAAATATTTAAAAGAAAAAAAATTTAGAAAAGCTTTAAATGCACTAGATATGTGTCTAACATTAAACCCAAATATGATGTGGGCCGAATACGATAAAGCACATGCACTCATGGAGTTAAATTTAACAGAAAAAGCATATGGATCAGCTGAAAAATGTAATCAATTAAAAAAAGATGATACTTGGGTGTTGACCTTAATGGGAAAGCTTTCTATAAAGTTAAATAATTCCAATAGGGCAAAAAAAGAATTAAATAGAGCATTAGAATTATGTCCAAGCAATCAAGAAGCTAAAGAATTACTAGAAAATATCAATTTATAAATTATTTTTATTCTACTTATCCACACCTACACCCCAATTTCACACTATGATATAATATACTCATATTAACTTTAATAAATATGTATTCTAGGAGGGAACCATGGACTCAAATAATTCTGGCGATAATTTTAATATTAAATCCTTTGTTGAAGGCGATATTTTTGATTTAGCAGGACTTGAAAATATGCCAGATGATCAAAAAGAACAAATTATGACTAAAATGATGGAAAGTGTGCGAGATAGAGTACTTGTTAGAATTGTAGATGAACTTGGAGAAATTAAAAAAGATCAATTTTTTAGATTACTTGATGATAAAAACGATGAAAATATTAAATCATTTTTAGAAAGCAATGGCATTGATGTTAATACTTTAGTAGCACAAGAAGCATTAATGTATAAAAAAGAATTTTTAGATAATCTCAAACAAGGAGAATAATATTATGAGTCTTAGTGGTTCAGAAAAATACTCATCTGAATATATTGGAAAACCAATAACATCAGATTCCGATAGTAGAATATATGGTCCTAGCTATGGTCCGCCAAGACAAAGTTATGGTCCTGGCAGAACTCCAGAGAGAGAACCAAACGATTTAGAAGCTCGAGCCATTGAACTTGCTAATCAAATGGCAGAACGCGATTATCAAAGATCTTTAGATAGATACAGTTTTAAAGTATTTGGAAAAGAAATTAGATTTTTATCTAAAGCAAAAGCATGGCTCAACCGGTCTGGAGAACGAAGTAAGGTTGAAAGATTAGATCAAATTGGGCTAGAACAATACAAAGAAAAAAGAGAAAGAAGATGGCTTAAAATTGGAACTAAAGTTTTAGGTGGTTTTGGCTCTTGGGCAGCAATTACTTTCGGAGGTATTGCACTAACAGGACCTGTTGGTGCAGCACTTATGCCCACTCTTTGGTCTGCTTCCCTCCGCGAAGGTATAGATGGTTTAATGGAAATGGGAGAACAGATAGGGTGGGGTGAAAAAAGAATTAAAACAGAATTTCAAGTTCAAACTGAATTAAGTGGAAAATTAAATGAATTGCGTCAAGCAGCAGAATCTGGAAGATTCGAAGATTTTGCTAGAATTGAAAACGAAATTAAACAAATTGAAAATACAGTTATACAAGAACAAGACAAAAATATGACTAGCGAAAGAAAATTTCAGACAGGAAGAGCAATTTCTTCTTCATTATTAACAGCAGGTATAGGAATAATGGGAGGTATGCCTTTGGGGTGGCAAGATTACGATAAAGGTGTAACACCGGTAACACCAAAAATACCAAAAGGATTTTTAGATCAATATCATAGAGTAATATGGAAAATTGGAGGACCAGAATTCATATATAATCCACATGAAGCAGAAGGAGCCATAAAAGCTGCTGCAGAAGTTGGGAAAGAATTAACAAAAGTAGATTCGCCAATTCGTCTTTTAGCAGCCAAAGGATCTCAACTAACAACACTAATGAGTGATTTCTGGGGAGCTACTCATACTTTAGGTCACGGACTAGGTACTATTGAAAAAACCGGATTAGGAGGTGCTTTTGCATATCTATTTGGTAGAGGATTTGATGGATATCAGAAAAAAACCAAGGGTGACGCATGGAACACAATGGGGCCAGGTTATGGACCACCAAGAGAGTATGGTCCAAGAAGAGGTTATGGACCTGGAAGAGTTTATGGACCACCAAGAGGACCAGAAGGGCATGAATGGGAAGAAAAAGGCGGTATAACTGGAGGACCTAAGGCCGAAGACATTGAAAAAGTTAAAGAAAAAGAAACAAGATTAGGCGTTGCAGCAAGGACAAACTATATAAATTTAGCAAATGGAATTAAAGATATCGAAAACTTAGAAGGCGTATATCCAGAAAAATTTAAATATAAAACCGTAAACGAACTTACACAATGGTTTATGTTAAACCCATCTATGAAACTACCACAAGATGCATCAAAATCAGAATCACAGCTAAACCATGCAATAAACAGCGAAAATAAAAAATTTGAAAAAATGACACCCAAATATCTAAATTGGGTAAAACACGCAAGAAAAGAATTACAAGAAACACAAAATGAAATAAAAAATGAAATTAAAAACCAAATGGGAGACATACCGCCTAGCTATGAAATTGAAATCAAATGGCCAGATATTAATCAAATAAAAATTTTAGGACATTACGAATTTTTTGGTAATTATGGAAAAGGCGCCGGTGGAATAGCTGGTGTTAGTTACCATATGTCAGGTGAAATTTTAATAAATGGAGAACAACTTGAAAACATATCTAATGAAAAACAAAGAATGATGACTTTAAAATCAGTATTAATTCATGAACTTATTCATTCTAGTCACACAAAAAACTACTGGAAATTATATCAAAAAGATAATCCAGATATAGGAGTATATCAATCAAGAAGACAGGGTCTTCAAACAATGAGAGTAAATAAAGAAAATTTAGATATTGAAAGACATGTCGGGAGAGGATTTGAAGAAGGAGTAACAGAAAACTTAACAGAAAAAGTAATGAAAAAAATGTTTCCTGAATACAAATCTAATGTTTATTCAGGATATAGAAATATATTAAAAATCTTAAATGATAATTTTGGAATAGAAGAAGAATTATTTAATAAAGCACAAATAGATAGACGCAGCTTTTCGCCACTAATTAGAGCAATGGAAAAAGGTAAGAATGCAGTTGGACCTTATGCTTATATGATAATATCAGATCTTATGAATGGTTCTGCCGATTTAGCTGAAAAATTTTTAATAAACTGTAGGAACGCAAGCAATAAATTAAATATTCCAATGCACCATTTCAGAAGTTTTAGAAAAGACCAATTGGCAAGAATTTACCATTCTGAAAAATGGAAAAATTTTTATCCCGGAATTGCAATCCCTGAACTAGAAAATGTTATTCCATTCCCAGAAAAGAAAAAAGAAAAAGACACTTTTTTTCGAGAAATAGTAAACCTTGCAAAAAATAACGAGCTAGAAACACAAGAAAAGTATGAACAGTCAATTGAAAAAGCTATTGAATCATTGAAAGGAACTGAAGGAATAGTTGAACTAGATAAAGATATTCCAAGTATTGTAATACCGGATTTACATGCAAGACGACAATTTTTAATTGATGTACTTGAAGGAAAAACGCCAGAAGGAAAAAATGTATATGATTTATTAAAAAAAGGCAAAATAAATATTGTCTGTCTTGGTGATGGCATGCATACAGAAAATCTTCTTAGTTGGGTTGGAACCGATAAAGAAAATCTAATGAAGTCAGAAATGATCAGATCCCTTGGTATGATGAAAATGATCATGGACCTTAAGGCTCAATTTCCAAAAAATTTCCAATATATTAGAGGCAATCATGATGATATTATGGGTGGGTTCATAAAATATTCTAATGAATCACAAGAAGTAAGGGAATGGATTACCACAAATTTTGGAAAAGAATTTTTAAATAAATATAAAGCATTTGAAGATATGCTGCCAATCATGGTAGTAGGCAAGGATTTTGTTGCTTCTCACGCAGCTCCAGGCGGAGTGTACACCAAAGATTCAATATTAAATAGGGATCCAAAAGTGGTAGGGACAGAACCAGATGATTCCGGACATCATAGAGGTCTAACATGGACAGATAACACCACGGGACAAACAAATGAAAATTATATTCAAGAAACTTTAAAAAATCTTGGTCTCGATGGATATAAATGGATTATAGGTCATAGACCTGTATATGAAAATAATGGAAAATACAGAGAACAATTTGGAGGACAACTTCTGCAAATTAATAACCCAAAAAAGGAAGTATTCGCCTATATTCCCGCAGATAAAGAATTTGATCCAAATATAAATATATTATTTGCAAAAGAAAAAATACCAGTTAAAATCGCCGCGTAATTAATAACAAAAGGAGGAAAATGTCAACAGAAACAGTGGGTTATCAACCTTCAGTTGATGATCAATTTACAGAAGATAAAAAAACATATAAAAAATTTACGATAAATCAACCAAACAGCTTAAATAATAAAACACCAGAAGATGCTGTGAAAGCAGCTGAAAATATTATTAACCCACCCGAAAAAACTAAAACCTCTGAACCTAAATTTGGTGATGCGGTAGCACTTTCAGCAAAAGATGCAGACAAATTAAGAAAAGACGCAGGAATCACAACTGATTCCGAGAAAACTGAAACTACAGCAATAGACAAAAAATTGCCAGATAAATTACAAGATATCCAAAGAAATATAAAAGCATTAGAAAAAGCATTAGAATTATTGCTAAAAGAAGAAGGTATTCTTCCAAAAGATGAAGATGCATTAATACAAATGAAAACAGAAAAAGAAGCAAAGCTCAAAGAAGGCATTGAACTTAATGAAGGTGAAATTTCACCTGAAACAAGAAAAAAGGAAGAAATAATTAATCAAATTTCAATAAGGGCTCTCAATCCGCAAAACGGACAAAATAGATTAGAAAATGATAAAAGAGTTAAATTTACCAGAGAAGATGTTAATTACATCTTATATGAAACAGAAGGCAACGAAACGCAAAAAGGAGAAAAATTAAAAACATATTTAATTAATTCTTTAGAACAAACAATAAAATTAAACAATGAAGCAAAATATGGAAAAGGAACTTTTGCAAAAGTAAAAAAATTTTTTAATGAAGGGTATGGTGGCGCAGCAGCTAAAACCATTCTTGGTGGTACTATGCTGAGTAGTGCTATAGGGTCTGGATTAGGAATATTTGCACCAGGTATTGCCGCAATGGGAGCAAAACTAGCAGCAGAAGGAGTTACGCAAGCCGTTCAAGAATTAACTCAAGGTAATAAAAGAAAAGAACTTCTGCAAAAAGGAAAAATTGAACTTCAGCAAAAAATTAACCAAAAAATTAAAGAACTTAACAGTAATCCAGAACTTGCTAACAATGAGAAATATACTCAAGCAATGCTTGAGTGGATAGAATCAGAATACGCCCAAGAGGTAACAAATTTAGTTGATCAAGATGTTGAAGCTTTAAGAGATATGGAAAACATAAAAAGCAAAATAAGCACTGTCGGGAGCATAGCTTCAATGTTATTAATAGGATTTCCGGCTGACTTTGATGCTGACAAAATAACTCATTTTGTTAATATTGCAAAAGGCGTTTGGTATCAAGGAGGAAGCACGATTGCCAGATCAATTGTAATGAATCCCATGAACACTTTTGGAATTGTAGCTAACCTCGCTTCGGTTGGCATAGGAACATCTTTGGGTTATATTTTTGGTAGAGGAATGGAAGGCGACGAAAAAAAATTCAAACTTGGAATAGATACTGAAAAATATCAAAAAACGGATGAGACTAGAGAAAAAACAAGAACAAGAGCTGAAGAAATAGCTGAAGTTGGTACAACAATACCAAAAACAGAACCAACGACACCAGACATTGACACAACCCCTCCAACAACAGATACAAATACTCCAACCACTGAAGAAAAAACTGAACAAGCAGAAACACCTTCGTTATCTGCTCCAGAATTAGCCATAACCAAATATAAGCAAAATTCACCAGAAGCAATAATTGAAGATTATCAAGATCCAAGTGTGCCAATTGAACAAAAAAATTTAGCGCTTACTCAACTTATTGCAAAACATCCTGATAAAATTGATCTTTCCGGAAACGATCCAGCAGATATTAGAAAACAGATTGACAATACTCTTGCTCTTGCGCCTTTAATGCAAAATCCTGAAAATCAAAAACAACTCAAGGAAATGGCAGAGCAGGCTAAAGAAAATGTAGATGAAGTATTGGGTGTTCCGGGTGTTTGGATCTCCCAACAAGAAATAAAACAATTGTTTTCCAATTGGGTAAAAGTTGGAAACAATGAATATAAAATGCAAAATGACGGAAAATGGAGAGTTAAAAATGCTGGCGTACAAGGCATACCAGGAGTATTCGCCTCTCAAGAAACAATCAATAAAGAATTTGGCAATTGGGTTTCAATTAACGGAAAAGAATATAAAGTTGACAAAAGCGGCAAGTGGAGAGTAAGAGAAGTTTCAAGACAACAAGCGCAAGCTAAACAAGAAGAAGTTAGACAGGCAACCCCAGAAACTACTCAGAAAAAGGAAATGAATTTAATTAATAATTACTATAATAAGACAAAAGAACAAGAAAGAGCACAAACTCTACGAGCAGGTGTTGAGCCTCCAGGGGTCGAAAAGACACCAGAAGCCCAATCTACAACCGCAAAAGTATAAAAAAAAATAATAAATTTAGGAGGAAATATGCAAAATCAAATGGATATTAATCAAAACACAAACCCTGTTGCGTCTACCAATGGCACAACACAACAATCACCCGATATGCAGGTTAAAGTTCAGAATGAGCTTTTAAATCAAGACTTATTCAAAAGCTTAAAGCTCGATAGTTTAACTGAAGAAAAAAAAGAAAGCTTAAAGCAAAAAATGGTTGACACTATTCAAGGTAGAATCTTTGCCCATATAATGGATCGTCTTACAAAAGAAGACCAGGAACAGTTTAAAAAACTTTTAGACACAGGTGACAACAAACAAACTACAGATTTTATTGACAGTAAAGTTAATATTCAAGACATAGTTATTCAAGAAGTTTTACTCTATAAAACCGAGATGATAGATAATGCACAAAAAATTGAAGAAATGATACAATCTAAATAAATGCAATAAGAGTCATTTACTCTGAAAAAGTTATAAAAACAGAATTCCGCAACAAATTATTCCAATTTGAATCAAAAAAATTAGTACTATGAATATTATTGAATATTGTATTTAAGTTAGTAGTAAAGTGCAATAAAAAACTTAATAATTTTACAAATTTATTGTATAATATTTATAGAATATTATTGTAAATAAGTCTCTTGAGGAGGGGTTTTGAATATACCGTCTAATCCAGAACAAACAGCTGGCATCGGACTCGAAAACATAGGGTCTGATTCTTTAATTAATTTAGAAGAAACAGAGCAGGCTACTCAAAACCCACCAAAAGAAAAAAAATCAATATATGATATGGCAGATGAAATATTGGGAATGATTGAAAATGGAAAAGAAGAATTCAGTGTAAAATTTGGTGGAGAAAATATTGCATCAGGATCAAATATGCAACAAAGAATAGAAAAAATAATTCCTAAATTACCTGATTCTATTAAAAAGGGGCACATTATTTCTGCACCAAATATTT
>Ga0334883_1005832_pt1 | contig 10614 bp, 6 predicted proteins | sample GraSluR1_MG_6_FD_207230 | JGI IMG/M metagenome (GOLD analysis project Ga0334883, IMG submission 207230) | Sludge microbial communities from methane-producing bioreactor in Wageningen University, Netherlands - Granular Sludge_09_05-R1 | ecosystem: Engineered > Bioreactor > Anaerobic > Unclassified... | reverse complement strand
CGCTCATGCCGCCGAGTCCGGAGGAGACGAAGAGGATTCCGGCGAGATTCTCCTTCTCGCCTACTCCGAGGCGCTGCCGGGCTGCGTTGAGAATGCTGTTGAACGTACCGTGGACGATCCCCTGCGGGCCGATATACATCCACCCTCCGGCAGTCATCTGTCCGTAGTTCGTCACGCCGAGCTGCATACCCCTGTGCCATTCCGTCGGGTTGTCGAAGAGGCCGATGAGCATGCCGTTGGTGAGAATAACCCGGGGGGCATCGGGCCGGGACTTGAAGAGGCCGAGGGGGTGGCCGCTCTCGACGACGAGCGTCGTCTCCTCGGTGAGCTCTTCGAGGTACCTTTTGATCAGGCGGTACTGGAGCCAGTTCTGGCAGACCTGCCCGGTTTCGCCGTAGGTCACCAGCTCATACGGATAGAGGGCGATGTCGAAGTCGAGGTTGTTGTCGATCATAACCTGGAACGCCTTCCCGGCGAGACACTTCCCCTTGTACTGATGCACCGGGAGCCCCTTTATCCGCCCCTCGGGACGGAACCTGTAGGCGTAGATGCGTCCCCTGGTGCGAAGCTCCTCCAGGAATTCGGGGATCAGCTCCTTGTGGTACATCTCGGGCACGTAGCGGAGGGCGTTCTTCAATGCAAGCTCCGTCTCGCTGCGGTTGAGCGTCCAACCGCGGTCGGGCGCGCGCCGCATCCCCTCGGCGAAGACGGGGTAGTCGGGGAGAGGGCCTTCCAACTGGATGGTCATGGCGTTCCGGTTCATTTCGTTTACCTGCAACATCTCTTCCACCTCCACAAGGTCTTGTACATTTTACAGCATTGATTCCAGATTGTGCGCGGCCTCCCGCAGAAGACGAAGGTTTTCGTCGAAATTACGGAAGACGTTCTCGGCGATTCCGGCAACCCCCATCTGCGCGATGAACTCTTTCCGCCGGTCGAAGACCGGGACGCTGATATCCCCCGCGTGCGGCATCCACTCCTCGCGGCTGGATGCGAACCCCTGCTCCCGTATGCGCAGCAGCTCCTCTTCGAGAGCTCTTTTGTCGATCTCCTCTCCGTCGAGGGGAGATCGCAACGGTGAGCCAAGAACTGCCGACCGTATCTCGGAAGAGCAGTAGGCGAGCAATATTTTGCCGGTGGCTCCTGCGTGAAAGGGAATCGTCATCCCACGGTGCGCTGTGAACTTCACCGGAGAGAGAGATTCTACCGAGTGGATGCACAGACCGGACGTCCCTTCGGCGACGCTGAGGACCGCGGTGTTGCCGGTTCCTCTCATCAGAGCATGCATCTCGGGTTCGGCCTTTTTGACGAGTTCGTCGTAAAAAGAGGATTTGCTGCCGAGAAGAAAGAAACGGATGCCCGGTCGGTAGCCCTCGGTCGCCGAATCGCTGAAGACCCAACGGCGTTCCTCAAGGGAGATGAGAAACCGGTGAACGGTGCTTTTGGGAATTCCCGTCCGTTGCTCGATCTCGCGGACAGTGAGCGGTGAAGAGGCTGAGCAAAGCGCCTCCATGATCGCCGTTACCTTGAACGGGCCGTCCTGTTTTGAATCGTGCTCCCTCTTTGTCATGGCGACCTCCAAAAATGGGACGTTGTGTCCCATTTTTACATGAGCGCCACGGTTTGTCAATCGCCCAGCGGAACGGTCCGCCACGTCTTCCAATCGCTTGAATCCTGCGTTTCATAGTTCGTGAAAAAGAGCGATGATATAATCGTCAATAGACTTTCAGGAAGAACTCCGTATTTCCAGATTGAAAGGGGAGCCGTTCATGCTCACCGCCAACCTGATAGGACCGCCGCGTTTTTTCCTCGACGACAGAGAGCTGTTCTTCCCGTTCAGGAAGGCCCAAGCGCTCCTCTGCCACCTCCTGGTCGAGGAAAGGGCTTCCCGTGAAACGCTCTCGTCGCTGCTCTGGGGCGGAAGCGAGGACATGCTCGCCTCCCAGAGTCTGAGGAACGCGCTCTATCTTCTTCGCAAGGGGCTCCCGGAGGGGCTCGTGGCGACGAACAGGCTGTGGATAAGCGTCGATATGACACGTGTGGATCTTGACCTGTTCTGGTTGGAACACCTCGACGACGCCCCTCCCGAACGTCTTGCCTCCTTGTGCCGTCAGCTCCTGGAGGGATTCTCGCTGCCGAACGCGCCGGAGTTCGACGATTGGCTCCGGAATGCGCGGTATCGGTGGTCCGGAAGAATCCGCTCCGCTTTTCTCGGTTTGGCGCGGCGGCGTATGGAAGCGGGGGCGTGGGAGGCTGCGTTGCACCCCTTGAACCTGATGGCGGCGGGGGACGAAATCGACGAGGAAGCATATCGCCTGATAATGCGCGCGCATGCGGCGCGCCGCGAGTGGGGCAGGGTAGCCGAGGCGTGGCGGGTGCTTGAAGGTCGATTGAAAAACGAGCTGGACGTTGAACCGTCGAGCGAAAGCAGAGAATTTCTGGCCTCTCTGCCGACGAGAAAAGAAGTACAGTTTCTCGCCGCCGAGGAACTTTCGCCGCCCCCGCGGACGGACTTCTTCTACGGCAGGGTGGCGGAACTGCGCGGCATCCGCGACTTCTGCGGTTCCGAGGGCGCGGCGCCTCGTTGCGTTCTCGTCGAGGGGGAGGCGGGCGTCGGGAAAAGCCTCCTTGTGAAAAAAGCTCTGCAAATCACTTTCCCTCCGGATGCGCTCGTGCTGCGGTGCGCCGCGGGAACTCCGGAGGCGACGTATCCGTTGCTTCCGTGGGATGAACTGCTGGCGTCGCTCTTTCGTTTCGTCGATAGAGAGGCGCTCTCGCTCCCGGAAGCGCTCCGGAAGGTCCTGGGGCAGAGTTTTCCCTCCATCGGCGGCAGAAAGACCTCGATACAACCGCGGAATCCCCGGCGTATCGGCGCTATGCTGGCGGAACTCTTCGGCTTGCTCGCGGCGTCGCGGTCCGTGGTCCTTGTGTTCGAGGATTTTCAGTGGTTCGACGAACCGTCCCTGGATGTTCTGGAGTACCTGCTCCGGTCCGCTCCCGTCAATCTCTCCCTTTTCTTTACCTCGAGGACGGAGTCGTCCTTCCGCGGAGCTTCCCTGATACGCAACGCCGCACGTAACGACCGCATCGTCTTTCTCGAGATCCAGCTCTCGTGCTTTCCCCGAAGCGATTCCGATGCGTTCTGCGCCGCCTTTCTCCCGTCGCGCAGCTTCTCGAAGGAGGAGCTGGAACTCCTCTTCCGCCAGACCGAGGGGCTCCCGCTCTTTCTCGCCGAGCTGCTGAAAGCGGTGGAAAAGGGGCTGCCGCTTTCCGAGGCCCCCCGTCATCTCGGCGACGCCATCGAAGGCCATCTGAGCCACATCGACGAGGAAATGCGCCTTCTCCTGGAAGCAATCTCCATTTTCCCCCTCGGAGCGGAGTGGACGCTCGCGCGGAGAATGGCGGGACTTTCCGCGGCACGCCTTGCCTCGCTCGCCGAGGGGCTGCGCAGACGAGGCCTTCTCGCCGAGAGCCGGGGGGAGGGGGAGTCGTTGCTCCTCGAGTTCCGGCACGGCAAGGTGAGGGAGCACGTCTACTCGTTCATGTCGGAGGGGCGAAGACGACTGCTCCATGAACAGGCCGCGCGCCTGCTGATGGACGATTTTTCGGTCAGGCCCTGGGACGATCTCGCGTGTTCCCGGATCATCCATCACTGCAGGAGGGGAGCGTTGCGTATCGAGGAACTTGAATACATGATCCGCAGGCTCAAGTACCATATCAAGCTGAATTACGAACTCTTTCCCCTTCTTGACGACCACATCCTGAAAGCCTGCGCCGCATCGCTGGACAATCGTTCGAGCACGGTGGAGGATCTGGAGGCGACGAGAGAGCTGCTCCGCGCCGTGCGCAAGGAGAAAGACGGAGCGACGCCCCGCTTCGCCGCTCTCGAACGGGCGTATTTTGCGCTTCGAGGCGGGTACTCTCTCTGGTGGGGGGATTACGACCAGGGGAAGGCTCTTGTCGAGGAGGGACTTGCCCGCGCCGCGGAGACCGAAGATCTTCCGCTGCAGGCCGACTGTCTTCAGCATCTTTGCTACTACGCTATTCAGAGGGAGGACGGCGATCTGCTTCGTTCCGCCTCGAACCGTTTGGCGAAGGCCGCGGACAGGTGCGGAGACGCGCCGCTCGCGGCGATGGCGAGGCGGTTCATCGGAATGTCGCTGCTCTTTCTGGGGGAGTTCGATGGGGCCGAAGATGTGCTCCGGGAGTCGGTGGCGCTCTTCCGCCGGATGGAGTACATGGATTCCCCGTACACGCTCCAGGTGCTCGCGGGCGATTGTTATCTCGGGGAGATCCGCTTACGCACCGGACGCACGAAAGAAGCGCTCGACATCTTTGCCCGCTGCGTCGACGAGTGCGAGGAACACGGCCTCTACCGCGGTCTCTGCCTCTTCTGCAGCAACGCCGCTCTCGCAGCCTTCGACCTCGGAGAGGAGAAGACGGCGCGGGAGTATCTTCGCAAGGCGCGGAACTACTTCGAGGGGAGCGAGTGGCGAAGGGCGAACGCCGTCGGATTGGCGCTCCTCGCCCTCTTCGCGTCGAGGGAAGGGCGGGAAGATGAAGCAGGTTCCTTCTGGGAGTCGGCAGCAAAGCTCTGTTGCTCGCTGCGTAAAAAGTCGTGGATCGACGCTTGCTGCCGGATACGAATACTTCTAGAAAATGAACTTGATCCTGCCTCTCCCCTGAAACAACGTCTCCATAATTCGTCCGGTAACAGCGTTTTCTCCATTTGCGGGGCATTCGAGGAGATTTGTCGGAAGGTGTGATTCGTCGGAAAAGAGTTTCGGCGTTGCTTTTTTTCGCCGAGGGGATACAATACTGCGTTGAAAAGAGGGGATGGAGTTCCCCTGAAACTGTCCTTCTACGGACTGATGACTCCTGTCGGAACTCAAGATTCGCGGACATCGCAGTTTCCCGTCCGCAAGGAGGAGTCGTTATGTCGCACCATGACTGCAACACCCGTCCCTCGGAGAACCTGTTCGAACTTCTCGAAGGCGCTCGCCGCTGCTTCGAAAACATCGGAGACGAGTTTTCGTCGTTCCCCCCTCGTTTCGCGGACCTGGAAGAGCGTTTGCGGGAGGAGCGCTTCCATCTGGCTGTTTTGGGCCAGTTCAAGCGGGGCAAGAGCACCTTTTTGAACGCGTTGCTCGGCGAAAACCTGCTGCCCTCTTCCGTCATCCCTCTGACCGCCATTCCCACCTTTTTGCGAACCGGAGAGACGCCCGAAATCGTCGTGCACCGGCTCGACGGAAGGCCTCCTGAGTCCGTTCCGCTCTCCTCGGAGAAAACGCTTCGCTCCGTGCTGGACGAGCTGGTCACGGAGAGGGGGAATCCGGAGAACGCGCTGGGCATTTCGTTCGTGGAGATCGCGCATCCGTCCCCGATTCTTCGGCGGGGCGTGCTGCTCGTGGATACTCCGGGCATCGGTTCCACGTTCCTGCACAATACGGAAGCGACGCGCAACTTCCTTTCCCAGTGCGACGCCGCGCTCTTCGTCGTCTCCGCCGATCCCCCGGTGACCGAGGTGGAGATGGAGTTTCTGAAGTCCGTTCAGGAGAAGATTCCGCATATCTTCTTCGTCCTCAACAAGATGGATCAGCTCGACGAACCGGATCTCGAGACGGCGCTCGGTTTTTTCCGTAACGAACTCGTCCTCCGTGCGGGCGTCGCGGAAGATGCTCCGGTCTTCCCTGTGTCGGCGAGGCTCGCCCTCGAAGCGTCTCTTTCCGGCAACGATTCGCTGCGCGCGCGGAGCGGCATCGAGGCGGTCGAGGAACATCTGTTCGAATTTCTGGCGAAGCGGAAGACGGAAGCGCTTACCGTGGCCCTGGCCCGAAAAGCGCGCGATATCGCGCAGAGCGGGGAGATCGAGATAGAGTTGCGGATGCGCGCTCTCGAGATTCCTCTTGAAGACTTGGAAGAAAAAGCGGAGCTTTTCAAGCAAAAGGTGGAGGAACTCCGTCGCGAACGGGAATCCGCCGGGGATCTTCTCGCGGGGGATCGCAAGCGCATTCTCCAGGAGCTGGAGCGGCACGCGAAGCGGGTCGGAGAGAGCGCAAGGGCCGCGCTGCTGGAAAGCGCCCGCGCGGAAGGCTTCGAGATCGGGGCCGAATCCCTCGACGAAGACAAATTGCGCGCTCTTTTCGACAAGCTTGTGCCGGTGCTTTTCGAACGGTATGCGGGCGAGACGAAAGAGCGTTTTCGCACCCTTGCGGCGGAGATGATGGGCGCCCATGCCGAGAGGGAAGCGCGACTGCTGGATTCGCTGTGGAAAAAGGCCGCCGACCTCTTCCATCTGCCCGACCGTCCTTCCGGCGAGAGGGAGGAGCTTCGGATCGTCAGAGAGCCGTACTGGGTAAGCAGACAGTGGTCGTCGAAGTTTTTGCCCATCCCGACAGGCTTTCTGGAAAAGGTGCTCCCCGAAAAAATCCGCAGGTCGCATCGTCGGCGTCGGATAGAAGAACGGCTGGATTCGCTCATTCTCTCCAATGTGGAAAATCTCCGCTGGTCGGTCTTTCAGAGCGTCAACGATTCGTTCCGCGCATTCTCCTCGGCGCTCGAAGTCCGTCTCTCCGATGCCCTGAAAGCAACGGTCGGAGGGATGGATTCCGCGATTTCCCTGAGGAAAGAGAGAAGCGCCGAGGTGCTCTCCGCTCTGGAACCTCTGCGGCGCGCCCTTGAAGAGCTTCGTCCTCGAACGGCCGCTCTCTCCTCTCTCGGCGATTCTCCGGCAAGAGGAAGAACGTCGGTGAAGTAGTTATTTTTCTGAACGATAGTATATGCTTTGGGCTGTCAAAAAAAAGAACGGGACGTTCGATAACGTCCCGTTCATAGATCGTTTTTCCGGTCTCCGGCGTCACTTCTCCTCCGGGTGAAGATAGCCTCCTGCCTGGCGTGCCTTATGATAGGACATGCCCTCCAAAAGCATTTCTTTGGCGTAGGTCTCCACGGAGCCGATAAATTCGTCGACCTCCATCAGGCTTCTCAGTTCCTCTATCTCGTCCGCCTTCAGATGAATATCCATTGCAGCACCTCCTCGATATCAGCCTCGGCTTCCCGACGTCATCTTAGCAATCGATAAAAAATGTGTCAAGTCAAAATAGGCGATCTATTACGATTTAGATTATTGTTTCGTGAGAAAACTCCGGAGAACGTCTCGTCGTTTTAGAACGCGTCAAGGAGACGGTTGCCGCCGTCACAGTCGGTTGCCGCCGACATTGACAAAATTCACCTTCGGGGCGATACTGAAGACCATGTTGTAGGAGATGGAGTTCTCCTGATAAACGCCCCGAAGGCTGATAACTCCTGTATTGCCGAAGCAGGCAAGGAGACCGATGGCCGAGGAGGTTAAATTCTATGTTCCCCAGTGTTCTTTTCCCCGATTCCCGAGAACTTTCCGAGACGCCCCCCGATTTTTTCACCGACCTCAATCTGGATCAGGTTGTGAACGGCGTATGCGCGCACAAAGCGGAATATCGTCTGCACTCGTTCTTTTATTCCCCGCCCGGGACGACGGACGCTCTTCTTTTCCGTCACGAAGTCTTTCGCGATCTTGAGAAGCCGGAGATCTTTTCGGCCGTCGGCCGTTTCGCGGACGGAATGCGCGGGATGCGCCGCAGGCTCGCCGTGATGGACAAGGTGCACTACCTTTCGCAGAAGAAGCGCTGGTTTCTGGACGCGGTGCGAAGCTACCTCGATACCGTGCGCGGATTGGAACGCGAGCTTGCCGCCGCGGCGCCGGAGTCCCGGGGAGTGCTCGCCGTTCGGACGTACCTGACGTCGTACGTCGGTTCCGACGTTTTTTCGGCGTTGCTGGAGAAGACCCGAAAGCTGAAGGCGTCTCTTGACGAGGTACGCTACTGCATTCACCTGTACGGAGGCAGAGTCAAGGTCGCCCGGTACGACGGAGAATCGGACTACACCGCGGAAGTCGAACGCACTTTCGAGAAGTTCAGAAAGGGCGACGTAAAGGACTACAGCGTGACGTTTTCGGACGACGCCGGTATGAATCACGTCGAGGCGATGATTCTCGACAGGGTGGCGCTTCTGTTCCCGGAGACATTCGGCGCTCTCGACGCTTTTTATTCGGAACACAAGGAATACCTTGACGAGGTCGTTGCACGTTTCGACAGGGAGGTGCAGTTCTACCTTGCGTACGGGGACTTCATGTCGGCTCTCCGGAGCAGGGGGCTCCCGTTCTGCTACCCCCTCGTCTCGGATACGGACAAGGAAACGGCGGTCGACGAATCCTACGATGTCGCCCTGGCGTCGAAGCTGCTCTCGGAGAACAAGTCCGTGGTGTGCAACGACTTCTTCCTCTCGGGGAACGAGCGGATCATCATCGTCTCCGGTCCGAACCAAGGGGGGAAGACCACCTTCGCCCGCTCCTTCGGTCAGATTCACTACCTCGCCTCGCTCGGGTGCCCCGTGCCGGCGCGTCGGGCGAAACTCTTTCTCTTCGACAGACTGTTCGTCCATTTTGAGCGCGAAGAAACGCGAAGCGATCTTCGCGGAAAACTTCAGGACGATCTGGTTCGGATTCACGGGATTCTCGAAAGCTCGACTCCGTCCAGTATCGTGATCATGAACGAGATATTCAACTCGACGACGCTGAAAGACGCCGTCTTTCTTGCCCGAAACGTATTGGAGCGAATCATGGAGCGGGACGCCATCTGCGTCTGCGTGACGTTCATGGACGAACTCTCCACTCTTGGAGAACAGACGGTGAGCATGGTCAGCACCGTGGTTGCGGACAACCCCGCGCAGCGGACGTTCAAAATCGTCCGCAAGGCGGCCGACGGTATCGCCTACGCGATGAGCATCGCCGAGAAGCACCGTTTGACCTATGGCAACCTCATGGAGCGGATCTCCTCATGAATGCGCTGCTGATGCACAAGGACCGCGATTTCGATATGCAAGCCCCGCTGCCGTGGAACGAAGCCGACCTGCGTCAGGATCTGGAGCTGGACGTCCTTTTCGATGCGATGGCCTCCGGCGACCCCTTTCTTCGAGAGACGGCCCTTCATGCGATGCTCTCTCCCGAAGTTTCGCCCGAGGCGATCCTCTATCGCCAGTCGATCTTGAAAGACTGCCTGGCCAACCCGCAGCTCGTCAAGCAGATGTACGATCTCTCCGTCGAGGTGTTTCAGAAGGAGAAGAAGCATTACTTCGGCATCTTCACCCGCTATCCGTCCGCTATCCTCGGCAGCGCCGTGGATGTGATGACGATGCTGGTGGAGATGCTCGCTCGATTGAGAGGTTTTGCCGACAGACATGCGGAAAAATTTACCTCGGAAGGCTTTTCTTCGCTCTTTTCCATGCTTCGGGGCGAACTGGCGGACGACTATCTCGACAGCATACGGGAACATCTGCGGACATTGAAATTCCGCACAGGCGTTCTTGTAAGCGCCTCTCTCGGAGAGGGCGACAAGGGAGCGGGCTATACGCTCCGGAAGCCGAAACGGCGCGAAAACATCTTCACATGGCTGTATACCTGGCTCTTTTCGGAGAGGTCGCAGGCCTTTTCATTCTATATCGCGGAGCGTGACGAAAGCGGCGCGAAGGCCGTCGCCGAGCTGCGGGACAGAGGTATCTCCCTTGCCGCGAACGCTCTCGCCCAGTCGGCCCAGCACGTTATCGGCTTCTTCAGGACGTTGCGGCTGGAACTTTCCTTCTACATCGGCTGCATGAACCTCTACGACCGTCTCGTTCGCAAGAGAGAGCCGGTCTGCTTTCCGGAGCCGCTCCCCTTCGGTGCGCCCCGCCTGCTGTTCAAGGGGCTTGTCGACGCCTCGCTCTCGCTGCGGATGTACGAACGCGCCGTCGGAAACGATGTCGACGCCGACGGCAAGCGTCTCGTCGTCATCACCGGAGCGAATCAGGGAGGAAAGACGACCTTTCTGCGGAGCGTCGGGGCGGCCCAGTTGATGATGCAGTGCGGCATGTTCGTCCCGGCGCGGTCTTTCCGGGCTTCGGTCTGCGAAACAGTCTTCACCCATTGGCGCCGTGAGGAGGATTCCACGATGAAAAGCGGTAAGTTCGACGAGGAGCTATCGCGAATGAGCCGGATCGCCGACAGTCTTTCTTCCCGGTCGCTGATGCTGTTCAACGAATCCTTCGCCGCCACCAACGAACGGGAAGGGGCCGAGATCGCGCGCCAGATTGTGACCGCCCTGATGGCGAAGGGAGTTCGGTCGCTCTTCGTGACGCACATGTACGACTTCGCAGGGGGGATGTTCGAAAGACGGCTTGAGTGCGCCCTTTTCCTCCGCGCGGAACGGCGGGAGGACGGGAAAAGAACGTACAGGCTCGCCGAGGGGGAGCCGTTAAAGACGAGTTTTGGCGAGGACCTCTATCAGCAGATATTCGAGACGGCGGAGCGGCGGAGTAAAAAAGCTCGGGAGGCGAACGCTGAAGGGGCTTGAGCTCGAATCCTGTACATCTGAAGGACTCTCATGAATTCCCGGTTGCGCTTTGGTAGGGACTGTTTGAGAAAAATATGGTAAAATAAAAATGCGACCTCATAAAGGGGATGGAGTTCCCTCGACACGCCCTTTGGCTGATGACTCCTGCTGTTTGATGACGGCAGGAGTTTTTTTGTTCATATCCAGAATA
>Ga0334883_1005827_pt1 | contig 10621 bp, 7 predicted proteins | sample GraSluR1_MG_6_FD_207230 | JGI IMG/M metagenome (GOLD analysis project Ga0334883, IMG submission 207230) | Sludge microbial communities from methane-producing bioreactor in Wageningen University, Netherlands - Granular Sludge_09_05-R1 | ecosystem: Engineered > Bioreactor > Anaerobic > Unclassified... | reverse complement strand
TCGCCTTGCGGCATCCGAACATCGAGTCCTGCTTGGCCGAACTGCGACGGAAGGAGTCGCTGCGGCGGCGGCTGGACATCCCTTCCGAAGAGCACGTGCCGCGGAAGTGGAATCTCTCGCGGTTCCGGGCCACGACGGGAACTCGAACGTCGTCTACGACGAGGCAGGCACGGTCTATTGCTATGATCGCGTGAGCGAACCCATGGTGCGGCATCGGATGGCTTGCATCGGTTACGAACCGCAGCGCGAGACGCTGAAGTATCGCTGCCCTGCCATGCACGAAGGCTGGGATTGCCCGATGGCCAAGATCTGCAATGCGGGCAAGTCGTACGGCATGACGGTGCGTGTGCCTCGGCAGATCGATCTGCGGCGGTTTCCGTCGTTGCCTCGGGCAACCAAGAAGTTCGAGCGGCTCTACAAGGGCCGCACCGCCGTCGAGCGGGTGAACGCGCGCCTGAAGATCTTTTGGGGGCAACTTGAGCGGGTCACGACGTTTCTTCGCCTTGTTGGGGGGGATCCTGGTGGTGCACGCGGCCTTCGCCACGCTGCTGGCGATGGCGCCGCGTCGCGAAGGAACGTTGGGCCAAACCCGACTGAGCCCCATCGCGGAAGCCCTGCACGGCAAGATCAAGGCCCAACCACCTGCCCCGCGCCGGCGGCGGCGGGTGCGCAAAGAACGTCAGGCTCGGCTGCCGTTTGCCGGTTGACCGGCCCCGGCGCGGCCGTCCGCGCAGGGCCGCTCGAGCGCCCGCGCTCCCGCGGTGGACGACAACCCAACCGGCTCATGGCGTCGTGTCACCGGGTCGCGGGAAGGTTGCGGCCCGGTGGCCACCGCGGTAAGATCGCGCGGATTCGAGTGGGGTTCGCGCTCGGAGTCGACGAAACCCTCCCGTTGTCGCCCTTCTAGCCGGGGGTCGCGCGCATGTCGGGTCGGCCTTTCGCAACACGTGGTCGGAAAGTGCTTGTCCTCGTCGTTCTCGGGCTGGCGTTGCTCGTCCCCGTGGCGATCTGGTCGTTCGAGGGTTCTCGTATGCGCGGCGACTTCATTCGGGTTCTTCGCTCGGGCAGCGTCGATCTTCCCCTCGAACTTCAGGACAAATCGTGGACCGAACGCGAACTCGCCGGCATCGAGGTTCTCCGGGTCCCGGGCGGCTCCGGAAAGGAACGGGCCGTGAGCCGTACGATCCACGACCGCGGACGTGTGGTCGTTTCGTCGCATCAATATGGGTATCAAGGAACCATCAAGGACGACGCGACGGGCATCGTGCACGTCTTCGGCTACTCGCGGTCGGGATCGCCCGGGTGGCGTTGGGTGTCGATTCACCCATCGAGTGCCAAACTCCATATCGATCGTCAGATGCGGCAACTCGAGCAAATGAAGCAGCAGTGGGAGGCGGAGAAAACCGCAACACCCCGGCGGCCGGCATCGCCGGGTCGTTCCCAAACACCCCCATGACGATTCGCCGTCGCTCTTGTCTTCGTGCCCTTCGTGTCCTTGGTGGTTCCTTTCCCGTCTCCCTCTTCGGCGGCGGCGAGCAAAGGGCGAGTTGACACCCCGGGCCGGTCGTCCTACGATCAGAGAGGATTCTCGTCCCCCATCTGCGAAGGACACTCCCAGGTCATGGCTCGCTTCTCCGACGATGCGTGCCCCTCGCGTTCGCGAAGGCGGGCACGGTGGACGGTGCTCCTGGGCGCGGGGCTGCTCGCCCTTGGGTGCGGGCCGGCGCATGCGGCCGAGCCGCCCAGGTGCTCGCGGGGCGTGCTCATCCGCCTCGAAGGGTTCATTGGCCCCAGGCTCGAACAGTACTTGTATCGCAAGCTCGACGTGGCCCGCGACGAGGGGGCCGACCTCGTCGTGGTCGAGATCGACAGCCCCGGCGGCCTGGTCGACTCGAGCCTCAACATGGCCGCCCGGCTGCGCGACCTCGACTTCGCCCACACGGTGGCCTACGTGCCGCGCGAGGCGCTCAGCGGGGCGGCGATTGCGGCCTTGGGGTGCGACGACGTCGTCATGCATCCCCGGGCGATGCTGGGCGACGCGGGGCCGATCTTCGCCGACGAGAACTTCATGTTCCGCCATGCCGACGAGAAGTTCGTCTCGTACCTGGCCGAGCAGGTTCGCAACCTGGCCCAAGCCAAGGGTCGCCCGCCCGCCCTGGCCGAGGCCATGGTCGACCGCCACGTGGTCGTCTACCGCGTCGAGGACAAGCAGACGGGCGACGTGACCTACATGTCGGAACAGGAGATCGCCTCCGACGCCGACCCCGACCGTTGGCAAAAGGGCGAGCCCGTGTTCGAGTCGCGCGAGGGGCACTTCTTGCAGGCCAGCGGCCAGCGGGCGGTCGAGCTGGGGCTGGCCCAGGCCACGGCGAACAGCCGAGGCGACGTGGGGCTCCGCTACGCACTGCCGGGCGATTTTCTCGTGCTCGAGCCCACGGGCCTCGACACGGCCGTGTGGATCCTCAACATCCCCGTCGTGACCGGCTTGATCCTGGTGATCGGGCTGATCGCCCTTTACGTCGAGCTGATGGCGCCGGGGATCGGCGTCGGCGGCCTGCTCGCCGGGCTGTGCTTCGCCGTGTTTTTCTGGAGCCGGTTCCTGGGGGGCACCGCCGGCTGGCTGGAAGTCGTGCTGTTTCTGGCCGGGTTGGTGTTCCTCGCCTTCGAGCTTTTCGTCATCCCCGGCTTCGGCGTGGCGGGCGTGTCGGGCATTCTGCTTCTGATCGTGAGCCTGCTCATGGCCAGCCAGCACCACAATCTACCCTCGACGAGCCGCGACCTGGCGACGCTGACCACGAGCCTGTTCGTGCTCGTCGGGTCTTTCGTGGCCGCGTCCCTCGCGGCCTTTGGCATGAGCAAGTACTTCGGCAGGATCCCGATCCTCAGCGGTCTGGCCCTCGAGCCGCCCGCGCCCGCCGAGGCCGAACCCCACGCCGCCGGCCGCGCCGGGCTTGCCCTGGGCGAGACGGGCGTGGCCAAGACGCCGCTGCGGCCCGCCGGCGTGGTGCGGTTCGGCGACGACTACGTCGACGTCGTCTCCGAAGGCGCGTTCATCGAGGAAGGCTCCCGCGTCAAGATCGTCAAGCTCAGCGGCAACCGCGTCGTGGTGCGCGAAACGTGAGCGAGGAGACGCCTGCGTGACCCACACCGCGCGGCCGATTCGGCTGCCCCCACACCAGAAGGATCGCGCCGCCGAAGTGCTTGCCAAGGCGTTTTGCGACGACCCGATCATGACGCACGTCTTTCCCGAGCGCGACGAGCGAGACCGATCGCTGCGGCGGATGTTCCGGGGCTCGCTGTCGCACGCACTCGTGTACGGCGAAGTCTACACGACGCCGTCGATCGACGGCGTCGCGTGCTGGCTCTCGCCGGGGCGCACCGAGTTCACCTTCTGGCGCATGCTGCGCACGGGCATGTGGATGCTTCCCTTCCGGTTGCGTCGCGGGCCGCGACGCCGGTTCTTCGAGATTCTCGCGTACATGGAACCGATCCACAAGCGTCTGGCCCCCGGCCGCCACTGGTACTTGTGGGCCTTGGGCGTCGAGCCCGCCTCGCAAGGCCAAGGCATCGGAAGCCGGCTCATCGAGCCCGTGCTCGCCCGCGCCGACGCCGAAGGCGTCGCGTGTTACCTCGAGACGGAGACCGAACAGAACGTCGTCTTCTACCAGAGGCGAGGTTTCGAGGTCCGCGAGGCGGGAGAAGTGCGCGGCGTAAGGCTCTGGATGATGTTGAGGCCGGCTCAAAGCAGACGCCTATGATCGCGGGCGCCGTGGAGGACGCGAGCGAGCCAGATACCATCAGGCATCGGGCGATAATAGATCACCTACGCTCCGACGCTGAAACTGCGGTACTCGCCGGTCATCGCTTCGCCCGGGCCTTGGCCAGCATCTCGTCGAAAACCTTGCGCTGCTCGGTCAGGGCGGCCAGCTTGTCGGCGGGATCGGTGTGGCATTCGAGCATGATCCAGCCGGCGTAGTCGACGCCGACGAACAGGTCGAGCAGCTCCGCGTAGGGATAGTCGGTCGAGTTCAGCTCGCGCACGTGGACCGTCGCGCCGAGGCGGTCTTTGACCAGATGGAAGTTGTGCGCCAGGCCCTCGTCTTTGAGGTCCTGGGCGTTCGAGTTCCAGCAGACCGCCACGTTCGGATGGTCGGCGACGTCCATGATTTCGCGCATGATGGGCAGCGGCGAGCACTGCCCGTGCACCTCGAGGCGGATCTGCTGGCCGTAGTCGGCTCCAAAGGCGCCCACCACGTTGAGCGATTTGCCGATCTGCTCGATCGTCTTTTCGCGGGGCACGTTCTTGTGGAAGCTGTCGGGCTTGACTTTCACGCCGCTGCCGCCGCAGTCGTGGCTGAGCTTGATGAACGCCTTGGTCGCCTCGATCGCGTTTTCGAGCGCCTGGGGGTCGGGGTGATCGAAGCGCTCGTTGCTGCCCGGCCCGACGAACTCGACCGGGCTGTCGGCGAATCGTTTCCTGACCTCGATCCGCTCCTTGAGGTTCAGCGAGGGCTCGACCCCGTGGGCGTGGGTGGTTCGCAGCTCGACGCCCAGCACGCCCGACTTCTCGCAATGGGCGATCAGCGTGGGCAGGTCCCAGTCCTTGGCCCAGAGGTAGGTGACCAGGCCCAAGTCCATGTTCGCGCCGGGCTTGTCGGCGCCCCAGGCCAGGGCATGGCCCAGCGGACCGGCCGCCAGGGCGGCGCCGGCCAGCGAGGCGGTCTCGTGGAGGAAACGGCGGCGGGTCGATCGTGGCATGAAGATTCCCCTCTTGTTCTCTTAAGATCGGTTCGATTCTTGTCGGTTCGGCGGGCCCGCCGGAGCAAGCCGGCGGATTGCCGCGTCAGACCTCGTCGGCCGTGGGCACGACGAAGGGCTTGCGATACTCGCGGGTGAGCAGGGCATTGGCTTCGGCATTGTCGCCGAACGTCTCCGAGTCGGAATCAATGGCCAGCCACGGACCAAGCTCCAACTGCTGATCCGGCGAGGCAATGTCGACCTTGTGCTCGGCGAGGTGGCTGCGGATCCGCTCGAACGCTTCGAGTGCTTCGTAGTTGCCCTGGTGGGCTTCGAGTTGGGCGGCGATGTCGGCCGGCGCGGCCTTGCGGCCCAGCACGTGAGAGACGTTGCCCACGTGCACCAGGGCCGTCGAAAGGTGCCCCTCGACGATCGGGGCGTTGAGGTCTTCGACCTTGCGGCTGTAGACGGCCTTGACGAAATTGCCGAAGTGATTGTCGCCCGGGCCCTCGACCTTCTCGACGAGGTTGCCGTCGAGGTCGAAAATCGTGTTGCCTCCCAGGGTGCCGACCAGGAAGCCCTCCGTGCCTTCGACGAGGATCGTCGCGCCGCGGGGCGGCCGGTCGGTCTTCAGGTTGCGGACCTCCTGGACCACGGTGACCTCGCCGAAGTCGTGCACGGTGATCTGGGTGTTGGGCGTTTCGCCGGCGTCGTCGAACTGGCGTCCGCCGTAGCTCATCACGCCGCGTCCGAGCCCGTTGAGGTCGAGAAGCAGACGCATGGTATCGACGGCGTGAACGCTGTTGTTGCCCAGTTCGCCGTTGCCGTAGTCCCAGATCCAGTGCCAGTCGTAGTGGAAGTTGCGTCGCCGCAGCGGGATTTGCATGGGAGCCGGGCCGGCCCAGAGGTTGTAGTCGACGCTCTCGGGTACCGGATACTCGCCCGGGGGCCCGATGGGCGTGCGAAGCCGGTAGGTGAAGCACTGGGCCAGCTTGATCCGGCCGAGCTTGCCCTGCTTGATGGCTTCGGCGGCGGCCCGGTTCGATCCGCCGGAGCGGTACTGGGTGCCGCCCTGGCAGATGCGCCCGTGCTTCTGCATGGTCTGGACCATGCGCCGGCCTTCGCTGACGTTGTGGCTGACGGGCTTCTCGACGTAGACGTCCTTGCCCGCCTGCATGGCCCAGATCGCCGCGAGCGAGTGCCAGTGGTTGGGCGTGGCGATCGAGACGACGTCGACCGAGGGATCGTCGAAGATCCGCCGCATGTCGTCGACGAAGACCGGTTTGCTGTCGTACTTGGCGGCGAACTTCTCGGCATAGGCCTCGCCGACTTTGCGGTCGGCGTCGCAGACGTAGGTGACCGCGCAGTCTTCCCTCGCCGCAAAGGCGTCGGCGTGCCCTTGTCCGCGGCCACGTACGCCGAGCACCGCCACGCTGAGTCGTTCGTTGGGGCTGGTGGTGGTCCTCTCCTGGGCCGGCGTGGAGCCGGGCGTGGCCGCGGTCACGGCGGCCGCCGTGGCCAGCATGCTCTGTTCGAGAAAACGTCGGCGGCTGAGGCGCTGCATGTGCGATCTCCCGTGGCGAATCCGGAGCCCACTTCGGTGCGATGGTGCAATCCGGCGGTTTGTTCGACGCATGCCATTCTCGCGTCGCCGCTCGTCCGACGCAAGTCTCGGCTCGCAACCGTGGGGTACTGTTGAGCAGTGAGCCGACGGGCCGCTCGCTTGACGCAACCGGGGTCTCGATCGTTTACTGGACCGAGAGGGCTGGCGAATCCCGCCCCGGGCGCCAAAGCCCGCAACCCCGGAACATCCGCGACCATCCGCATGGCGACCGACTTTCGAGCATGGGCTGCCCAGGTCAGAAGACTCGATGCCGCGTTGGCGGCGTTGGAGCCGGTGGCGGTTACATTAGGGGTAGCATCTCCCCGCAAGAGTGGGTGGTTCGAGTTGTTGCGGTTCAAGCTTCTTCCTCAGTTGGAGGCCGAACCGCTGCTGGTCGTTGGGATCGTCGGCGGCACGAACATCGGCAAATCGGTGCTGTTCAATCATCTTGCCGGGGAAACGGCCAGCGGCGTCAGCCCGCTGGCGGCCGGTACCAAGCACCCGGTCTGCCTGGTGCCGCCGGGCATGGACGATTGGGAGGCCCTGGTCCGCCTTTTCGAGGGTTTCGAGCTGGCCTCCTGGCAGTCGGCCGACGATCCGTTGCGGGAGAGCCCCGACAATCTGCTGTTTTGGCGGGCGGGAGCGAACGTGCCGCCGCGGCTCTTGCTGATCGACGCCCCCGACGTCGATTCCGACGCCAAGGTCAACTGGCAGCGAGCCCGGGCGATCCGGCAGTCGGCCGACGTGCTCGTGGCCGTGCTGACCCAGCAGAAGTACAACGACGCGGCGGTCAAGCAGTTCTTCCGCGAAGCGGTCGAGGCCGACAAGCCGATCGTGGTAATCTTCAACCAGTGCGACATCGAGGGCGACCGCGCGTACTGGCCCCAATGGCTGACGACGTTTTGCTCGGAGACGGGGGCCGAGCCCGAGTTGGTTTACGTCGTTCCCCACGATCGGCAGGCCGCCGCCGAATTGAGGCTGCCCTTTTACGAGGTGGGTCCGCGGGGGCAACGGTTGCCGAACGGGCCGTCGCGCCTGCGCGACGAGTTGGCCGCGCTGCACTTCGACGCCATCAAGATCCGCACGTTCCGCGGAGCGTTGGGCCGCGTGCTCGACGCCGAGCGGGGCGCCCCGGCGTACCTGGGGGCGATCCGCTCGGCGTCGGACGAATTCCTGGCCGCCAGCCAGGTCCTGTCGGCCGCCGAGATGGCCCGCGTCGCCTGGCCCACGTTGCCCCCGAGCGTGCTGGTCGACGAGATCCGCGACTGGTGGGACGCGGGCCGGGCGCGTTGGTCGCGGAACATCCACGGCTTCTACCGCACGGTCGGGCAAGGCGTGACCTGGCCGGTCCGCGCCGCCTGGAACCGAATGGCCCGCACCGACGCCGACCCGCTTGTGCCGTTCCGTCGTCGCGAGAGCGAGGCGATCGTCACCGCCGTCGAGAAGATGCTCGACGAGCTGGATCGGTTGGCCAAGGTCGGCAACGACACATTGCGCCCGCGCCTGATGCGGCTGCTCGGCGGCAGCGCCCGCGAGTCCCTGTTGCGGCGCGTGCGCGAGGCCCACCGGGCCTTGCCGGCCGTCGACGACGACTATCGGCGCTTCCTGCGCGACGAGTTGGACGCCTGGCGGCGGGGCAATCCGCGCGCGGTCCGCTTCCTGCGATCGCTCGACCACGCGGCGGCCTTGGCCCGGCCGGCGATCACCATTTCGCTGGCGGTCAGCGGGTTCCTTCTGGCCGGCGACCTGGTCGGGCAGGCGGCCGTGCAGGCAGCCGGGCACACGGCCGGCGAGTTGGCCACCGAAGCGGCCATCGCCGGCGGAATCACCGGCGGCGGCGAGGCCGTCGTCAGCACCGCCAGCGAGGGCGTGCGCCAGGCCGCCGGACGGCTCTTCGGCCGCCTCCAGTCGCGCTACGCCAAACAGCGCGCCGCCTGGCTGGCCAGGTGGCTCGAACGAGAGCTGCTGGGCGATCTGCTCGACGAGCTTCGACGTGGGGCCGAGGTGCCCGGGGGCAAGCCGTATCGCGACGTCGAACGGGCGCTCGAGGCGATTCGAGTCGCCCAGCGGCAGCCTCGAGGATGAAACGCCGGCGAAGGCGGCCCTACGCGGCCTTCTCGTCCATCTCCCAAAGGGCGAACGTGTTCTGCTCGGTGTCGAGGCAGACGGTCAATCAGCCCCGCGCGAGCCGGCCGTGAACGTAGATGTCGGTGCCGACCTGCAGGACATCGGCCGATTCGAGGGTCAGGGCCTGGTAGACTTCGTCGATCCCCTCGCCCGCCATGGGGCTTACCGCCGACATTCCGCCGAGCAGCTTCGGGGCGATGAAGACGTGCACCTCGTCGATCTGGTTCGCGTCGAGCAGGCTGCCGACGAGCCGGCCGCCGCCTTCGACGAGCACGTTGGTCAACCTTCGGCGGCCCAACTCCTCGATGAGTTGCCCGAGGCGGGCTTCCCGGTTCTCGGCCGGGCAGACGAACACCTCGCAACCGGCCTTGGCCAGGCGCTGCCGGTTCGATCGCGTCGCCTCGGGGCCGACGGCCACGAGCACGGGCACCTCCTTGGCCGTGCGGACTAACCGGTTGCCGGAGGCGAGGGTCCCGCGGCTGTCGACGACCACCCGAATCGCGGTGCGCGGGCCCGGCGGCCGGGCCGTCAGCAGCGGGTCGTCGCGGCGCGCCGTCTCCCGGCCGACGACGATCGCGTCGACCCGGCCGCGAAGCCGATGCACCAGCGCGCGCGACTGCTCGTTGGAGATCCATCGGCTCGATCCGGTGCGCGTGGCGGTCTTCCCGTCGAGCGTCATGGCCCACTTGGCCATGATCCAAGGGCGGCCCGTTTCGAGCAATTTCAGGTACGGGGCGTTCAACTGCCGGGCCTCGGCTTCGCGCACGCCCACCACGACCTCGACGCCCGCCGCCTCGAGTTCGACGATGCCGCCGCCGGCCACCTCGGGAAACGGGTCGCGTTGCGCGACGACCACGCGGGCGACCCCCGCCTCGACCACGGCCCGGGTGCAAGGCGGCGTCTTCCCCTGGTGGCAGCACGGCTCGAGGGTGACGTACAGGGTGGCCCCGGCGGCCCTCGGCCCGGCCATGCGGAGCGCCTCGATCTCGGCGTGGGGTCCGCCGAACCGGCGGTGCCACCCCTCGCCGATGATCTCGGCCCCTTGCACGATCACGCAGCCGACCATCGGGTTCGGCTCGACGTATCCCTCCCCCTGGGCGGCCAACTCCAGGGCGCGCTGCATGTGCCAGCGATCGAGCTCGATTTGGTCCATTGGGTGGTGTCGCGCCTCCGAGGGGTCCAGCGGTGCGGAGTGAGAATTGTCGCGGGCATCGAACCGTTTCGACGCGTCGACGGCGTCCTCTCAATCTACCACCGCCGACCCGCGCGCCTCAAGACGCCCGATGTTTCGATCGCGGAGTTCAATTTGTAGCGGTTATTCCGGCTATACCGCCTCTTGCGCGATACGGGGCCGGCAAAGTCCGTCCGATCGGGCCAGGCGGCTTGATCCGCCGAATCGGGGCGTCCGATACAACCAGCAGGTTCCCTACAAGCCGGACTACGGTCGCGTCGTCCGGCGGCGGCGAGGCGACCCCACCCAGTCTGGGATGGCAGCATGCGCTACGTTCTCCCGACGGCACTCCTGTTGCTGCGGATCGGCTTGCCGGTGTCGGCCCAGATCGGCCCCCCACGGCCTCGGGCGGCGGGGCGCGGGTTCTCACTGGGCGTCGGTCTGCACAACGCGCAAAGCCGCTGGATGCCCTACGACTTCGACGTGGCGCGGAACCGCATCTACCTCGAAGGCTCGTACGCCTTTACCGACGGCGTCGAAGCCTTCGGGCGCGCCGGCGTCTCCGACTGGGTGATCAACGACCTCGAGAGTTTTCGGCCCGGCATGACCCGCGACGTCTCGAGCGACGGCTACCCGGCGTTTTTGTCGGGCGGTCTCCGCGGCAAGGCGTGGCAACGGGGCCGGTGGTCGATCGGCGGCTCGATCGAGGCTGCCTGGTATTCCGGCCTGAAGAGATACGTCCGCTGGAACTACGACGTCTACCAGGAGCTGTTCTTCGATTCGACCGTGGAAATCACGGCCGCCGTGCCCGTCGGGTTCGATCTGGGACGCGGCGTGCTCTACGGCGGACCCCTCGTCCATTTCGGCTACAATCGCGTCGACGTGCGCACCCACGAGTTCGGGCCCGACTGGGACGTCGAAGACCGCATCGACGCCCTGACCATCCGCGACAAGGCCGGAGGCGGCGGGTTTCTCGGCTGGCG
>Ga0334883_1005823_pt1 | contig 10625 bp, 9 predicted proteins | sample GraSluR1_MG_6_FD_207230 | JGI IMG/M metagenome (GOLD analysis project Ga0334883, IMG submission 207230) | Sludge microbial communities from methane-producing bioreactor in Wageningen University, Netherlands - Granular Sludge_09_05-R1 | ecosystem: Engineered > Bioreactor > Anaerobic > Unclassified... | reverse complement strand
TTCTCGGCGCGGTCAGCCGTTTCGGCGCCCTTCTCGTGGTCACCGCACGGCTGGTGGACGTGGAGTCCGGCAGGGTTCTCGGGAGCTTCGAACAGACTTCACGGCAGGGAGAGGATGAGATCGTCCTTGTCTCGAGAAACCTCTCGGCGGAGCTTCTGGCCTTTTTCAGCGGAGATGCCCCTGCGCCGGGCGATCCTCTGAAGGACTACAGGTACTATCTCTACGAAGCCCTGGGCTACTACAACCTGGGTGAGTACAGAAAATCCCTTCCCTTCTGGGAGAAGATGACCCAGCTCAGTCCCCGCAACGGACTCCTCCGGTTCATCGCCGCGGGGATCTACTTCCAGGCGGGGAGGCACTCCGACGCCCTTATCGCCGCCCAGCAGGCGGTCACATGGGATCCCTCCTTCGCCGAAGCCCATCTTCTCGTCGGGAAAGCCTATTTCCTCCTCGGGGACAACCATAAGGCCACACCGCCCCTTGACAGGGCCCTGGAGCTGAATCCCAGGCTGACGGAAGCCCTTTTTCTCAAGGGATCGGCCTTCAAAAACAGGAAGCGGACCGAAGAGGCGGCCGATTTCTTCGTGGAGGCTATCCAGACCGATGAAACCTATGTTCCCGCGTATCTCGCCCTCGGTCAGCTGCTCCTGGAGAACGGGGCGGCAGAGGAAGCCGCAGGCGTTCTTCTTTCGGGAATGAAGCACCAGCCGGGCAACGGCAATCTCCGGTTTCTTCTCGGCACGGCCCATCTGATGCGGGGCAATCTCCAGGGAGCGAAGGAACAGGCCGCAGCCCTGAAATCCATAGATACTGCGCTGGCAAAAAAACTGGAACAGCTCTGCAGCCAGTGAGAGCTGCAATCTGCAGAAAGGGAGTGACGCGATCATGAAGTTGAAAGCCCATGTATCGGCAGGAATCCTGATTCTCGGCTTCGCTCTCCTCCTCTCCCCTGTCCGGGGATTCGGATGAGGCGGAGGAAGCGACGGGGGCGGCGGGGCGTCGTCCACAGCAGAGGAGAAGGCCATCGAGAGAATAGTGAGCGTGTTTACCTCGAAGGGAATGCTTGAGGGCAGGGATCTCGACGAGGCGGTCAAGCTGGCGGGGTCCGTCACGAAGGAAGGGGAATGCAAGGCGGCATACCTGGCCGGCGCCAGCCTGCTGCGAAAGGGAGAGTATGACAGGGGCAGGGAGTTCATGCTGAAGGCCCTTGACGGATGCTACGATCTGTCCGTGAATTTCTGGGGCGACATGGAACGGCTCCGGACCATCGCGGCCGGAGAACTCGCCCTCCACGCGGGCACCAGGGGAGATTACCGGACCATCATCGCCGTTGAGGAGAAAGTGGCAAAGGACATTGCCACGGACAGGCTTCTGGTGAGAGACGCGAAATGCATTCTCCAGGGAAGGACCAAGCTCGGTGATATACTGAAATTCCACAAGGCTCGGGCGTACCATGCTTCGAAGATGACCGCCGATGCAAAGAACACCCTGAACGAACTCCAGTTCGCTTCGGGGAAAGTGTTCGTTGACGGCGAAGTGGTCGGTTTGAAGGACGCTATTTCGAAACTGCAGCTTCAGGTGGACGGAGCGGCCTTTCTGCCTTTCCTGAAGGCTGTTTGACGTGTTTCGGGAGGAATGAGTGATGGGCAGAGTGCCGGCGGCTGTTCTGCTGCTTCCTGTTTTTCTGGGGATCCTTTTGTTCCCCTGCCCTTCAGCGGGAGAAATGGTTCTTGCCGTACCTGATTTCCAGGCCGTGGGCTGCATGCCCTACCTTAGCTCCGGAGTGGCTGAACAGGTAAGGGCGAAACTGACGGGCCGGGGCCCGTGGACACTTCTTGAATCCTCCCAGATGGCGAAGATCGCCTCGGAACATCGTCTCTCCATGTCCGGGCTGATGGATGAAAAGAAAGCGATATCTGTCGGAAAGGTTCTCGGGGCCCAATATCTTATTGTCGGTTCCGTCAGCCTGACGGGATCCGTATTCACTCTGACTGCCCGTCTGGTGGACGTCAGTACCGGGGTGGTTCATGCCGGTTTTCAGACCGTCACCCATGAGGGAGAGGAAGGCCTGCCGGCTGCCGCAGGGTTCCTGGCGGAGGACATCGCCGCGGAGCTGGGCGGACCTGATGCCTGATACAGGAATATAAAAGAGGGCGGGGGATTTCCCCCGCCCTCTGCTTATCAGCCGCCCTGGCTCGTTACGGCTTTATCTTCTTGAAGAAGACCGCCTTTTTGCCGGCGATGTCGGACACGAGCATGATGCCGTCCTTGTCCTTGGGGTTGTGGAACTCGTCCATGGTCAGGGTGGCGTGCATGAGCTTCAGGTCCTTCGTGGCCTCCAGGGCGTCCCGTACCTTCACGGGATCGTCGCTGCCGGCCCGCTCCATGGCGTCCTTCACCCAGTAGACGCTGTCATAGGCCATGACGGCGTTCATGAACTCCATGCACTCGGTGCCGGTCTGCTCCTCGTACTTCTTGAAGAAACCGGCGAGGGCCGGGTCCGCCTTGTCCACGTGGCTCACCCAGTAGGTATCCTTCATGGCGTCGCCGGCGATCTCCCACATGAAGTCGCCGTAGCCGTCGCCGCCCACGATCTCAATGTTCAGGTCAAGCTCCCGGGCCTGCTTCACCGCCAGGGGGAGGCACTTGCCCATGGTGGGGATGACCAGCACGTCGGGGTTGGCCTGCTTGATCACCGTGAGCTGGGCGCGGAAGTCCACGTCCTCGGCCCTGTGGCCTTCGTCGGCCACGATCTCTCCGCCGTATTCCTTGAAGGACTTCATGAAGAACTCCCGGAGCCCCTGGGAGTAGTCGCTGGACACGTCATAGAGGACGGCCGCCTTTTTCTTCCCGAGGTCCTTGGCCGCAAAAGCGGCAATCATCTTGCCCTGGTAGGGGTCAAGGAAGCAGATGCGGAAGTTGTAGGGACGGACCTGCCCCTTCTCGTCCACGGTCACCAGGGGATTCGTGGGGAGGGTTCCGATGTGGGGCACCTTGCCGCGGTTGAACACAGGGGCGGCGGCGATGCAGAGTCCGCTTCCGCTGGGCCCGATGACCACGCTGACCTTGTCCTGCTCCACAAGGCGCCGGGCCGCGTTGACCATGTCCTCCTGGCGGGTGCGGCAGTCGTACATGACGACTTCCACGGGCCTGCCGAGGATTCCGCCTGCGGCGTTGATCTCCGCTACGGCAATCTTCACCGATTCCACTTCCGCCACGCCGTAAGCGGCAAAGTCACCCGTTACCGTGGCTATTTCACCGATCCGGATAGGATCCGCCGCACAGGCGGGCACGGCAAAAAGACACACCAGGAACACCAACGCCATCGCTTTCCGAATGCTGCCGAAACTCCTCATTCTTCCAACCTCCTCACATGATATGGTGCCTTTCGGAACAGTATGACTCAATCAAGTTCAGGCGAACGGAATATCCGCCCGCCGGTCCTCCGGGGAAAAAGACCAACATTGAGAAAAAATTCTCCGCATGGCACAAATAATAATACTACAGCCGAACCTTTTCCGCATCAGTCATTCCTTCGGGACATACAGCCCCTCGGGATTGGATCCGGCAAGACCGGCCTGAAGAAGATGGTCCGGGACAGGCGAAAGACCGGCGATCTGTTCTTCTCCGAGCAGGGGGTAATAGGGCAGCTGGTTGAAGCCGTCGGCGATGTATTCGAGATCGTCATCTCCATCCGCCCATCTGCAGCCGTCGTACCGTTCCAGCTTCAGGGGGCGGGAATACGCCCTGAGGGTTTTCTGCCCAAGGGTGTTGAAATAGAAATCGAAATAGGACATGGCCAGTTCCCTGAGGTTCCGGTAGACCGGCTCCCGGAACCGGAGAGTGGTGAAGTTGGACTTCGCCACGGCCCCCCAGCACCCTCTCTCCCGGAAGACAGCGATCACGTGGTCGTCGTCGTTCCAGGCTTTGAGGTCCACCACCAGGGGAGGGTATCCGAGCTCCCGGAGGCATGCCGCCGCAAAGAGGGCGCCCTCGAAACAGTGGGCGTTCTTTTCAGTGAAAACCCTTTCCGGCGGTTTGCACTCCTCTTTCGCATTGTAGGGAATGGAGTCGAGAAACCGCTGTATTTCCGCAGGACTTCCAAAGCCTGGCCGGAACATGAAACCACCCTCCGGAATAAAAATGGCCGGAAGGCATAATCCCTTCCGGCATTGTTTCCATCAATCGTCCAGGTAAGAATCGAAGTAGCCCGAAATGTGGATCACCGGGGTTCCCTTGTCTCCCGACCCGGACGTGAGATCGCAGAGGGATCCGATAAGGTCGGTGAGCCTCCGGGGGGTCGTCCCGAGAGTGGAATGGCTGAACCGGTCCATGGCGCCCTTCGAGCGGATGGCTTCCCGTACGGCCTCTTCCGGAGACTTGTCCCCGGAGTTGTCGGCGACGTACTTGAGCTTGATCTCCTTCGGCATTCCGTCGAGGCCGTCGGTGTAACCGGGTGAGACCACCGGGTCGGCCAGTTCCCAGATGCCGCAGACGGGGTCCTTGAAAGCTCCGTCGCCGTAGACGAGGACTTCCATGCGTTTTCCCGTCCGGGTCTGAAGCTCCTTCTGGAGATCCAGGGCAAAGGGGCGGCTGTCCCGGGGAAAGAGCTTCACTGTCCCGTCGTTCGTGTAATTCGATCCCAGAAGCCCGAATTCCGGGTTGTATCCCATGCCCACCCTGTGGGGCTCCGAACAGAGCTGGTCGAGGGATACCACCAGGGCCCCCGACTGCTCCAGTATCTCCCTGTGAAGATGCCGGGCATGGATGCTCGCCGCGATGACCGTGTTCGAGAATTCCAGGGCCGCCAGCGGGGTATCGGCGAAATGGATCTCAACCCTGCCGGGCTCCATCTCCCTGTAATACCTGACGTAATCCACGCCGGTAAAGGGGTGGAGGTAACGCCCGAAGACCTGCTCGTACTCCTTTTCGTCAAAAAGGCCGCCTTTCAGCCTGCCGCTCCTGAGGAAAAACTCCCGGGGATCCATGACAAGATTGCCCACCTCGTCGGCCGGGTAGGAAAGAAGAATGTGGACCTTCCCCCGGACGCCCCGCAGGATGCCTTTCAGTATCTGCCCGAACCGGTTCCTGCTGAGGATCGGGAAAAGAAGGGCCACGTCGCCCTCCGGAACCTTGCGGCGGACATCCTCCGCTATGTCCTCCAGGGTGGCGTAATTGCCCTGGGCCCTCGCCAGGAGAGATTCCGTCACGCCGACGATGTCGCGGTCACGGAGGGGAAAGGGGTCGCAGGGGCACTCCGATGCTGTAATCAATTCCGAGGAAACGATATCAACGAGGTCTGCACCCCGGGAAATGACGGGGAGACGAATTCCCCGCGAAACGGCGCCGATGCAGCGCATGGGTCCTCATTCCTTCCGAAGAGGGTGTGTGGATGGCTGCAGGAACGGCGTCCCGCGCCTCCGATATTGTATCATTTTTCCGCCACCCGACAAAAGGAGGAATTACGCCGGGAAAAGGATCGTTCCCCCGCGTTTAGGGAAGAGAGGCACAGATCGAAGCGGCCGTGTCGACCCTGGCGAAAGCGCTGAGAGCCGCGAGGAAGGCCGCCTGGACATGCTCCGCGGGAACGGCAGTCTCTCCGAAGGCAAGGGATCGTGTCGCGCAGGCATCCCCGGCAAGGATGCAGTTGAAGGCCAGATCAGCGGCAGCCCGGACCGTGGTGTCGATGCACATGTGGGTCATCATGCCCGCGATGACCAGCCGGTCGGGATTCAGTTCCCGCAGACTGTCGAGGAGCGGAGTGTCCCGGAAGCTGTTGGGGAAATGCTTGACGAAAACAGCCTCTCCGTCTTCAGGGAGGACACAGGGGCGGATATCCGCGCCCTTCGTTCCGGGCAGGAAAAAAGTCGATCCCGGCCGGGTCGAAACATGGCGGACATGAATCACCGGGAGCTTCCGGCTTCTGAAGGCGGAAAGGAGTTCGGCAGCTTTCCCGCCCGCCGCTTCGCTCCCATGGAGTTCCATGGCCCCTCCGGGGAAATAGTCGTTCTGGATGTCAACAAGCAAAAGGACAGGGTTCATAAGACACCTCCCACGTCGTGATGCCGCCCCCTTCGGGCGGAACAGGTTTCCATTATACGCCCTTGTTCGTTTCGGTCATGGAGGATCCGTACGGGAGGGAAAGGAGTTCAGCTGCTTTTTTTCATCCTGTCGAGCTCCATTTTCAGGCGCCCGATTTCCTCGTAGAGCACGGCCGATGGCTCTTCCCGGTTCTTTTTCATCTGTTTCCCCGTAAAAACAAGAACCGCATTCGACTGCAGCTTCTTTTTCCATCTGCATATCTGTTCAGGAGACACACCGAACTCCCGAGAAAGCTGGGCAAGCGTCCTGTCTTCCTTGCACGCCTCAAAAGCGACATGGACCTTGAAATCGACAGAATATCGCGTGGACATCCCGAAATTCCTCCCGGCATGGCTGATCCTGAACGGGAACATCCATAACCGGACATCGGCCCCGGGCTCAAAAAAAGAATTCCAGGGCAAAACCAGCCATGGAAACAAAAGGACATGCCGATCCATGCTGTACTGCCGCAACGGCACACCCCGGCCAGGCCTACATATCCCGAACAGTCAGAACCAATACAGCCTGCCCCGCCCCGGGCGCAAGGCTGTTGTTGCCCGTCATTTTCACCGTCCCCCTGCCGCCGGCGCCGAAAACCCCCCGAACCCCCGTTAGGAGGTCGACCTCTCCGGTTCCGAGAGCCTGGGGTCCGGTGGACCGCCCTTCCCTTGGTGAAGTTATCTCCACCGTCAGCGACAGCCCTGCCGGCAGAGGCGACACAAGACGGCCCGTCAGCTTTCTCGGCGCATCCCCGGTGGAGGAAAGGAGAAAGAAAAAGGCGCTCTCGCCCGGTTTTCCGCCGATCATGGCGGCCATTGAGACGGACGTATTCGTGAGATGGACCCCGCGGAATTCCGGAATGGTCACTTCCAGGGAAAGCGCGGCCGATTCCGCCGCCTCCGAGGGGAAATCCATGGCCCCCAGCAGCAGCGCTCCCGCGGCGCACGCGAGAAGAATCGAAAGAATCGGAAGCGATCCGGAACCGGACCGAGAAATCATCATTGTGCCCTTCCCCTTTCCCCGAGGGTTCATTTCTTTTTTCCGGAAGAGGACGTCGTCGTAACGGTGCCGCTGTCGATAAACTGTATGGTCCGTTTCTTCCGGAAAATGTGATTCACCATCTCCATCACGTCCCCAGGCGCCAGATCAATGGTTTTCGACTTGGTCTCGAACTGGTAGCCGGCGGGGATGCCCGCTTCGTAAAATGTCAGCTGCCAGTTCCCGGGGCGGATGTTGTCGAACACGAACTCCCCGTTCATGTCGGTGGAACGCCTGACCGTCTGGTCATCCCTTGTCAGCTCCACCAGTATGTGGGCCAGGCTGACAGGCTTGGCGCCGGATTCCGTCGCCGGCGGTCCCACGGCACCTTCCTTTCCGCCATCTCCCGTTCCTCCCTCCCTGAGAGCGAGCCTTCCCCTGAAAATCGCCCCTTTGGTTATGCCGATATCCATGGAGACAGGTTTGGGCCCTCCCGCGATCTCGAGGGAGATGGGGTACTTCTGCACCGTGGTGAAACCGTAGCCGATGGACTTGGGGTCGATCATGACGCGGTAAAAACCGGGCTCCAGGGCGGGGAAGAGGAAAAGACCGTCCTTGTCCGTCACCACGGCTTCAGTCCCTACCCTGACAACAATGTCAGGAAGCCCCGGCTTTTCCGGATTCATGGAGTCGAATACCTTGCCCCTGAGAATCCCCACGTTCGTCTTCTTCACCGTCTTGATGCCCACCGGAATCTGGTAGGAAAGGCGGTATTCCGTTTCATAATCGTCCCTGGTGACTTCCAGGGTAAGAAGCCGTTCTTCCGTCATCTCGTAGGTTGCGATAAGGTCGAACTGGTTTGACAGCATCTCGGCGTTGTCCCCGATGCCGGATCTCGTATAGGCCAGGGAAAGGGTGAGCCGGGGAGAGGCCCTCCAGAAGACAGCCCCTCCGAAACTGCTCGACCCCCTGAGAAGGTAGCTCTCGCTCAGGACATCGTTGTCGCCGAGGTTCCAGAAAAAGCTCAGGGTGAGGTTGGGCGACGGGAAATAACTCACGAGGAAATTCACGTTCCAGGCCGATTCCGACACCCCGGTGAGATGATTGTGCTGGTCGCTGAACCGGGGCTCCACGGACCAGTTGATCTGGCCGAAATTCCGGCCGAACCGGATCCAGTACGATGTCTCCGAATAATCGAAGTTTGCGGGAGCAAGCCGATCGACCCGTCCGAAATCATCAAAGCCGACCATGAGAAACCAGCCGTTCTGCAGAGAGAAATCGAGGGTCGCCTGCACCAGGTTCTCGGATACGGCCGTATCCGACTCCCCCTGCCTGCGGTCGAGATTGTTCTCGTAGGAGGACGCTCCTATCCCCAGCCGCATTTTTGGACCTACCGGCAGGCTGACGGAAGCGTTTTCGTAATCGTAGCTGTGGAAATAGCCCCAGTAGTCGGCCCCGGCATGGGTCTTGCCAAGGGAGTAGGACATCTTTCCCGCCGTCATCCCCCGCCACAAAAAGCGGTAGGCATCGTCGTCGTTTTTCGCTCCGGGCCGGTCAGTGCTGCTGTGCCCGTACTCAACTTCAAGCGTGCTGTTCTTTCCCGTCCTGAAGCGCCCTTCCAGGCTCCAGAGCTTGTCCTCCACCTCCGGTTCGCTGCTCGTGGCTTTTGTCTCGGACTGGGCCACGTTCAGGCGGAGAAAGGAATCATCCCCGAGGGAACGCTGCAGGTAAAATCCCCTGTCGATCCAGTCCTCTTCCCCGGCCCGGTCCCTCACGTAGAACAGGCCTGCGGACATGTTCCCTCCGGCCATGGACTTGAAATCCACCCCAAACCCCCTTCCGTAGGAGGAAAAAACGGTCAGGGGAGAGACGCCGTAGGGCTGATCCCCCATCAGTATCCCGAGAGAACGGCTCGAGTAGTTCATCCAGTACTCGTCGGTCCTGCTGAAGAAGGAGGAATCGTCCACATCGGGCCCCCGGAAGGAAAAGGAAAATTGCTGTTCTCCCTCTTCGTCGAGGGTACCCGCCCCTTTCCATTCGAAGGACGGCTTTGTATCTCCTCCAGCGGTTCTCGCAGCCGATACGGCAAACGTCGAAGGGAGGATATGATAGGGTTCCGGTTTTTTAAAGAGGGCGGGTACGACCTCCAGGAGGACTGCAGTGGAGACGGCCTCCTCTTTTTTTCCGTCCTTCTCGATTTCCGCCGTTAACTGGATGACGGTGACAGTTCCCCGGAATCCGGGGTCGATCTTTCCCGAGACGGAAATGGCCGCCCCTTCCCCGGGCTTGAGTGAAACTTCCGATGGAGCCGCCAGAGCTGGTGAGTTCGGATCCGTGTTCTTCGCCCGTATCAGGAACGTACGGGGGATATTGCCCGAATTGACCAGCCGGGCGGAAAACTCGTATTCTTCCCCCGCCATGAGCGATGCCGGAGGGTTCTCCACCATCAGGTCAGTCTTCGCCACCGCGAGAACGACCACCTCATATTCCATCGAGCCCCGTATGGACGGATCCCGGTCAGACTGCACCGAATATTGGATTTTCGCCCGTCCCTCTGCGGCATTGATGGGTATCTGGAACGACAGGAGGCGGGCCGTCGAGGCCTGGGGAGGCAGCACGAAGGACGTCATGGGGATCACCATTGACCAGCCTTTCGGCAGGATGACGTCTTCCCGGAACCGTTCCTGCCTGTTCGTCCGGTTGGTAACCTCGATACTGATGGTGTGCATGCGGCTCGGCTCGGACACGATCTGGACCGGTGAAACAACCCGGACCTCCGCTCCCCTGCCGTGAAACTGGGCACAGGAAGGCCCTCCTCCCAACAGAAGGAGAAAGACAAGCCCCGCCGACAATCCCCTGCCGACCCGCATGGCGTCCATGACCGCTACCTCCCGCTACTTGAGCTCCAGCGTGTAATTCGCCCCAAACACGTTGTCGTCCCCGTTGTCGGCTACGACAACCGCCTTGTACCCTCCCGGCGCCAGCTTCGACAGGTCGAGCACGAACCGGGCAGAACACCCCGGGTAGATGCGGTGCCTGCTCCCGTCGATCTTTCCGCTCGACTGCCCCTTTTTGTTGAACAGTTCGGTCCACACATGGGGTGTCAGCAGCCGCTCCCCCGTGTTTTCGAGATCGAGGGTCAGGAAACGACCGCTTTTTTCCTTTGTGAGGCTGCGATTCCGGAAACTGAGCTTCGCCTCGCCTGACGTGCCGATGGTGGTAATCATCTGCACGGCAAGGCGGACCACGGTGACAACCTGGATGTCCACGTCGTTTTCCTGTTTTCCGGGCGTCAGGAGGCTTTTCGGGACAGGTTCGATCATGAGCAGGCTCCAGTAGGTTCCCTTGAGTTTCGGATCAGGAGGAACGGAAAGGGTGAAATTGATCGTCAGGGATCCCTTTGCCGGTATCACCGCCTGGTTGGGTGTCATGGTTATCCAGGAGGCGTTCGACCGTCCCACGGTCCCGGTTTTCTGGAAGAGAGCCCGTCCGTCCGCGTAGTGAAGATAGTCCTGGAGAAAGACCTTGACCTCGCTCTCCTCGTCTCCCGCGTTCTGGACGACGAT
>Ga0334883_1005820_pt1 | contig 10633 bp, 8 predicted proteins | sample GraSluR1_MG_6_FD_207230 | JGI IMG/M metagenome (GOLD analysis project Ga0334883, IMG submission 207230) | Sludge microbial communities from methane-producing bioreactor in Wageningen University, Netherlands - Granular Sludge_09_05-R1 | ecosystem: Engineered > Bioreactor > Anaerobic > Unclassified... | reverse complement strand
ACGGTTGTGCTAGGGGTGAGCTTGTGTCTGGATTGGTGGGATTGTTTGTTTACGGCCTGCTGAGCGGAGGATTTGTCATACCGGGCGTTTTGGTGAAAACAGCTTCAGGGCAAATCCCATATACCATCGTTCATCTTTCCATCCTGGTTATTCTGATCGCGGATTTCATCGTCCGTTTCAAAGATCCGGAAGAAAAAAGGAAGACATGGCCGATCAAGACATTCTTCCAACAAATGGGCTTTGTTATCGGCGGAGGGTTGTTTGTCTTTTTGCTCGCAAGAACCTTCGGGATTTCTTCGGTGGTGTTGTCATCTGTTGTTGGAATTTTCGTAGGAAGCCTGTGGCCAGCTTTCGCGACAGCCGCTTTTTGTGGGTCATTCGTCGGAATGGCTTCCCCCGACCTGTTTTGTTCGGGTTCCCTTTTTTTGGCTACGCTCTTTGCTTCTGTCATGTTCTACATAGGTGGGAGAAACTATCTAGGAATCGGTGGAAAGTTGGGAACAACCGCTTTTTTTGGGGTTTTGCTCATGGCGCTGATCCAGGGAAAATCCCTTATTGAGCCATGGAATCCGGATGGAAAAATCCTTCCGGTATTAATCGTTTTGGGCGCTGTTGGTTGCCTGGCTACCTATTACTGTTCAGAAAAGAGAAAGATGGGCCCGGTAGTTGGTTCTGGTATCGTCGGGATCGTGGGTGGCATCCTCTTGCCCCTTTTGGATCCCACCTATGGAGCGCTTTATGCCAATCTCGTATTCTGCGCCTCATTTGCGGGAATGGCTTCAAGACGAATTCTTCAAAGATGGCCTTTGTTTGCTATTTCTGGTGCTCTGTGCGGATTGCTCTTCTATTTGACCCGATCCTATTTCGACGGGATTGGAGGAAAGCTAGGAACAATCGCTTTTGTATCGGTTCTGGTGGTTCAATTCGCGTTCCGCCCGCTGATTCGCGCTTGGAAATCCGCGTAATTGAGCGTATTCCCACGCAACCCGGATCGCTTCTTCCATGCTTATCGGGCTTGCAATCCCTTGACCCGCGATATCCATACCCGTACCATGATCGACTGACGTGCGAATGAACGGAAGCCCAAGGGTCACACTAACCGTTTTTTCAAAATCCATCATCTTGGTGGCTATATGCCCCTGATCGTGATACAGGGACAACACCCCATCATATCTTCCTTCTGCTGCTTGATGAAATACACTGTCTGCTGGAATCGGGCCATGCACATCCATGCCCTGGTTTTGGGCATCCATTACAGCAGGCTCGATAAACCGCTTCTCTTCATCACCAAAAAGACCGTTTTCCCCAGCGTGGGGGTTTAAGGCAGCGACTGCGATCTTCGGCAAACGATGGCCCAGTCGTTCTAAGCCAGCGCGCGTTTGAATGATGCCTTCCAAAACTCTCTCTTTGGTAATCCAGGCGCACGCCTGCTTGAGAGACATATGCCTTGTCAGAAAAAAGACTTTGAGGGCATCCACTTGAAACATGGTCATTGGGTTGGATGAACCGGTTAAATAAGCAAGAATTTCTGTGTGGCCAATAAAAGAGATGCCAGCAAGTCGAAGGGCTCCTTTGTGAATGGGACCAGTCACTAGGGCGTCGATTCGCCCAGATCGACAGGATTCGACGGCTTGAGAAATGAATCGGAGGCTTGATTCGCCGCAAATGGCCTGAACGGTTCCCATCGAGATTTCAGACGCCGTTGATCGTCCACAATAAGGAATTGATGGCCCCTCTTCCTGCTTCTGATCCTCAGGATCCCAAGGAGAAAATAGAAGATTGGTTCCTAAAAGGGATTGCGCTTGATCGAGATAAGGAAGGTCTCCAAAGACGATCAGGTGCGCGTTTCGAAAAGAAGACCGATTCGAAAGAGCTTTAACCAGTATTTCGGGCCCAATGCCTGATGGATCGCCCATAGTGATACCAATTCGCGCTCGTTTGTTGTTCATGGATTCTCCTTACCCCTAATATGATTGATTGATGGATCCTTTTGCGCCCTCAATTGCATACAAGCCGGGTATATCCGATATTGTACCATAAAGGGTTTTTGATTCACTTGATCTGGTATAATCGACACATCCTTTTTCTTGTTGTAGTTGCTGTCATATCAATCTGAAAGTAACGCTGTCTTGACTTGAGTCCTAGTAAAAGACGGATTCCGATAAGATGACCTGCCCTACGAAATTACCGTACATTAGGAGGAATCATGATGATTATTGCTTGGTTGGGAAGCATTGCATTCCTTTTTGCAGCCGGATTGTATTTGTTGCTGGTATTTGGATTGCCTTTGGGTGAGTTTGCCATGGGAGGAAAGCATAAGGTTCTTCCGCCAAAATTGCGGACCGCATGCGTGATTTCGATCGTAGTACAGCTGTTTGGAGTTGCGGTTTTACTCCAGTTGGGAAACATCTTCTCTTCTGGCATCGCTGAGGGCTTTGCTCGAGGCGCCGGGTACTTTTTTGCGGTGTACTTATCCTTCAATACCCTGTTGAATGCGTCTTCAACAAGCAAGAAAGAAAAGTGGGCGATTACGCCCCTCTCCCTAATCACTGCCATCAGCTTCTGGATGGTTACCATTCAATCGCACGGATAGTCCTATCGAGTAAAAACAACCAACAATATGATGATCAGGATAATGCTGGTGAGGATGCGAAAAAAGATCCGTTTCTTCCATGCCTCTTTCGATGCGTTCCATTCCATTCCGATTCCTCCCAGGATTTACTCACGGATGCTTGCTTGAGCAAATAATTGATCGGTCCGCTTTTCTCGCGCGCTGATCCGATGGTGAACCGTTCGCGTTCGAAATCTAAAATCCGATCAATTTCCTTCTCAGCATCGGTTTGATCCTTCGCGACATATTAATGACGGTGTAGGGGAAACCGATCCCTGAAAAGAACAGAATGGCCAAACGAGCAAAGATTGAAAAGGTGTATCCGGCCATAAACTCAAGAAGGACCAGGATGTACCATTGAAACGGGAGATGGAGCAAAAAAACGACGAAAGAATACTTCCCGAACAGCATGAATACCTTCCCCGCCCATGGAAATATGCTTGCAGAGCGCCCCTCTTCCGTTTTCTCCGCAACACTGAGCCACACCAGCAAGGAGATCATCGCAAACAAAACGCCAAACAACGTGAACATATCGGTCACGAAGGTATCAGCGCTCCGATTGATGACATAGATCATTTCTGTCGCGCTGATCGCCCACAAGAATAAAAAAAGGATGCCTTTATGCTTCAAATCGGGAAAAGACGCCCTTTTACAAGCTCCCATAACATAGCCGATGTAGAAGAAAGTGCCCCACACCAGAAAGTTTCGGTAAAGAAAGCCCCCGCCAAGGATTCCAAAATCCATCTGCTCAGGCGAAACAAACCAAGCAAAAAGGGAAACTGACAATAGGAATAACCATTGAACGATAAACACATACTTAAAGATGAGCAGCATCAAATATTCCGACTGAATTCGGATCATATAGGCATACCAATGGAAGAAGAACAACACCGGAAGAAAATAGTATTGCATGCTGATCGTGAAGGTGGAGATCGAAAAGAGATATCGGATGATGTAGGGTTGCTGAGTGATAAAAGCCTCTCCCACAAGCGTATAGCGATAGGGGCTTTCTATGAGGAGATAAAAGAGAAAGGCAATGCTGGCCCAGATTAGGTATGGAATCATGAGCTGCTGAAAGCGTTGAGACAGTTCGGAGCGGCGAATCCGGTGTTTTTTTCGTCCCTGGCCGTAGCCGATTAAAAAGACAAAGATCAGCAGGCTGGGGGCGCAAAACTTTGCAATCGTGACAAGCACGATTTGCTCGTTGAAGCTGGCTTCTTGAAAGATTTGCAAAACCGAGTGTCCGAGAACAACCATAATAATACACATTCCACGAAGCCTGGTCTGTGTTCCATGGCCCATAACGGATTCACTCCTCTTATGGATCCAAATTGCCGTCCATAGATTATGACGGTTTTCCATCCGGTATTCCGGGCTCGTAAGAAGAAAACCGCTTCAAGTCAGGTTCCTTGCGAGCCAGTTTTTTGGCTAAGGCTTGAGAAGCTGGGGTAACAGATAGTCCTGCCTTACCGGTGCAACATAGCGCTTCTGGGAGCATACGACCAACCTGATCTTGCGCGGCGATCGTTTGATCCAAGGGAATGATCGGGTCAAAGCCGGATAAGATCATATCGGCCGAAGCAATCGCATTCATGCCTGCTAAGATATTCTTCCCCAAGCATGGTACTTCCACACGATTGGCAACCGGGTCGCAAATCAACCCGAGGGTGTTTTGCAACGCGATCGAAGCGGCAGATAATGCCTGCTCTGCATTTCCTCCAGCCATTTGGACCAAGGCTGCTGCAGTCATTCCCGAAGCAGAACCGCACTCTGCCTGACATCCACATTCTTCCGCGGCGAAGGTGCTTTGGGCAGCGATGAAGACGCCAACCAATCCCGCAGCAAGGACGCCTTTTGCAACCTCGTCTTCTGAAAGATCCCATTCGTCTGCAACAGCCAATAAGGCGCCTGGCAATGCCCCGCATGATCCGGCGGTGGGCGTTGCCACAATCACACCCATCGCGCTTTTGGTTTCCATAATGGCTGTGATGTATGTGATCACTCGTTTGTTGAATCCCCCACCGATCAAACGGCCGTTGAATTGGTTTAGTTTTAGAGCCTGGGGGCCCAGAATCCGGTCTTCATAAGGCCTTCCCGCAAGCCCTTCATTAACGGCGTTTCTCATCACCTGAACCAACTTTCGGCAGTATTCAAGCACTTCTTTTTCATGAAACCCGCTCCGAGCGCGTTCGTATTGGATTGCAAGGGTGGCGAGCGGTTGATCCTTATAGATATCGCGATCCGTAATTTCCGAAGCGGTTATAAACGGTACGGCGATTGTCTTTCGGGATTTAACGGGTAGAACCGGGGAAAGACAGACGATTTTTCCCACACCTGGAATAGTGTCGACGATCTTCATCTCTTTCGGGGTCAAAGGAAGGCCATGTTTGATGTTGATCAGGTCAAAAGCCTCGGAAGAACTGAGAAGAATCTCATCCGGTTCGGTCAATAGTTCCGATAAGAAGCAGTTCTCATAGAGGCAGGGTTTGGAATGGGCTTTGTCTATAAACAGGAGCGTTTCAAAGGAATCTCCCCTGATATGCGTTGAAGCCCCATTTATTTCTTGCAACTCGATCATCCCACCACCGGTGGAAACAAAGAGAAACTGATCGGAATTGCCTTTTGAGGGAAAGACTGTGATCCGGTATGTGTTGGGATGGGCGGTTGGAAAAGGTTCGATGGTGAATTCTACCTTCACCCCCTTTTGCTCGGCCGTCTGGATCGACTCTATCAAACCGGGATCCGCTGGGTCCATCCCCAAGAGACCTCCCACAAGACCGATATCGGATCCTTGGCTCTGAAAGGTGGTGGCAAGCGAACCCTGTGGGTCAAAATTGACGATCACCCTCTTAATTTCGCCTTTGTAGAATTGGTTCAGCAACTGACCAATCCGCGCCGCTGCTGCTGTGTGAGAACTGGATGGTCCTCTCATTACGGGACCGATCACATCGTTGAAGATGCTGGGGGCTAGTCTTTTCATTCCAGCTCGATGCCCCATCCTTGATCGATGGCTTTCCGATAGATCGACTCAGCCACAGTCAGATCGAACAAGGCCATCCCGACACTTTTAAAAAGAGTCGTTTCTCCCTTGTTCCTAGGCTTTGGATGATCCGTAAGAAACTGGCCAAACGGAAGGATTTGCTTTTCACCGATCCAGCCTCTTTCAAGGGGAATGATCAGATCGCCCGATTCTTCTAGTCCATGCGGGGTATCAATCAGGATCGAATCGACCAAATGGTACAGAGCTTGAGGCAATTCACGCATTTCCGGTTTGTATGAGCCGATGGCGATGTAGCTTTTCTCTCGCAGCAGTTCTTTATTATCAGGCAGAACAGGTGTGGTTGCTGGCGTGGCAGTAATCACCAAATCAGCATGAGAAACAAGAGCTTCCACCGATGGCGCCCTCTGAACAGACAAGTGGGGCAACCGGTCGCGCACCATGAGCACCAGCTTTTCCGATTTCCTGGGATCCAAGTCGTAAATCAAAACCCGATCCAGTTTTCTTACTGCGTTAGCGAAAATGATTTGTGTGAAACCCTGCCCTCCCGCGCCAATCAATCCCGCCACTTTGGTATCGATTGATGCTATGTTACGTATGGCCAATCCACTGACCGCTCCAGTCCGATAAGCCGTTACAGCGCCGCCGTCCATAATCGCCAAGGGCATACCTGTTGTTGCATCATTCAGCAAAACCAATCCAGATATGACAGGTAGTCCCCGTTGGGAGTTGTTTGGAACCAAGGTCAAAATCTTAGTGCTGAACACGCGCTCGAGAAAACAAGGCATATACAACACGGTATTGCCCTGATGGTCCAGATGAAATCGATTTGGCATGTGGAACGATCCAGCTTGCTCCACCGCATAGGCCCTCTCGACAGCATTCATTAAATCCTCGCAACAGACCGCTCGTTCGATTTGCTCAGCGCTAAGGTATCGCATCTCGGTTTTCCTTTCAAAAGACCTTGATTCGTCATGATTATATCACATACCGCACGGTGTGGTCAGCTTTTATTCCAATGGATCATGTCCATTGATCAGTCTTGAATCGTCAATCACAGTCTAAAAATAAAACTCCCAGCTATGAACCCCGCTTTATTCCTCGGAAAGGGCACCTTTTCCTGGAGCTGAATTCACCGAACACTTTGTAGGAAAAGGCTTATGGGAAACCCTCTTTCATAAAAACGGGTCATTGAATTGGTTGAACAGATGTGTTATACTTTCCAAGCGGTTTCCTTCTTTGTGTTTGCGGCGAACGTATCGTACCTAAGAGCCTATACTTCGCATATCTTTCCCCTTTTTCGGTGTGGGAACAAAGGGTGATAGGAGATGATTCAATGAAAAGAGCATGGCAAATCCATTGTTTTTCTCGATTCATGCTGTTTCTGATTCTATTGATCTCCGTTTTGTTTTTCGGAAGCGGGCACGGGGATGATCTGCTTCCTGCGAGTTACGATCTCAGAGATGTGGAAGGCATGAATTTTGTTACACCGGTGAAAACACAGGCGGTTCCTGGGGAGTTATGGAACTCTGTGGGATTGTGTTGGGCCTTTTCAAGTCTAGCCTCCTTTGAAACCAGTTTGCTGATACAGGGGATTGTCACCGATCCTTCTTCTGATGCGGCAAACCTTTCACCCTGGTATATTGGCTGTTATGTGGGATACAACCATCCCAATTACGATTTTAACCCTACCTTGGTTGGTGACCCACCGGTCCCCATAGGGTATCAACTAGATAAATCAATGTCATTGGGCTGGGGAGGCAGTCCGTTGTTCACGGTGGACTATTTAAGCACCGGTAAAGGATTGGTGTTGGAAAGAGATGCCCCAATACCCCTTGAGACAATGCAAACGCGAGCAAAACTGCGTCCACCAGATGAAGATCTACCGGAATACTACATGCTGCGTCATGCCTACGTTTATGAACGACAGGATTATCCCACGAATGAAGCGTATCGAAAGGCAATCAAAATGGCCGTGGTTCGCCACGCGGCTGTATCGTCTCCCATGTTCCTTTGCCCTGCAGATACTGCTCGGCAGACTGGGAAAGGGTTCTGGCGTGATGATCACTATACGGATTATTACTGTGATGATGAAAACTTAATCGATCAACTAGTACATATGGTCACCATTATTGGATGGGATGACCAACGTTGGATCCATGAAGCTCCGGGACCAGGGGCTTGGTTGATAAAAGACAGTCTGGGAACGGATTATCATGACGAGGGCTATTTCTGGATATCCTATCATGATACAGTTTTTTTAAAGGGACATACCTATGGGGTTGCTTTTGTGGGTGATACGGGAGCGGGTTATGAACGAAACAGGTATCAAACCAGCAAAGGCGCATTATCGGAACCGGTGAGTGGATCGACCACCTTTGAAAGTGATGGTTTTCATCGGGAAGGGGCTGATTCTTTCTGCTGCGCTCGTTTTGTGGCTGAAGATGACCAGCTCTTGAAGGCCGTTGGGCTCATCACGGTGAATCGAAACGAGCGAATCCACATTCAGGTTTATGCGCAATGGGATGAAGTGAACGAGGAACCATCTGATCTGATTTACTCGGAAATGATCACCATCGAGGAAAAAGGCTATCATGTAGTGGATCTGTCGCAACCAATCTCTTTGCCCCCAGGGGAAGAATTCGTCCTCGCCTTTGGTTTTCAATACAACGTCGATGCAACTCGCGAACCCATTGTCTTTATCTCCCAAGAAAATCCTCTACCGGTGAAAGGAAAAACATATTGGAAAACCGGAGATGACACCCGAAAGTGGCAGGATTACAGTGAAATAAATGATAATACCCTTTTTTACCTTCAGGCGATTGTTCAAGGCCCTATATCAGAACCGGTTAGCACGAAGCGCCATTGATCAAGCCTTCAGAAGGATGTTGGATCCAGAAAAGAACCTTGTCAGACTAAGAGGCTGGGGTTCCGTTACTTGGACAAGCGAAGTTTTCCGGTTTGTTCAAAGCTTCGGAAGATTTTTCCGTGCTTCTCGCTCAGAGGGTTCAGACTTTCTCTTTCAAAGCGTGCCACATAATTGCTGATCCAAAGTAGCCTGCCGATCTGCAACACTTCGAGATTTCCCTGTGGCCATTCGAGATGGCTCTCATAGCCTGCGCGAAAGGAAGCAAATAGCTCCTCATAACGACATGGTCCAACCGTCTCCAGAAGGTCCAGCATCCCCATCGCAATATCGTGTAAACGGTATCCCCAAATAGTGTCTTCGAAATCGAAGGGGCGGAGCTTGCCATGATCCAGTTTGATGTTTTCATGCCACAGATCGCAATGAATAACGCGTAGATCGCTCTGGGGAAGCCTGTCGTACTCATTTTCCACCCACTGCTTCGCCCGGAGATAGGCCTTCTGGTCTTCCTCTCTAAAAGACTGGATCAATCCCTCTCCGAAAATCATGTCGGGTTCTCCTCGGGACAGGAATGCATCAAATCGCTTGGTTGTAAAACCCGAAGGGGGCCTCCATGATTGGCCGTGAAGGTGCAACTGAGCAAAGAGACTGCCCATCCGCTCGAGGTTGGCGCAAGTAAGGCGGTGGGCAAGAAGAATTCCCTCCACCCAAGTCATGAGCGTAGCATGCCAGGTATCCGGCACACCCGCTCCCCGCATCGGCAACACATCCTCGCCTTTGGAAGAAGGGATAACCAGAGGGGCTCCGATCTCTGTGCCGGTATGGAGCGCTTTCAGCCATGCAGCTTCAGCGCGGAGATCCTCGAGACTGCGCCATCCCGGATAAGCCATCCTCAATACGAAACGCTGTCCTGTCTTCGATCGAACTTTGTACAAAAGGTTTGTTGCGAAAGCCAACATGCCCCATTGTTCTACCTCAATATCGTACTCCTTCAGCGCATTTTCCGCCAGTTTTCTAATGCGCCTAAGCTTACCTTGACTTGTCAATTGCGTGAAGTCAGTTATCGTTGTGCTCACCCCGGGTTTCTCCTTTTCTTAGGTTCGGCTTTATAGCTGCTCTGAATGGCTCCTATTGCTATGTTATTCTCGATGAGTTTCAAAACTATTGACAGGTCTTCCCAGGGATCTATTCATCGTTTCAGCATGTTTGAGACGATAGCGGGGGGAATGCGGTCTTTGGCGGCTTATGAAAAAGACTTTCCTTCAGACCGCGGGGTTTCGTTTTTTTAGCGGTTGATCGGGTTTATTGGAGAACAAGAGGGTGCAAAAAAACCATAGCAGGAAACAGTTTTACAGATAGTCTCGGAACTGGCCTATTTATATGGCGCGAAGCGTATTGGCATTACAGATATCGTACCCGCCTTTTTGCTACAGCTACAGAGATCGTCCAACAGCTACTTGGGGTAGTTTTTATCCCGCAATCAGCAGTGGGTTCCAAACCATTTGATTTGGATCAAAAACGGGTCCTCGCAATACGGAATCCCAACGCATGGTAATAAAAATCGGGTGCTACATCACCTCGGCTTGCTACCCGGCAGTCCTCTGCCTCATATTCCCAACCACCACCCCGCGTTGTTCGCTCATTACCCTCAGATGGGCCAATGGGGTTGATTCGCGTTTCGTTTGAATACTCATCAAACCAATCATAGCACCATTCCCGGACATTCCCGTTCATGTCATACACACCCAGTTCGTTCGGTTTCTTCTGACCCACAGGTTTTGTTTCATCGTCGGAATTTCTGTCGTACCATGCGACCTCTTGAATGGTGTGGCTACCTGCGTACCTAAAATCCTCTGTGCTTTTGTGCCCGCCTCTTGCGGCGTATTCCCATTCGGATTCGGTCAGAAGCCGGTATCCTTCCACTTTCGTTACATCGGTTGTTGCGACTCCCGCTCGATCAAGGAGATTCCCGTCTTCATCATAGGCAGGGCTCAAGCCTTCACTTTCGCTCAACCAGTTGCAGTAAGCAATCGCATCCCACCACCTGACGTTGATCACAGGCCGAGTTTCTCTGCCCCAATGGGAAGAAGAAAAATACCGTAGGCCGTCATGAGGGGGTCTTCTACCTAACGCATCACAATACACTCCATATTCATTG
>Ga0334883_1005815_pt1 | contig 10638 bp, 9 predicted proteins | sample GraSluR1_MG_6_FD_207230 | JGI IMG/M metagenome (GOLD analysis project Ga0334883, IMG submission 207230) | Sludge microbial communities from methane-producing bioreactor in Wageningen University, Netherlands - Granular Sludge_09_05-R1 | ecosystem: Engineered > Bioreactor > Anaerobic > Unclassified... | reverse complement strand
GGTCTGCAGCCGGCATGGATATCTGAAGGGAATTGCACCCAATATCCTTTACAAGACTTGCAAGACCAGCAGTTTTTCCTATCCCGGGAGGTCCATATACCGCAAGCACTTTCAGGTTTGCTTCTTCATCAGTATAATATGTGCCGTCATCCGCAAGAATATTTGACATATCGAACTGGAACCTGTTACGCCCACGGAAAAGGTCATCTTCGTCTTCATAAACAACTGATGCATTCATGGCTTCATCTAGTTTCTTTCCGAATACAGTGAGAGTATGGTCTAATTTTCTGACCAGTTCAGGGAACAGTCTTGTTATCTGGAGGATCATGACAGGTCCGTCTTCAAGCAGGCTTACATAATGCTCTATTCCGGATTCATATTTCGCTGTAATATCTACCATATTCGGGTTGTTTTCCCGACACAGTTTCGGTACGTCAAGCAGCATTTCCCCAAATGCTTTCACGCAGGAAGGCACCATATTGTATTTTTCCATATAATTGGTTTCAAGCTGTTTTATGAGAGCACGGCAGTCAGCGGTAAAACCTGATATAAACGTATCCTTTGTCGTGTTTTTTGCTTTTTCCGGGTCAAGGAAGTCGAAGCATCCGTCTGCTGCCAGCCGGGCTTTATTGAGATTCTTTGAGATCTTGAAATTTATGATCTCTGCGTTAAGCCTGCGGATCTCATTCCTGTTGGCTATTTTCTGTTTGATGTGCGACTGCTGGTTTTTTTCTATAACACTGAGTTCCTGAACCTTTTTGATGCCTTCGCTTATTTTTCCATCCAGGATCTTCATGTCATTCAGCAGTTCTGCCCGCTGCTCAGCGTTTATAAGAACACCGCCCTTTCTCAAATTTTCTGAAAATGATGATATAAGATCCAGGGCCCCCTTTGCTCCAACTTTAAGCTTATTGAGATTTTCTATCTCATCCTGCCATTCGCTGAAATAATCCTCAATGGAAGCTTCAGTGGCCATGCTGAGCAGCCTTGTATCTTCATACATGATCTTTTCAAAATAAGCCTCGGGATTTTCCATTTCATAAAGGTTTTCAAGCCGTAAATTTTTTGAGGCAAGCAGTTCTTTTGGTATTATTCTCTTCATTACATCTGCTGTTATTTTTGGAATGAATCTCATAAGGAAAGGATCCCTCTTCATTTGAAGTTTTGCATTAAGACCCATCAGGTATGGTATCTTAGCATTTACTTCAGCCTGAAAACTGGACCTTTCGTCTTTAAAATTAACGCTTTCCTGTGAATTGTTTTTTGCCATTTTATTTTCCCCCTGTGTAAAATAATATGTGCGCAATAGAAAACTGTTTTCGTCTCAGATATAGTGTATTAATCAATATTATTATTAACATCTTTAAAAGAATTATATATATCTATAATTATATACAATAACTCTATTTACACTTATGTCTGCCGGAGTATACGAAAAAATTATCCGGCAGTTTTTCCTGCATAATGTGTTATGAGCTCCGCCAAGGCTCCGCTGTATATATCTTTTCGGTCTTCGATCCGCATAATGCCCTCTTCCCACGAGCGGACATCAGTTATAACGGTGAGGGCCGACCTGGCCCTCGAGACCCCTGTGTACAGAAGATTCTTCGATAATATAGAAGTGTGTTCCGGGGAGATCACAAGACATACGCTTTCATATTCTGATCCCTGGGATTTATGTATGGTCATCGCGTATGCCGGAATCAGGTATTCACGGGACGGCATGGATGCTCCGCATATTTTGTCTTCGGAAGTGTATCCGCATATCGCTCCGCGTCCGGGATACTGCACGCGGAAAGTTCCTGTTCCCGTGTTGATCCCCACAACGGTGCCGCACTCACCGTTGAAGATCATGTTGGCATAGTCGTTCTTCACGCACATAAGCCTGTCTCCCAGTCTCACATCCCAGAAATAATTTTCTTCAGCCAGTGCGACATTTTTTAAAACGAGGCTCTTTTTGCCCCTGGTCCTTACCTCAGCCTTACTGAGAGTGTCATATATATCTTCGGGAACTGTATTTTCCATGTTCGCGATAAAACGTTCCGTCCAGAGGTCAACTGTATCTCTCAAAAAGACATTCAGGTCTCCTGTGCCGAGCACGCCCTTTTTCTGCGGAGCCATTACGGCGAACTCCGCAAAAATATGCGACGGCTCTATAAAGAAGAGATATGCGGCACGGTCCTGATTTTTCTCATCGGCAAGACCGGATATAAATGTGCCAAGCCGCCTGTCCATCTCCCTTATCACAAGGGCGGACAGTACACTTTTTGCACGCGCGCAGTAATCGTGTATAGGAAACTCTCCCGGAAGGATCCCTTCCTTTCCGTAAATAAAAAGACGCATGTTTTTTTTATTTTCAGTGTCGCCTGTTAAACTCCGGACCCCTGTCATACCATTGCCTCCCCTTTCCTAACGCCGTTTGCCTGTGATTTTTAAAATTAAAAATAATATCAGTTGGTATTTAAAAGCTTGCCGTCGTTGCGCTTTTGCCCCGCTGCGTGTTTTTGCAGGACCGGAAGATGTAATATCCCCGTTCTGTAAAAAAAGATATTATCTGTTGCCCCTGTATCGGCCCAGATATCCGCCGCCTCGAAGGGTAAAACAGGGCCTTGTTATGAGGCGGCAAGACTTTCGTTCGGTAGAAAATTACTTTATTTTTTGCATGCAGCTGTGTAAAAAACAATGGTTGTGTGCAGAATTTAAACCGGGCATAGCTACTGGGCGGTCCTGTGCTGTAAAAACTGCCCGTGAAAACAGAAGATGCGGCAATACTCCGTGTTCCGTGAAAAAGAGCCTCATTTTTATTACTTTTAAGGCAATCACGGAAAAACGTGGGGATGTTTTTCCCTGAATATACATATATGTTTGATCCGCCTCCCGTCTGGATCCGAACATTTCACGGTAAAAAAAGTCTGTCACAGACTGATATGGTCACGGAGGTCATATATATCTCCCCCGCTTGTCCCGAACATTTCACGGATCGAACACGGTTTTTCGGATACGCGTATCTTTTCCGCCAATTGCCTTATGGACGGGTTTGTCTGTCTGTATGACCCCTGAAGAGCAATGTGCCTGAACATTCCCGAATCTATGATTTCACGGAAAGGGGAACCGCTCCCAGTGCCCATGAGCTGGTCGGTATCTCCCGACAGGATAAGCTTCGATCCCGGTGAAACAAGGAACATAAGCTTTGCGAATATATCGGTATCGAGCATAGAACATTCGTCGATGATAAAAAACGCCGGATCCTTGGAAGGCTTCCTTCCCGACATGGAATAGACATATTTATGTACTGTCATGAGGCTTATTCTTTTCAGGATGTCTTCCGTGACAGATGCGGCGTTAAGCAGTTCCTCCGTTCTTTTTACGGCTTTTCCCGTAGGAGAAAGTATGTTTACGCGCATACCCGCAAATGCGGCAAGGATCGATACGGCCCTGACGATCGTCGTTTTCCCGGAACCGGGTTCCCCGGTCAGTATGTCCGTGCCGGAGGATGAAAGAATTTTACCTATGGCTTCTGTCTGGGAGACCGCATAATCCCCTACGCCGTGGTCCCCGAACATGGAGGCGTAGCCGTCAAGGAGATATTTCCCGAAAGAATGAAATTTTTTGCTTTCATCCGGTTCTTCCGTGACGATCCTGTCTACGGCGGGAAATATCAATTTTTCCTCCGGTATTTCTATCCCAGATGCGTTTATCTCCGCAAGCTTTTTCGCCAGATATTTTTCTCTTAACGCGTGATCTGCGGACAGGTAATATTTTCCCCCGGAAGATTCCCGGACTGCGAACAGCCTTTCGCATTCTTTTCCCGAAAGCACATCAGAGACGGCGGAAGAGTCGGTCTTGAATATGCCGGATGAGTTGACCTCGCGAAGTAGCATATTGCGGAACTCGTCTTCCGGGACCGCTTCCGTTCCGTTTGCATATTCACGTGTAAGCAGCGCGCCTGCGGATGCCCTTATAAAATCCTCGGGTTTTCCGAAACGCACATCTTCGGACTCAAGGAGCATGGCTACCGATATCGGGGATGCAAAGCCGAGCTCAGATATCATATAAGGATCCGCTATAAGCCTCTCCGATGCTCTGGGACCCAGGGAACGCACTAATCTGCTTGAATTTTCACGGCATATATCCAGGGAAAGAAAAAACCGGTCCGAATATCTCAGTCCCGACAAGACCGCCGCGTTTACAATGAGTTTTACCGCCGTCCTCTGGGTAAATTCAGGCATCTGTGAGAGACATTCCCGAACCGCATCGGCGAAGGCACCCCTTCTTTTTAAACAGATCTTCTTATATATCCCTGCATACACCGCGGCCAGGGAGACCTCTTTGTCGGAAATGCAATTAAAGAAAGGCCTGTCGAAGCTCAAGGAATTTATCTGGTACATTTTGCTGCGTCTTACAGAAAGACCGCACGCCGAAAGCTCCTCGGCTTCCATGGGTTCTACAAGAGAAAGAAAATCAGACGCGACACCTTCCAAAAAAAGCACCGAATCTTTTCCGTGATTTTCTACAAAGGAGGCAATATGATCCGCAACACGGTCTCCGCATGAATTGAACAATACCCTGCCGAAAAGACAGAATTCGGTCCCCATCATATTTCTGATGTACGTTACGGTATATTCGGACGGAGGGTTGTGCCCCGTAGCTGCAACGATCCCTTCCGGTCCCGTGTCGGACAGGTCGCCGGGAGCTTCCCGCGAGATAACCTTGCTTGCGATCTTTATATCTCCGTCTATCACTGTTTCGTACTCAAACCGGATCCTTTCTCCGTAAAGAGGAGGGTAAGGCAGCGCGGAAGGACCCCGGAACATGACGTATATATGTCTGTTCGGCTGTGGGGCGCCGCAGAGAAGGTCGGTGTCGGGGACCCCGTAGAGCAAAGCCTGCCCGGTGATCGAATTGTATTTTCCAACGCAAATTACAGTAATGCTTACCTTCATTCGTTTATCCTCCATTTAATAATAAAAATATAAAATAACAGTTGTTTAACGAAATAATTTTTAATATAATGGTTGTATCAGTGACAGGCAAAACATAATTTTATAAATAGCCTGATATATGTTCCATAAGAAGATTATACAAAATCCAAACAGCATTAAACAATCTCAAAAATAAATATTACACAGGGGATGAAAGAATGAAGAAAACAAAGGGTATAAGTATTGCTCTGATCATTGCCGCAACAGGTTTCATTTTGTGCGGAACTGCCTTTGCTGCCATTACCGGATGCACCGTGACAAGCCATACCAACGTAAATGATCCGAATGATACGGCGTTCACCACGATGATGAGAGATTGCAGTGAAATAACGCTTGAGGATACACTTAGAATAAACCATGTAAATGGTCTGTTGATCCCGTCTGACAAGACCTTTGTATTTTCCAGGACAAGCGGAAAAAATGGCAAAATTGAGGCAAACAGCATTATGGCCACCGGTACTGTAACAATAAAACTTGCGCCCATGGAAGGCGGACATTTAACGGGGGCATGGCCCGCAAAAGAATCTCTCCAGGATGCACCTTATGAGCTTATAAAAATAACAAATACATCCGGATACCTGGATCCATCCGTGTTCGATCTTTTTCAAACATACGAGGGAGACGGAACATGGGTGAATTTCTGGAAATCGGGATATAAGCTTGGTAAAGAACTTGATTCCGTCAACAGCAAGCTCAAGGGAATAACACTGACATACGCCGCACCGGCTCCGACTCCTATAAGTGGTGATGTCAGCGCTGACGTCGATGATGGGGGAGGTGGCTGTCACATAGGCTGGAGTATTTTCGGGATCATAGGAATAGGTCTTGTTGTAAGTTATAGTCACCGGTCATCTTCCGATACCGTATGACTGTCGCCTCGATGTTCGGAGAGGAATTAAAGTTATAGTCACAGGGTATTCTCCGATACTATGTGACCTCGCTGGGTTGGGGCGCACGCAGGCAAAGGTTATAGTCACAGGGTATTCTCCGATACTATGTGACGTATCATTTTCGTGAGGACACGAAATTGATGTTATGGTGTTATAGTCACCGGTCATCTTCCGATACCGTATGACAAAGTAAGGATATATCGAAAAAAAGAATATGTTATAGTCACCGGTCATCTTCCGATACCGTATGACAAGATAGTCCCTTAATACATAGAACTTGAAGTTATAGTCACCGGCCATCTTCCGATACCGTATGACAGGCGCGCAAAAAAGAGGCTCCGGCATTACGCCGGGGCCCTTTTTGTCGGTTTATTTTTCTGTCAAATACCCTGTTTTATGTTCTCAAAGAGAGAATTTTGGAATAAAACAATATAAGGTACCGTCAGTTATCTTCCTGTTTCAGCCTCTCATATTCCAGACAGTTATCGTCGCAGTATTTCAGATAATCATTCCCGTGTATATCCCATAAGATCATTGCATGTTCCATGTAGGCAGCTTTATCCTTAAGCAATTCGTGGTCGCACACATAATCGTAGAACGTATACATTTCCGGTTCATGTTCCGCATCCATGGCTTTGCCCCCTTCGGATCGCATATCTGTATATCTCTGTATATTTTATGACCTATAATACCACGGAAAGATCTCAAGGCAACAAAAAAGCCGCAGGGATAAAAGCCTGCGGCCTGAAAAAGATATATATTACTATGACCGTGAAATGCTATTTTGAAACGCCGAACCAGCGTGCCTTTATTGTTGACACCGGGGTTTTCCGGCAGGTACATTCCTTGTTGGGAACGCATTTGTGTCCGCATGCGTGCTGATGCTTATTTTCGGCCCTATCGCTCCCCCGAAGCTTCGCATATATACTTTCGCACCTGTCGTAGTTTTTCATACAGAGCTCGTGAAAATCGCCGTGGGAATGTTCGGGGTGCGTGATGATAAAGTCCATGGATCGTGAAATATCGTCCACACACTTTCCAAGAGATTCAAGTACCGCCACCGAGGCCTGTTCCGCTTCCTCGTCAGTCATTGTCCTTCTGCCGGACACGTCCGGAATAAGTGAGTCGACACATATCTTTGCCGATTTCAAATCTTCCTCTGTTCTGATCATTCCTTCGGTCAGCCTGTCGATCTTGCTTCCCCCTGTCTTGTTGCTTGCATAGCTGTTCTTTTTCATTTGTTTTTTCCTCCGTTTTCCTTGTCTTCTGAATTTTTACTGTATGTGTATCCAAGCTGATCTGTATCTATTGTGCCTAACGGGGTCTTTACATGTCTTGACCCCCTTCTGTGATTTTCGTCCAACCCGAGATTTATCCCGGCCATGAACGATATTGTCGATATAATAAAAACCAATGTCAGGCTCTGCCATATTCCAAGTTTGATCTCATGACCGCTCAAGAAGACGTTGAGCAGGAATACCATTCCCCAAAAAACAAAAAACCTGTATATATCCGACTTTATTCTTTTCAGTTTTTACAGCCCCCTTAATGTTGCATCTTGGTATATAACAGGAAACTATTGAGTGTATATCTCTGGCTTGATTTCAGCCTTTAATTCCTTGGATTATATCTTCTACCCAATATGTATATCATACAAAATCCATTTAGTTTTAAACAAGCCTTTTTATAAATCTTTTTGTAAAATATTTTTCCCGGTACATAAATAACAATAATGCATATGTCATATTATCTGCACGCGTCGCACAAAAATAAGACATATGCTGCCGTACACAATATGACAGGCTGTCCGCCGGGCAACTGTCGCAAAAAAGGAGAGGGTTCAGCAGATGTCGCAAAAAAGGAGACAGCTGAACGGTACAACACTGAGTCGTTGTATAAAATGCAACAACTGCCGGGCAACTGTTTCGCAAATGGAAACAGTTCGGTTTTTGCCGGTCACAGGCGATCCGTCAGCCTTTTATGAATGACGCGCCGGATCTTTTTTAAGATTAGCCAGGCAATAAATATCTGTATGTCAGAAAAGGTCAAACCCTTCATACACATTTATTCTTAAAAATACCCCAAAGAATAATAAATACGAAAATATCGACGTGTGAAAAGACCATGCAATAACCTGCGGAGAATGATAATTGACCTTCAGAGGCCGTTTAAGGCATCAAACAAGGGGCCGGAGGATATCCCGTGCCCCTTTATCCGTGATCTTGTCTTCTGGGCCATCCTGGACGGCACAAACAGAATATTCCGTGTGTGGCGGATCCTTTAAAAGGGCATAATACAGATAGTACAGATCGTTGCGACAAAAAGACAAAAAAAGAGAGGGCTCAAGCCCCCTCTTGATATTGATGCACTTTTCAGAACTCAAAACTGCTCAAAAATCAAATTACCTTCTGTCCTGCCGTGCCGTTCCCTTCCGTTATTGTCAGCCCCTTCTGTTTTGCGATATGGGCCGCGTATTTCTGCTCGTAACTGTCCAATTCGTCCGCGTACCACTGCATCATCCTTTTCCTTTCCTCGATATGCTGGGCATAGTTGTAGGCCGCTCTGACCCTGTTTCCGGGAACGTGCGAGAGCTGGCGCTCTATCGCGTCGCTGTTGAACTTTCCCGACTCGTTGAGTATTGTCGAGGCAATGGACCTGAAGCCGTGCGCGCTCATTTCGCCTGTCTTATATCCCAGCTTCATAATGGCGTCGCGTACTGCGTTGGCATTGGAAGGTCTGCTTCTGTCAAATGGCTGCAGGAGCGTAAATACATATTTACCGGTACCGTCTTTTTTGATTTCCTCAAGTATTTCAACAGCCTGTTTTGAAAGCGGCACTATATGGGGAGAGGCCATTTTCATCCGTTCGGCAGGGATATTCCATGTGCTGGTTTCAAAATCAATTTCATTCCACTGCATAAAACGCAGCTCCCCCGGCCTGACAAATGTATATGCCTGCAGCAGAAGCATCTGGCAATGTATACCCCCTTTTTGTCGGGCCTTATAAATAAGCTCCCCTACCCGAAGCTTGTCAGTGCCGGGAATAGACGGCATATGGGATGACTTGGGAGATGCAAAACTGCCTTTGAGACAGGCGGTCGGATCTCCTTTTACCCTATCTGTAGTCATGCCGTACCGAAATACTCTTCCGCAGAGAGCAATCAGACGCTGTGCTGTATTACCCTTGCCAGCTTTTTCCACAACCTTGATGGTATCACGTATCATCATCGCTGTTATTTCTGTTATTTCAAGGTCGCCCAACTGCGGCAGTACATGTGTTTGCATCTGATTGTTCACTCTGGCCAGGTATTTTTCATCAAGTGTTTTTATGCCGATCTCACTGTACCATTCGCTGTACATATCCCTAAAGGTACATGCCGGCGGCAGTCCTTTCGGATTAAGCTTACGCAGGTCTTCGGCAGTAAGCATTGTGGGCACATCAATAGCGGTGCCAAGATTCACGTAATTGCTTACCTGCATAGCCGCCTTCCTGGCTTGTTCGATAGTGTATCCATCACTGTATTTGCCTATTCTGACCTGTATCCGTTTGCCATTACAGTGTTTTCGGACATACCAGGTTTTAGTGCCCGTGGGGAATATGGCCAGAAAGAGTCCCGGGATCACATCTGTGATCCTGACAGTGCTGTTCGAAGAACCAATACTGTTGATCAAGGTGTCCGTAATAAATGTATGGGGTCTTTTTTGTGTATATTTTTTTCTTTTAGGCATATTTTATCCTCCTTGTTGTTATCTTTTTTGATTATACAAAAATCAAAAACATTTAAACAAGTGGAATGTAATAACAATAATATATGGAGGACAATAATAGCCTTCATTTTATATCTGCCGTAACCGGAAATTACACAGACTGTTGCTGCCTTATACGAAAAGTATGGAACAGCTGGTCTCTTTTTTCTTCGCTTTTTTGTCTTTCCTTCTTTTCCAGTCCCTCCAAGTGATCAGAGTACCATTGCATCATTTTCTTCCGCTCATTCAGATAGTTTGCGTAGTTGTAGGATGCCCTGGTGCTGTTGCGTTCCATATGCGCAAGCTGACGTTCTATGGAGTCAGGTGAAAATTTCCCTGACTCATTGAGGATAGTTGAGGCTACAGAACGCCAGCCGTGTCCTACCATAGCGTTTTCAGGCAGCCCTATTACCTTGAGGCATGATTTAAGAGCCACAAGAACCGCGGCTTCACTAAACGGCTCGTCTATGAATGGTTTTTTTGTACTCCGGAATATATACTTGCCTTCTCCCGTAAAGTCCTTTATAAACGACAATTCATTGATGACCTGTCTGGAGAGGGGAATTATATGGGGACTGGGCATCTTCATCCTGTCTGCCGGGATCTTCCACTCTTTCTTACTGAAGTCTATTTCGCTCCATTGTGCGAACCTGAGTTCGGAGGACCGCACGAACGTATAGGCCTGGATCTTTATTGCATGTCTCAGAAAGAAAGAATCATAATTCGAAGCGGCATATAAAAGCTTTCCTATATCTTCCGCACTTTTAAGGAAAGACATGTGTTTTACCGGTTTCACAGATAACGCCCCGGACATGTCAGCGGCAGGATTCTGGCCGGGAAAGTAATGACACATCCGCGCATAGTTAAAAACCGCATATGCCAGTCCCAGGACCCTTTTCGCAGTGTCTATTTTTCCCAGTCTCTCAACCTTTCTTACAGTCTCAAGAACAAGGGAGGGGCTTATATTTTCCAACGGAATAGGGCCCAGTGTCGGCAAAAGATAGGTAAGTGCGCGGGAAT
>Ga0334883_1005811_pt1 | contig 10642 bp, 10 predicted proteins | sample GraSluR1_MG_6_FD_207230 | JGI IMG/M metagenome (GOLD analysis project Ga0334883, IMG submission 207230) | Sludge microbial communities from methane-producing bioreactor in Wageningen University, Netherlands - Granular Sludge_09_05-R1 | ecosystem: Engineered > Bioreactor > Anaerobic >... | reverse complement strand
GCCATGCCATGGCCGTACTGATTCTCGATGACTTGTCCACAAGATCGGACTCTTGTTTCCGATTTGCCTCAAGCTTCTGTTGAATCTCATTTTCCTGTTCGGGCTCCAAAATACCAATACCCGATACTTCGGCGATCAGTAGGTTCAATCTTTCGCGCTCATCTCGCTGGCGCTCATGCACCCGTCGTGAAATCTCCGAATAGATCTCGGTTCCGGTAATCTGCTCGAGGATTTTCGATTTCTGCTCGATATCCGCTTTGAGGAAGGTATCAAAACCCCCTTGGGCCAGCAGGATGGAACGGGTGAATCGGTCAAAGTCCATTCCCGTTTTTTCCTCAATGACACCACCGACAAGACTCTTCTTTGTTTCAATTGGCTTGCCAGTATCGGCATCAGAGATATGGTGTTCTTGTTCTTGCAAGGGGCCTTCTGCCTTTTTTCGCGCGCGACGCTGTTCCCAGTGGCACCTGAATCGACCGGCTTGTGATTCAAACAGTACTTCGGCATAGCAATCCCCCGTTTGGCGAGACATAAGCTCGTTTCTGCTCTTGGTAATTTTCCCCAGGCGGGGAGTGGTTCCATACAAAGCAAGACATATGGCATCAAGGATCGTCGATTTGCCTGCTCCTGTGGGACCGGTCAGAGCGAATATGCCGTTGGAAACGTACTCCGGGTCTGTGAAGTCAATGATCCATTCTCCGTAGAGTGAGTTAAGGTTCCGAAACCGAAGCTCAAGTATCTTCATAATCAGTCTCCCTAATCCACATGCTTGTCGTCTTCATAGATCGACTGGACGATAAGGTTGTAAGAGGCGGTCAGTTCCTCCCGGTCTTCTTCCGGTACCTCAAAGACATCCAAACATCGGGTAAAAACATCTGCGGGTTCTAGATCATCAAGGGTCTCCTCTTCTTTCCCCATTCGGATCACTCGGTCCATTACAACTCGGTTTTTAACGCGCCGTATCTCCATTGCAGAACCAGATACTGTTTCATCGATCATCTCTCTTAGATCGCTGATGATGCTGTTGCCCGTATATTCTATCTCGATCCAGGCGGTGCTTTCATTCTTTTTGAGCGCTTCAAGCTTTGCATGAATTTCATCCAAAGTACCCTCAATACGGATCAACTGCTGAAAACACGGTACTGGGAGCTACTTGATCTTTCGAAAGGCCCCGGCGAACTCAATGATCACGACCTTCTTCTCCTGTGTGGCTTCACCATAACCCATTGGGATGGGCGAACCACAGTAACGTATGTGCTCCTCACTCCCGACAACTTGAGGAACATGCAAATGCCCTAGGGCAAGGTAATCAAATGAAGAAGGGAAAACATCCTTGCCCACATGCGCCAGAGACCCTACATACAGTTCTCGGACACCATCACCGTCAACGGTCTTTCCGCCTGCCGTGAAAAGGTGACCCATGGCAAGGATAGGGATGCGATCATGTCCTGCGTGTATTATTTCCGTTCGTTTTTGCTCAGCGATTTGGAAAATATCTGCGTAGTGCTTTTTCAGCCCTTCAACAAGTTTCACATTCTTGTCGTCTATCGTTTCCCCTGGCTCGACGGTGCGAATGTCTTTATCCCGTAAATAAGGGACAGCGCAAACAATGGCCTCGGGTTTGGCATCCGCATAAAGGACGATCACTTCGTCGTCCAAAGGGTCGGTTATAGAGCCAACCACATACACATTCAAAGCCCGCAGCAATTCCTTAGGGGCATTCAGGAAAGAAGGCGAATCATGGTTCCCGGCAATGACCACCACATGACGGCAGCATGACCCAGCCACGCGGCATAGAAAACGATAATAGAGTTCTTGCGCGCGATTGCTGGGGGTGCTGGTATCGAACACGTCACCCGCAACCAACAAGGCATCGATCTTTTCCTCCTCAATAGTCTGATTCAGCCAATCCAAAAAAGCCGAGGACTCTTCATAGCGCTTCCGACCGTAGAGAGAACGGCCCAAATGCCAATCTGATGTGTGGAGGATCTTCATTTTACCTCCTGCTGTGTTTGCAACTTCTGAAAATCCGCAGTCCCCACCGTACGTTTTCTCATTGAAACCCTCCTGTCATTGAGAAAAGATCGTTCTTTGTCATTTTACCACAAAACCAGAATTATAAGGCGCAGTAAGACATCCCAAAACTTGACACGCACAGGATCTGGACAACCATGAAAGAAATTGGTATAATCCAACTAATGGGTTACGATGCAGAGGTTTTGATGATTAAAGCCCGAAAAGCTTTGGGTACAGTTACCAAGGATCCTATCGATATCATTGTGTATGAACAGGATGATTTTCACAAGCGAGCGGATTATTTTGCCAACTTGGAACATACGAAAAAAAACGAAGGGATTCTAATCTATGAACGATAGGCAATATGCCCAAGAATGGATCTACTCATGCCCCGGAAGGATAAATATGACTTTTTGAGGTGGAATATGAGTAATAAATACGATGGTATTATTCAAAATTTTGTCCGTTATTCAAAAACATGCGAGGTTTTTAGAGCAGCCGCTATCATAGGCTCAAGGGCTAGAACGGAAAAAAAGGCAGATGAGTTTTCCGACTTAGATATTTTAATCTTGTCAGAAGAACCGGAAAGACACATTTATAGCACTCATTGGCTGTCTGAAATTGGAGATGTCCATATCACTTTTACAGAAACTCTTCCTTTGGGAACCGGAAAAGAAAGGCGAGTTATGTTCTCGGGTGCGTTGGATGTAGATTTTGCCATATTACCCGCTTCTCACGCAGAAGTGATCTTCTCAAATCCTGAAATTATGGGTGTTCTAAAAAAAGGGGTCAAAATCCTGTTTGACAAAGATGACCTTTTTTCTCAATTAAACCTTCCTTCCGGAGAATTTGAAAATCTCAGAACGAAAGAGCCTTCAGCAAAAGATGTTGAGAATACCATACAAGATTTTTGGTATCACTGTATCTGGAGTATGAAAAAGGTTCAGAGAGGCGAGTATTGGGTAGCAAAGATGTGTGTTGACGGTTATATGAAGTCGCTGATGATGAGAATGATTGAATGGGATTATCAGTTGAAGCAAACGGAGCCAAGAGAAATTTGGTATAATGGTCGTTTTTTTGAAATATGGGTCGATAATGACATTCAGGATGAGATGAAAGGCTGCTTTTCCCATTATGATCAAACCGACATTGTTCTTGCCTTGAAAAATAGCATGAATCTATTTTCACGGCTCTCAAAAAGGGCAACGAAAAGAGTAAAAATGCAATACCCTCAGAAAGCAGAGGACTTTGTTAGGAATTATCTATCACTTCCCCTCATCGAAAGGTAATTGATTCTGCCCCAACAATCGAGGGGTGTCAATCGTTTATGTGTGCCATGAAGTGTCTGAAAAAGTACTTGTATCCATCGCACAGATAGTTTTTCCCAATCTGGTCGTTGGGTGAGATGAGTACCCTGTCCTTTGGGCAGCCACCAAAGCAGAGCTTGATGTATGCGCATTGAAAACACGCCTTGGCAAGCCCATAGGTCTTATGCATACCGAAATCCCGGTTCTTCTCCATGATCTCGTCCAATGGCGTCTCGAGAATGTTTCCCAGCATGTACGGGTGGAACGTGTAGTGGTCGCAGGAATAGATGCTGCCATCCACCTCGACGGAGGCAGCGTGACCACATAGGGGATTGTGCACACACAAGCTGCTAGGGATGCCGCGCATATTCCCGAGGGTTACCTCGAACAGTTGCACGTGCTTCTTACCGTAGTCCAGTTCCTTCCAGCGATCGAAGACGCCTGTCAGGAAGGTACCAAACCCTTCGGGGGTCACCGAAAAAGGGGCAATAGTGTGCTGCAGACACATACTCCCAATCCCCGGGGGCATTGCGAAGCGCTGTCCTTCATCGCTCTCGAAAAAAGAGGCATTGCTCTCGACAACGGGTAGAAATTGGATGTAATCCGTCAGCTTTCGTAGAAAATCATAGACCTCGTGGGGATACCCTTCATTCGCAGCGTTGACGGTAGTCAGCGCATTGAAGCGTATTCCGTGTTTCTGGAGAAGATCGATTCCGGCCATGACATCGTCAAAAGAGCCGGTTTGTGTGCCTTTCCGGTAGAGGTCGTGCAGCCCCTTCGGGCCATCGATACTGACACCGAGCAGGAAATTGTGCTTCGCAAAGAACTGGCACCACGCTTCGTTCAAAAGCGTTGCATTGGTCTGCAAAGTGTTGATCATCTTTCGCCCTTTGCCGTACTTCTTCTCCAAAGCCATTGCTTTCGCAAAGAAATCGATCCCAGCCAGAAGTGGCTCTCCACCATGCCATGAGAACTCGACAACCGCTTGCTCTCCGTGAATCCTCAAGTTCTCTTTGATATATACCTCAAGCACATCCTCCTGCATTTGACGAGGGGTCTGGGCAAGGAGTCTCATTTTTTCCGTATAGTAGCAGTATTCACATTGCAAGTTGCAGTAACTGCCCACAACCTTGGCCATAATGGCGAAAGTTCTGGAACTTGGGCAAGGACGTTTCGGATAAGGAGGTTGCGTGCTAATCACTGTTCCCTTGCTGCTGACTTGCCAAGTAGGTTGCTAGGGCATCCCGAAACACTGCCCCATCATCCACCCCAATCTCCGTAGCAATCAAGGAGTTCAGCAGCGCATTCATCTCCATGATCAGCTCCGCATTCCTCTCAGGGTCGATCCCGAGATTGATCAACTCCTCAGGATCACTCTCCAGATCGTACAGTTCGATATCATTATCCCGAAGAAGCGCCTCAAGTGTTGTTGGGGTATTGTGTTCGGAGAAGTATCGAGCGAACTTGTAGCGCTGAGTAATCACCGCTCGCATAAGGCCCCGAACAGTGGTATCGAAGGTAAAGAATCGGATCCTGCCATCCTCCGCAAGGACCGCCCTTGCCATGGTCGTGGAGATCAACTCAGTGCAAAAAAGAGCGCCTTTTCTCACTGACTCGGATGTACCCGCGATCAGCTCCATCAGGTTTTTTCCCGGCAATCCCTGCGCAATCTCACCCTTTCGCTGTTCGCTGAGACTTGTCATGTGGATAAAGGTCGTTGCAAGGTCCACATGGCTGGTGACGGCTTGTACGGACTGTCCGCCGCTGAACTCCGGGTGGTAGATGACGAGAGGGACGTGAAGGTTTTGCTCGAAAAGCAGGCCGCCTTTCCCCTTGAGGCCATGCGCGCCTCCCATCTCTCCGTGGTCGGAGGTGAAGATGATGATCGAGTTGTCGAGCAACTGCATATCGATCAAAGCGAGAAGCAAAACCATGAGGTGATTATCGCTGTCCTGAATGCAGTTGAAGTAGAAATCCTGAGCAGCCTTCCACGCATCTTCGGTTTGGATGACTCCAGAGATCCTGTTACTAAAGTGTTTAAAGACCGGAATCGCGGAAGGGAGTGTGCCGTCGTTCACAGCTCTGTTCCACGAAGAAGGTATGGGTACATCGTATTTTTTTTCATACACAGGATCATCAGGCGCTCCGCCGAGGGTAGTCAAAACCGATTGATTTTCATCTGCGCTGAAGTACATGATATCATGTGGATTAATCAGATTGACCGACAGGAAGAAGGATTTTCCCGCGGCATTCTGCGCCAAGCCGATGGTATGAAGCCATTCGATGGTATGGGCGATAATCTCTGTATCCTTTTCAAACCCCTCCCATAATGTGCCAATATAGTCACCATCGACACCCCAGTCGGAGAATCCGTACTCCTGCAGGTCCGTCAGCTCCTCTTCTACTTCGGAGATCGTGCTCGCGTTCCCCATGTGCCACTTCCCTTTCAAAGCGGTGTAGTATCCTGCGGACCGCATCCTGTCTCCTACGGTCGTGATTTCCCTGGAGAGCTCCCCTTGCCATCCGAAATCGGTATTGTCGATCATCTTTGTATCAATAATGTGTTTCCCTGTGAAAATGACAGAGCGAGAAGAAGTGGACATTGTAGAACAGGCATAGTGCTTCTCGAAGGTCGTGCCAAGGGAGGCCAATAGCTCTCTCGCCTCGAATGCTGCGCCTTCCGGGTACTCGTGAAAGTAGCGTTCCTGATCGGTAGTAATGAAGATGATGTTGTAGTTTCCGTCTTCATTATGCGTGGGGTCAAGTTTCAGGTTTTCCGCTAGCGCCGTTTTTTCCTTCGAAAACCCCATGCCCCCAACCAGCCAAATCAGCATGGATAGTGTAACCATTGCTACAGCCATTTTTTGCCGAATCTGCATATCCTTCCAGACCTCCTTTCAAGTGTTTTTTTCTGATCATCATCTTTTATACACCATTCGACATCATTGTGTATGAACAGGATGATTTTCACAAGCGAGCGGATTACTATGCCAACTTGGAACATTCGACAAAAAACCAAGGGATTCTAATCTATGAAAGAAATGCAATATGCCCAAGCGTGGTTTGATCTGGGATAATCTGACCCACACCCAATTGGCGCTTCGTTAAAAAATTGCTGAGTCAGGCACTAGAAGGCCGTTCTCGCGAGACGAAAGCCCAGATATTCTCTGAGAGTGTCCGGTGAGAAACCAAGGCGATAGGCAACCCGACAAACCCGCGCTGGTCCGGTCCAAGCTCCGCCCCGTATGGGACGGTGCGTTCCGCTGGACGGACCCACAGGATTGGTCATTTCTGAGCTTGTGTACTCTGTATACCAATCATGGCACCACTCCCACACATTCCCGCTCATGTCGTATAAACCCAGTTCGTTGGGCTTCTTTTGTCCTACCGGTTGAGTCTTGCTTCCTGAGTTGGTAAAATACCATGCCACTTCATCAATGTTGTCACTTCCCGCATACGGGAATCTTGGAGGTATGGGCAGCGCTTTGTGTCCACCAGAGGCTGCGTATTCCCGCTCGGCTTCTGTGGGAAGTCGATACCCTTCCACTTGCGTTATGTCCTCCGTAATCTGTCCCGTTCGATCCAATAGGTTGCCTTCGCCATCATATGCCGGGGCTAGTCCGTTTTCCTGGCTGAGCCAGTTGCAATAGGCAATCGCGTCCCACCAACTTACATTGATTACTGGACGCGCGCCTCTTCCCCAATGGGTGTTTGGGTCATTCCATGGCCCGTCATGAGCTTTGCTCCTTCCCGTTGCAACACAGAAGGCGTCATATTCATCAAAGGTCGCTTCGTACTTCCCGATCCAATAGTCGTAGGTCAAGGTTACCTCGTGAACCGGTCGGCACCAATCCCCCAAATCTTCGACCTCATCACCCTTTTGAAAAGGACCTCCTTCGACACGGACCATCTCACCGATAACAAAGTTCGCAACAAGGGTCACGTTTTCTCTGGGCATGGTGTACTCATAGATGGCATCACCGCTGATGGGTGTCCCTTCCAATGTCCAGTTCAAAAAATGATACCCTTGGTAAGGAGTCGCGTCGATCCTGACTGCTTGATCTGCCAGGTATGTTCCTCCTCCGCTCACGCCTCCCCATGCGTTGTTGTTTTTGTCCAAAGTCAGAGTATAGGTGGTAGGGGCGCGGCCCGGACACCCTCCAAGCATAATCACCAGTATGAGTAAGACTAGGATCAGTGTAAGTCCTTTGATGGATTTCATTTTCTTGACCCCCCTTTATCCGAATTGACAATTGATTCTACTGTGGAGTAACGCTCTATCATACCACATTTTTTGCTATGAGTATGACTTTTCGCTGGCCCAGGAAAACCCTTTCGATCTCTTCTTGTTTCAATTCTCTAAGATATTTAGGGGCGCTAGTGGTATAATATGCGCGGAAAAATCCGTTTACCCGCTCAGGTTCCCTGAGATACTCTTTGCTATCCCCCAAAGGGAAAAAAGCTTTGCAATATAGGGTATAATTTGGACATAAGATATACAGGCAAGGTAGAATCCTGTTCCATGAGGGGGACGATTCAGATTCATTTGGATCGATAATCCTCGTTTTTGATCGCTCTGCCATCTTGTCATTTTTGGGAACCTTAGGACAAAAATAATGACCTACCGGATTCCACGTCGTTCAGAGGAGCGTGTTAAGCATGGAACCCAAACTCAATCCAGAAACCGTGCGGGAATTGTGGTCGAAAACCTATAACAGCAGTGGGCGGCCGGATTGGTCGCACTTGTTTCCCTATTACCATGATGATATCGTATTTAAGGATTGCATCCAGCAAGTTGAAGGCCGAGCGAACTTTGAAGCCCTGTGCAATCGACTCTCCAACCGATGTCGAGAATTACACATGAAGATCAGGGATGTATCGCAAACGGGTAACTCCATCTTCCTTGAATGGGAAATGACCATGATGTTCAAGAAATTCCCCATGTCCACGTTATACGGCTGCTCAAAGTTGACGTTGAATGATGAAGGGTTGATCATTCGCCAGCGGGATTACTTTGACCTCTGGGGCGACATCTTCGACAATATCCCCCGCTTCGGCAAGCTTTATCGTCGGTTTATGCATCGAAAGTTCGGGTGAGGAATGTTCAAATATTTGAAGCAATATAAGATCAAAGATATGCAGGAAATGGTTCGCAACAATCGGAACCCGCACCATCAAACAACCGCATCCATGGATGCTAAGATTGTGGTTATTGCCGGAGCCACATCGGGTGTGGGATTAGCAGCCGTTCGGGAAATTGCCCGTTTCGGCGGGCGTTTGGTTTTACTGGCAAGGAATGAAGCGAAGGCAAAAATGGTTCGGTCTCAGTTGTGCCAGGAATTTGGCGCAGAGGTTTCTCTGTTTTTTGCAGACTTTTCACGTTTGACCGAGGTGCATCGTTTGGCGCGCCAGTTGTTAGATGCATTGCCCCGAATCGATGTTTTGATCAATAGCGCAGGGCTCCATTCCACCCGGCGGATCATCACTGAGGAAGGGCATGAGTTGGTCTTTTGCGTAAACCATCTCGCGCCATTCATTTTGACCTACAAGCTGATACCGCTTCTGCGCGCAAGCACTCAAGGACGAGTGATTCAAGTGAATTCACAGGGGCATCGATTTGGTGGTTTGAACTTGAACGATCTTGACTGGAAAAAGCGGTTCTACGCTGGACTTCGGGGCTATGGAGCATCTAAAACAGCGCAGCTGCTGTCCGTTTGGGAGTTTGCCGACCGATTTGGGACCGGGGTAACCATCAATGCAATGCACCCTGGTGAGGTCCGCACCGCCATTGGCAGCAACAACGGACCCCTATACCGTTGGTACCAAAGAAACATCCTTTCGCGGATCCTCAAGGACGTGCGCATATCCGGAGAATCATTGCATTACTTGGCCGCTGCGCCAGAGTTGGCAGAAACCACTGGTCAATACTTTAATCGGACACATCGCGAGAAACCAGCTCCCCACGCTTTGGACCGCCGCGTAGGTCAGCTTTTGTGGGAGCGCACGCTGGAGGTGACAGGGATTGACGAAGCACTTTGATGTAATCATTGTGGGCGGCGGAGCGGCAGGTTTGACCGCTGCGGCTTACGCTACGCGAGCGGGTCTTTCCGTAGGGTTATTCGAACAACAAGCCCGTCTGGGAGGATTGGTGCAGACGGTGGAAAAGGATGGATTTCGCTTCGATATGGGGTTGCGCGCCATCGAAAACGCCGGGATTGTCCTCCCGATGTTGGATGAATTGGGGATTCCCCTCGACTATGTGCCCAGTAAAGTATCTTTGGGAATCGAGGATCGAATCATTCATCTTCAATCACGGGAATCGTTGGCTGAATACCGTACGCTTCTTCTGCATTTCTACCCGGAGCAAGAAGCCAGCATAGAAAAAATCATGTATCTGATTCAGCGAATCATGAGGAATATGGATGTACTGTATGGGATTGATAATCCGTTGTTTAAAGATCCCCTGCGAGATCGCCGGTATCTGTTCAAGACGCTCCTGCCATGGATGTTCAAGTTCTTGGTGACCATCGGCCGGATCAACCGAATGAACGGCCCTGTAGAGGATTTATTGGAGCAGATCACCGATGACCCCTCCCTACGCAGCATTATCGGGCAGCATTTCTTCAAAGGCACGCCCGCGTTCTTTGCCATGAGCTACTTTAGTGTGTACCTAGACTATCTTTATCCCATCGGCGGGACTGCCGCTTTGTCAGAAAGCCTTGTTAGTTATATCAGGGAGCGCCAGGTGGCCGTTCACACGCAAACCGCCATTTCTCATGTGGACCCAGACACCCGGTTGGTGATCGATGACAAAGGGTCAAGTTGGACATATGGCAGGCTGATTTGGTGCGCAGATCAGAAAGCCCTGTATCGATCCATCGATTTTAATGCCATCAAAGACGCAAGCGTTCGTGGGTCAGTGGAAGCGCGATGGCGCGAACTGGAGGGCCATTCGGGAAGCGATTCCGTGCTCTCCTTTTTTATGGCTGTGGATGAGGATCCTGACTCCTTTGGGGCGATCGCCAATGGTCATCTGTTTTATACCCCGGATGCTCATGGTCTCCAAGAAATGCATACGACCAAATTGAGCGCGCTTTTGCAGGCTTATGACAACAAACCCATTTCTAAAGAGGCGGTCCGGAAATTCCTCCAAGAATACTTTGAGCGAACGACGTATGAGGTCTCTATTCCTGCGTTGAAAGATCCCGCAATGGCACCTCCCGGAAAGACGGGACTTATCGTCAGTTGCTTGTTCGATTACATGCTGACGCGCAGAGTCCATGAGGCGGGCTGGTATGAAGAGTTTGAAACGCTTTGCG
>Ga0334883_1005804_pt1 | contig 10649 bp, 10 predicted proteins | sample GraSluR1_MG_6_FD_207230 | JGI IMG/M metagenome (GOLD analysis project Ga0334883, IMG submission 207230) | Sludge microbial communities from methane-producing bioreactor in Wageningen University, Netherlands - Granular Sludge_09_05-R1 | ecosystem: Engineered > Bioreactor > Anaerobic >... | reverse complement strand
CAAAAAACCATCCAGCATCCAGCGTCCAAGATCATGGACTCGTCCTTGGAGAGCGAGAAGATCATCGAGAACTTGAGATTAAGAGAGAGGACGAGACGAGAACGGGTCTGGGGTTTGGAGTTTGGAGTCTGGCAAGAGTGGAAGAGCGAAGAGATTTTGGTTTTCTTACCTCTAACCTCATACCTCATACCTCTGATCAACGCGGAGACTGGCGTTTATTTCAAGACTTCGTCCATCGACCCGCTAATCCGGTTCCTTGTCTCGTACTCATAACAACTCTAACAGGAGATGATCTAGATGAATGAACTTTCATGGCCTTTCAAGTCGCTTAATGAGACTCTGTTTCCCATGAGCGGGGGAGATCTTATCGTTATCGGCGGCTCACAGGCGAGCGGAAAGACTACTTTGATGTTGAACATGGCGCTTAAGGTCGCGAGAGAGGGGAGGCCCGTCGCCTTCTTGAGCCTCGAGAGGTTCAGGAAGGATTTCAAGGCGAGGCTCCTCCAGAGGTATTTCGAGATAGATCTGGTCCATAAAGAAAACCAGAGAATGATCACCAGAGAAGAGACACAGGAGCTCTTCAACAGGACGGTGGAGCTAAATAGACTGCCTCTTGAGATAAGAGACGTTAGCTACTGCGATATAGAGGGGATAGCCGAACAGATAGCGGGTCTGTATTACAGCGAAGAGACAGCGGTCTTCTTTGTTGACTATCTCCAGCTTATAGACGGGCAGGATGTGGCCTGCAGGGTCTTGAAGGAAGTCGCAGAAGAGCTCGAGGTAGTCGTCGTGCTCTCTTCGCTGCTACCCAGAGCAAGCAGGCTGCATCCGGACGGCATTCCTCAGGTTGAGGACTTCTCGAACCGCGGGGTAGAGGATTATGCGGATACTATCCTGCTGCTCCACCGCCCGGGAGTCGATTCAAATGAGAGCAAAGAAGTCAGGGTAATAACGGCAAGAGACAGCTGTGTAGATATCTCTTATATGAATCTGCTCTCGTTCGACTGGGCGAAGTGCGTTGTTGAAGAGTGGGAGGGGTAGGAGCGGTGGCTGGTGATTAGTGATTAGTGATTGGTGGATGGCGAGGAACGAACGTGAGAGAGGCTGAGTTGGGAAGAGCATCAGGAGATGCTAAGCGTCCATAGTTGACGAAAGAGAGCGGAAATTGACATTGTATGTATGCTGGCGGCTAAAAGCTTTTTCCAATAAACCTATTCTACGGGATAGTCCATGGGATTATGAGTCATCCTGTATACATGTCTATCGATAGGGAATATGAAAATAATCTCCAGAAATTGATGAATCTCACAGCCTACTGCTGATTATAAGTTGTATCGATAATCGTATATAATAGCTTTTAATAGTCTTTAATCTCTCCTAGAATACTCTAAGTGGATATGAGATGATTTGGAGATAATCTCCAAAAGACCTATAATAATGGCGTAATCTAGGGAAGTTGGAGCATTATTCCGGAGGTGTTATTTGTGAAGGAAGTACGTATTGGTGTGATTGGAACTGGTTTCATGGGGAAAATGCATGCGAATATATTTAGTAGGTTGCCAAATTGTAGACTAGTCGGGATTACTGACAAGAATTCACGTGAAGCTTCAGAAGTTGCAAAGAAAATCAATACCAGGGTGTTCAAAGACTATGAAGAATTATTGCTATCAGATGAGATTGATGCGGTTAGCATCTGCGTGTCTGATGCTGAACATTTGGGTCCCGCAGTTGCAGCTGCCAAAGCAGGCAAACATATCCTTCTGGAAAAACCTATTGCTACTATTGAGCAAGAAGCCGAGATCATAGCTAAGGAGGCCGCTGCAAATAATGTGAAACTAGCTGTGGGGCATCTCCTTAGATATGACTCGAGATATCGTATGCTCAAATACTCGATCGAATCGGGAGAACTAGGTGAAATCACAACCATATACACTAGAAGAAACAGTCCGATTTCTGATGGTCCAGCAAGATATGGAAAGCACGGAAATCTGACACTTCATGTTGCAGTCCATGACATTGATCTTGTTTTGTGGATGATGCAGAAGAAACCAATCAGAGTTCACGCAGAAAGTGTTTCGATAGCGAATAAATCACTTGGAATTGAAGATGCGATCTTCGCAACGATCAAGTTTGAGGATGGTTCAATTGGATGTCTTCAGTACAATTGGGCGCTACCCAAAAGTTTTCCAACACATATAGACGCAAAAATGCAGGTGGTTGGAACGAAAGGATTCGGTTCTGTTGACTGCTCTGATCAGGGAGTTTGGATTTGCTCTGATTCAGAAGGATTGATCTTTCCCGACCTAACGCATTGGCCAGAATTCAGTGGGCAAATTGCGGGAGACCTTAGGGAAGAACTTTCAGGATTTGTAAATTCTATCCTTCATGAAGAGGATTTTGCAATTACCCCGAATGAAGCAGTTGAATCTGTGAAGTTGGCTTTAGCAATAATTGAGTCCATTGAGAACGAAACTGTAGTTAATCTGGCGACCAAGTGATCCACGGGTTGCAAACAATCTAGCGAAAGGAGTGGTAGAATGAAAAACTCTCTTGTAAGGCTAGTACTTGTAGTGGTTCTACTGTTAGTTATTATGAACACAGCTATCGCAGCCAAGAAGTATGAGGGGGTAACCATTAAGTGTATGATGGAGCCTCATCCAACAACGACTGCTCTAATCCGTCTGGCTCAAGAGTTTGAAGAAGAAACCGGTGCGAAAGTGATTCTGGAAGAGGTCCCATATGAATATCTTCCAAACAAAGCTCTACTAAATTTCGTAGCGAAAAGCAGTGAATACGACGTGATTCACAACGACTGGTTATTTGCTGGTTATGGTTATGCTACTGCAGGATATATTGAGCCGTTAGATAAATACATTTCAAATCCTGCTTTGAATCACTATGTGGATCTAGCAGATTTCTCTACTGTTCTTGTTGACAGCATGATTGTAGAAGATCAGTTGTTTGGGCTTCCCCTCTATTCCGACAGTACCTTCATTATGTACCGAAAGGATCTCTTCGAAGAATACGGTGTTAAAGTACCCACGTCAATGAAAGAGATTACTGAAGCGGCGGAAGCATTGACTCTAGATACTAACGGAGATGGAAAGATTGATTTGTACGGAATTTCATTGAGGGCAAAACGTGGAATTCACATGACTTGGACTTGGAGTGGTTTCTTGGTTGCGTTTGGAGGTAGATACTTTGATGAGAATATGCAACCAGTAATCAACAGCCCGGAAGCAATTGCGGGAACGGAATTCTACGTTAATCTGGTAAGGAAATTCTGTCCTCCAGGTGCTCCCAATTACGGGTGGGAAGAGAACAGAATTTCTTTTGAACAGGGTAATGCTGCTTTCACGATTGACGCAAGCGTAAATGCTGGTTTCGCCGAAGATCCACAAAAATCAAAGATCGCAGGAAAGGTTGGTTATTCAGTAATTCCTCCCGAGAAAGGTTATGGAATAAATCTTTCGCTGCATTCGCTGTTTATATCAAAGTTCTCGAAGAACAAAGAAGCGGCTTTCGAATTCATATCTTGGGCAACAAGTAAAGAAACGCAATTGAAGTCTCTGGAAATTGAGCCGATACCAACTGTTACATCAATGACTGCATGGTCCAGTGACATATACAAAGAGAAGTATCATGTTTTCATGGATGCTCATTTCGAATCAGTGGAAAATGGAAATCTTCAATATGTTCCGAAATTACCCGAGACTTCAGAGATCACAGATACTATTACTGCTTACATTGCAGAAGCTGTTGCCGGAAAAATGACCGTTAAAGAAGCTCTTGATGAAGCAAATAAGGCAGTTTATCAGATCATGAAGGAAGCAGGCTATTACGACAATTGACACTAATTATTGCGGACTCACTCATGTGAGTCCGCAATATATATTATCGGATAGGAGAATATACTGTGGAGAATAAGAAGAAAAAAAGATCCAGAAAGATGTTATTGTATGTGCTACCTGCCGTTTTGGTTCTTCTGGCTATCAGCATTTATCCTCTTATTCGCTCCCTAATACTAAGTCTTTACAATTACAACCTGCTTCGACCAGACAGGATTAGGTTCATTGGTCTTGAAAACTTTGGCAATGCTTTTTCCGATACGAACTTCTGGAATGCTTTAAAACGGACCGCATATTTCACATTATTCGGAGTAAGCATAGAACTGGTATTGGGAATGCTAATTGCTATGTTGCTCAACCGAAAGTTTGTGGGGAAAGGTATAGTCCGTTCCTTAATGATCGTCCCTATGATTCTATCTCCCGTTGCTGTTGGCCTCGTGTGGAGGATTCTATACGATTACGATGCAGGAATGGTTAACTATTTTCTATCATTCTTTGGTGTTTCACAGCTTGCGTGGTTGGGGAATCAGTCAACGGCTTTGCTATCTCTTATTGCTACTGATATTTGGCAATGGACCTCATTCTGCTTCTTAGTTTGTTTGGCGGGTTTAGAGAATATCCCTCAAGAACCGTTCGAGGCAGCAAGAATAGATGGAGCAAATCGTTTTCAATCGTTCAGGTATCTAACTCTTCCATTCATGAAACCAGTTCTTCTAGTTGTATTTACGCTAAGGGTTATTGATTCAGTGAAAATGTTCGATTTGGTCTTCATAATGACAAACGGTGGACCAGGCAGAAGTACCGAGACCATGAATTTTTTTATATATCAAACAGCATTCAAGTTCTTTCACATAGGTAGAGCATCAAGCTATGCGGTCATAATTACGATACTGATGTCATTTACAGTATCGCTTCTTGTGAAGTCGCTTAAGAAAGGGGGTAATGATCTTGTATAACCGGACAAAGATAATCAAACGCGCTATTTGGTGGGTAGTATTCTACACGTTGATTTTCGTAATCCTAGGCTACTTTCTTTTTCCGGTTGTCTGGACGATACTTACTTCCATAAAGACCGAATCTGAAGCTTTTTCAATGCCCCCAAAGTGGATCTTCAAACCTACATTCGAGAATTATGTAAGTATATTCACGAAGCAGCCTTTTCTTAGATATATCATGAATAGTGTCATGATTGGAGCACTAAGTACTCTTCTTGCCCTAATTCTTGGGACACCAGCAGCCTACGCTCTCAGTAGAATGAAATCCGGGAAGGGTGAGGGGATATCGTTTTTTATTCTTAGCACAAGAATTGCGCCACCAACTCTGATCATACTTCCTTTTTTCTTGTTGTACAGACAGATAGGTCTTTATGATAGAAAGGTAGGTCTGATGATTGTCTATTTGATATTCAACCTACCCTTTGTAGTCTGGATCATGAAACTCTTTTTCGATGAAATCCCTAAAGAACTTGACGAAGCTGCCATGGTTGATGGATGTTCAAGGATGAGAGCCTTTCTATCAATTATACTTCCGCTTACTAGATCAGGTCTTGCTGCCACTTCAATTCTTTGCATGATATCTTCATGGAACGAGTTCTTTTTTGCTGTTACTTTAACTGGAGACAGAGCAAAGACACTTCCTGTAGCAGTTACTTCTTTCATCCAGTTTACTGGTACAAGGTGGGGAGAGCTCTGCGCTGCGGCTACAGTAATTATGATACCGCTCATAGTATTTGGTTTTATTGTTCAGAAGAACTTGGTAGCGGGAATGACTTTTGGAGCAGTGAAATGAGGTTCAAGATAATTAATAACGATAAAGTGGTTATTGCTCTTGACATGGGTGGTACAAAAATTGTTGGTGCACTAATCAATTCAGAAGGTAGAGTACTTCATTCAATAAGAAAACCAACTGAGGCAAGCCTTGGAAGAGATAGGGTTCTTCAAAGCATGACTGCAATTGTTAATGAGTTGATAGAAATAGCTGAATCTAAGGGTATTGAGGTCAAGAAGCTTGGTGTATCCGTCGCTGGTCAAGTTGATCCAACAGAAGGAAAGATTACTTACGCTACCGATACTATACCTGGTTGGACGGGAACCTCTCTCAAAGAATATTTTGCTAAAAACAGCAAACTAAGTGTGGAGGTTGAAAATGATGCATTTTGTGCTGCCTGGGGTGAGAAGAACTACGGAATTGCAAAAGACACGGACGATTTCATAGTAATAACTTTAGGCACAGGAATTGGAGGCGCTTTCTTTACTGACTCCAAACTATTTGTTGGTTCGAGAGGACTTGCCGGTTTGATAGGACACATGAGTGTAGATCCAAACGGAAGAGAATGTAACTGCGGTGGAATCGGTTGTGTTGAAAGATATTCTTCAGGCACAGGATTAGTTCAGACCGCGAGAGAGCTGATCGAATTGGGAGAAAAGTCGATTCTGACGGAGAAGCCTGGAGATGAGACACAGATTACGGCACAGTCAGTATTCGAAGCATTTATAAAAAACGACAATGTTGCAAGCAAATCTGTCCGCGTTATGACAAAGAGTCTTGGAACTCTTATTGGTTCGTTAGTTACGCTTCTAAATCCAAGGCTCGTTGTTATTGGTGGTGGACTGACGGCTTCAGCAGACTGTTTCCTTGAGGAGACTATTGAAGAAGCAAGAAAACATAGCTCACCAGCAGCATTTAGTCAAGTGAGAATAGCTGCAAGCAGATTTCCTAAAGACATCTGTTTGGTTGGGGCAGCTGCCCTGGTGCTTATTGGGCCTATACCTAGAATTGGAGGAATAACATGAACGATCTGGTAAATGTGTATTTGAAGAATGTGAAGAGGATAATCGACGAGGTTGTAGAGTACGAATTTGATACCATTGACGTTGTTGGAAAGCTTGTTGGGAAAAGTGTTGTTCAGGGTGGTGTTATTCACTTATTTGGCTCCGGACACTCAGATCTGATTGCTAGAGATGTTCACCAAAGAGCAGGAGGGCTTGCCTGTATTAACCGGATATATGATCCTACAGTGGGATTCGCTGAAAGGGTTCCTGGTTTTGGAGAAGCGCTTGTTAGTCAATATGATTTGCAAAAAGATGAGGTAATAATTGTGATATCAAACTCAGGAAGGAATCCTTCTCCAATAGAGGCCGCTTTATATGCTAAGAATAAAGGACTCAAGGTTGTGGCTATCACATCCCTTAATCATTCGAAGAATGTTTCTTCAAGGCACCCTTCCAAACTAAGTCTTTACCAGATAGCTGATTATGTAATAGACAACCACGGTGTTAAAGGAGATGCTACTGTCCAAATACCGGGAGTATCAGAGAAAATGGGAGCTACGTCAACCATAATTGGATCAATCATACTCAACATGATACTAATCGGTGCTGCTGAGTACTGCGAGTTAAAAGGATTCGAAGTTCCAATAATCGTTAGTCAAAACCTTGATAACACAGACGAAAGGAATCTAGATCTGTGGAAAGCCTACAAGAACAGACTTGGTACAATAATGTGAAATAGAAGGGAGTTGACATGATGTCCGAAAAAGCAAACTTAATTCTGTCACTCGATAAAAGGCTTATTGTTTCGTGTCAAGCCCTCGAAGGGGAACCTCTTTTCGGAACTGAAGCAATTATCCAAATAGCTAAAGCGGTTGCCGAAGGAGGAGCGGCTGCCATTCGTGCAAATGGGTTTTCAGAAATTAAGTCAATGAGAGAACTTGTGAAGCTTCCTATTGTTGGTCTGAACAAGAGATATATTGAGAATTACCCGGTCTTTATAACGCCTACTTATGAAGATGCTGTTCTAGTTATTGAGGCAGGAGCTGATATAGTTGCATTAGACTGTACAAAGCGGAAAAGGCCCGAATCACTCGAGAACATTTTCACTAAAATAAGAGCAACTTATCCTAATATATTGATAATGGCTGACGTGTCTTCTCTAGATGATGCAAGAAGCGTAGTTGGACTTGCGCCAGACATAATAGCAACCACGCTTTCTGGATACACAGAAGACACACTTGATAGAGAGAGGCCCGATATAGATTTGGTTAGATTGCTAGCGCGAGAGTTCGAAGTACCGGTTAATGCAGAGGGTAATTTCTGGACTCCTGATCAAGTGCTTGATGCTTTCAGAGCAGGGGCTCATACTGTTACTGTAGGAAGCGCAATTACCAGACCAAAAATGATAACTGAAAGGTTTGTTAATATCATTAAAGATGAATTCAGTTCATTGAACCGTGTTGAGAATCTATAACAGGTAGACCTTCTGAAGTTAGAATATCGACTGCCGATCTTTAGGGGGAGATTAAGCTGAATAACAAAGGAAGCGTTTTGGTCAGAATAGAGAAAATGGAGGAGCACTTCACTAAAGCAGAACGCAAGGTCGCTGAATATGTTATTAGTAACTTCAGCAAGGTAATTTTCATGTCTATAACAGAACTCTCAGATGCTTCTAGCACAAGTGAAGGAACTCTAGTAAGATTCTGCCAAAAACTCGGATTCTCCGGTTTTCATCCATTCAAGATTGCTCTTGCCATTGATGCAAGGCCGGAAGAATCAATAGAAGCCCGAGATAACTTGACAATCGAGAGGTTGGAAACCGTTAAGAAGCACATCTCGTCGAACATCTTGCAAGTCATTGAGGAGTCCGAAAAGCTTTTTTCACCAGAAGCCATAAGAGAATCTGTTCTAAGAATTGTAAAAGCACGAGAAATTCTCGTAATCGGTGTGGGGTCTTCTGGAAATAGCTGTCGAGAACTGCAGTATAGGTTGATGAGACTTGGACTTCGATCAATATTTGCTGAGGATCCACATATACAGATGATGATTGCTTCACAGTTGGGTGTTAGAGATGTAGCAATAGCTGTTTCTCAAAGCGGAAGTACCCTAGAGGTTGTTGATATTTCGGAGTCGGCAAAGAAAAATGGTGCAGAATTGATAACTATAACTGGTTACGAACGATCCCCACTCGGAGTAATCTCGGATATTCTTCTGCTAACCCCGACTAGGACCACTCCTTTTGAGAGTGGCACACTGCGCTCAAGAGTAGCACAACACTTTGTCATAGAAGCATTAGTCGAGGCTCTTCTAATAAGCCTTGGAGAATCGGGTATCCGCAATATCGACAAGACTGCAGAAGCTGTTGCAAAGTGGATATACTAAGAAAAGTCATAGCTTAGTGAAAGGAGCAATAACAATGAAGTTTGAAAGAGTAATGGTTGTAGATCCTGTTGATGGGGCCTATGTGGCGACTTTACATACTGAAGGCGAGCGAATTGATCATATTGAATCAGAAGAAGGCTTCTTTACTGACATACTAATGCCTGGCTTTGTGGATATTCATACTCATGGAGCTTTTGGTGTGAACTCCATGACCATGAATCTTGAGGATCTTGGAAAGTGGGAAAGGAAGTTGTATGAGGAAGGAGTCACATATTTCTTACCAACAACGGTCTCCTCTTATGAAGATGAAATGAATGCAGTAAGCCAAGTCGTTTCAGAATTTATTGATAAGAATCCTTTGACTTCTGTGTCGGGGGTTCATCTTGAAGGTCCTTATGTGAATGTAATCAAGAAAGGTTCGCAAAACCCATCAAGAATCCGTCCGGCTACTACCGAAGAACTTGATCATTTGTCTTTGAAGAGAGTTTTGCTAATCACTATGGCTCCAGAAATTGAAGGATTCGAAGAAGCGTTAGCTGTTCTACAACAGAAAGGAGTTGTCGTTTCCCTCGGCCATACAAACGCTAAATTCTCGGAGATTTGCAGAGCATTTGAGTTGGGCGCTAGAAGAATGACTCATTTTCCAAATGGAATGAACATACTTCATCATAGGGAAATTGGATGTGTAGGTGCCGGATTACTATTGGACATCAAACTCGAAATGATCCCAGATGGAATTCACTCTTCACCAGAATTCATAAAAATGGTATACAAATTGAAAGGAGCTTCTAACATTATCCTGATTACTGACTCAATCGACGCAACTGGTCTTGATGATGGTGAATATGATCTTGGAGGACTCGAAGTGACAGTGAAGAAAGGGAAAGCCACTCTCAGTGACGGAACGATTGCAGGAAGCACTCTAGGATTCAGCCGAGGTGTAAGAAACTTCTATAACTGGACTAGATGTTCGTTAGGAGAACTCTCTGCGGTTTCATCGTATAATGCTCTTCAGAATCTGGGAATAATCGATAGAGGAAGAATAGTGCCTGGATATCTTGCAGACTTTGTCGTCCTTGATAAAGATCTGAACGTCAAAGAAACAGTATTGCATGGAGAAACTGTCTTCAAAAGAGGCTAAACATATAGGAAGAATAGGACTCCGTTTCTAACAGCAAAAAACAGGGACTCCATTTCTTGCTATGATCTGTGTTTAGTTAGAGCGAGATCCCGTATAAGAGCATTACGGGATGACAGAGGGAAGACCAGTGTTTGGTGATTGGTGGTTAGTGAATGGTGGAGAACCGAAGAGCATCTAGAGTACGAGACCGAGGAGAGAATTCTCGTCCTCTCTTGAGCGAAGCGAACTATCGAATGAGTTCTTTCTCTCGTGTTTTACGAACACCTGACCGCTAACAACCGTTTCAAAGCAGACTTGATGCCTGAGGAGATTTGCTGTTACCAATGAGAACTGAGTCTATCAGGGGCTTTTGATAAGATCTCCAATCTTTTTTACCGTCTTACAGACGTCGTTGAACTGAATACCTTTAGCGTAGTTGTTTTCATTTTGATAGTTTTTCCAGAGTCTTTTCTGATATTCAGAGTCTTTGAGTTCAAAGACAACGCTTTCATAATCGGCGAGTAAATC
>Ga0334883_1005797_pt1 | contig 10661 bp, 4 predicted proteins | sample GraSluR1_MG_6_FD_207230 | JGI IMG/M metagenome (GOLD analysis project Ga0334883, IMG submission 207230) | Sludge microbial communities from methane-producing bioreactor in Wageningen University, Netherlands - Granular Sludge_09_05-R1 | ecosystem: Engineered > Bioreactor > Anaerobic > Unclassified... | reverse complement strand
AAGAGACATACGTACCTTTTTTTACGTTTTTGAGTCTTACCAGCTCTCCGTAATAGAGTTTGTCTCCGCCAAATAGTGTCCCCAGAACATTGATGGCTGTCGGCTCGACAAGCAGGTCCCAATATGCGGTGTCGTGATTTAGATACAGACAGAAGGTTGTCTTGAGCATTTTGTACTTGTCGTCTTTATTATCTATGGAATATCGATTGGAGAGGTCATGGGGAGCCAAACACATATCACTCAACTGCGACAATGCCCTCAACCATACAGTATGGTCTTTGGTGACGGTTCCCTGCTGCCAACCCCAGCTATCTCCCGTTCCCTTGTCACCTTTGTTCGTAAGTATCAGGCGGCAGCTGTATCTGCCCGATGCAAACCTGTCTGTTCCGTTGACCTTGACGAGATCGACTCCATAACTGTCCCATGTCGGAATGAAGAGAATCCATGTCCTCTGCCAGTACGTTTCGTCGGATATTTTCATGTATCTGTTCAAGGCATAATTGAGGACTCCAACGTAATCGTGGCCGGCGGGGTCCCTGCCGTAGGTCATTTCTCTCTCGAGGTTGTTTATTCTCATCGAAGGCATATAAGCTGAAATTGCCAGCGACTGCACATGCGACGTCTCGGCACAGATATTGAGGGCGTAATTCGACTCGCTGAGGTACTCGTCGGCTATGAAGACATTGTTCGCAATATTCTTGTGGGTGTTCTCCAGAAGCGCGTGTGTATAAGCCGTCGCTACTATGTTGTTGTTAGTACTCCTCGAGATCGAGTATCTTCCCTCCTCGAGGTTCTCGAAGATATATCGCCTCATCACAACCTCTGGCTCCACTGTGGCATCAACATCCTGATGCGTATAGTTCAAGAATCGCAGATCTCCTAACGGAGTTTTCGCTTCAATCGCCTCATCCACTCCCGTGAGCTGTATTTCCTGTTTATCGAGAGTCACCTTCACACCTTTTGTACCATCTTTGAAGATGTTGAAAGCAGGCGTTAGATAGCCCAAGGCAGTTTTGAGGCCGGCCTGAAACAGCTCTGTGGGTCCCGCAACACTGAAATCCATTGGTTGTGTGTTCCAGAACACTCTAACTACTATCCCTGAGTCCTTGCCAAGAGCTTTCAGAGCAGCATTGTCGGCTTCATTGAAGAACCAGGCCTTATCCGGGTCGTATAACGGTTCGCTCATTAGAGACTCTCCGCCGAGTGCGTAGGTGATGAATAATTCCAACCAGTGCCAGAATACTTCAACTTCCGCTTCTATATACGCAGTGTAGTTCTGCAGGTGAAGCTCCGCAAGGCTGGTTCCCTTTTTGTGTTCGTACTCTACAAGAAGGTTCAGAGCCAGAAGCTGACGGGTTGTAAGAGCCTTAAAGAGGGCAACATAGGCTTGAATATACTCGATGAATTCCGGTGAATCAGGCGAACATCTCTTGTAGAAGCCGAGGTCTTCGGTCGGTTCGTCGATCAGTTTCTTCGCCCTAAGGGAGTTCATAGCATTAGTCATATAGATTTCGAATAGCGACATATAGCTTGTGTCTGCTGTCCCACCCACAATAACCTTCTTGATATTGAGCATAACCTGATCCAACTTGCTGGTCCAGATGTCCTGCATTAGTGACTCAATACTCAGATCTGTGGAAGTAGTCGCGGGCAGGGTTGTTATATAAAGATATTTTCCGTTGCAGATCTCTATAGGAGTGAAGTAATTCTGATCGACCATTCTGACATAGGAATCGTAGTATTGCTGATCAAGCTTCGTCAGAATGCTCTGTATTTCCGCATCGATAGTATCGAGCTTCTCGGACATGGTGTCGAGCCTGGCATTTACTTCCTGTATCTGATTGAGAATTTCGTTTATCAGCTCGGTAGTCTGATCACCCAATCCGAAAAGGTTTTTCAAGACCCAGGAAATACTACTGTATGCAGTGTTCGCAGCAATTCCAGAGGCGATGCCACAGAAGAGATCCTTGCCCAGAGTGGCTAGATCGAAACCTGCCGTGGCTCCTACACCGAAATTGTATCTTGCTCCTCCGGCGATCGCTTCGACAACGGTCTCGATGAAGTCCTTGTACACTCCCCCGAAATAGTCCCGTACGAAGCTCGCAAGTCTTTCCATTGAGAAGTATGAAGTCTCAAACTCCGGGTATAAACGGCTTAAAACATTGATCTCAGGAGGAACATTTAGAGCTTCTCGGACTTCTTCGACAGCGTCTTTGAAGCTTATGCCTTGCCTGAACATATACGCAGTAAAGACAGATGAAACAGGGTTTACCAGGATTTGCTCCGTGTAGAATGATTTCTCGACAACCGAAGCCAGAGCGTCGGTCTTTTCGGGATTTCCTTTGACATCGAAAGTTGCCAGAATCACAACGGGGAATTTCAATCCCTGGGGAACTGGAATTGAGAATCTCCCGTATTCGTCAGTGAGAAACTCGCCTTCGACAGCTGTGTCTCCCTCCAAATTGAAGACCTTGACCACGGCGTTTTCGATGTACTCGTCTGTGAATACTGTTCCTTTGATCTCGTTGGCACCGGGAACTTTAATACAACCGGTTACAAAGAGAATCAACACTGCAAGAGAAAAAAGTAGAAATCTCCTCACTTACCTCACCCCCTATCACACTGATATACAAATCAGCCTAAAGAGTAAAGCCCGACTGAGAAAGAAGTACGTCAAATTCGCAAGTTGATTTGCAACCTATTATACAAAAAAAACGAGAAAATTGGTCACTTGTACGAACCTTTTGCGAAGATCATACCCAATGCACATAAAAAGACCGGCAACGGCGTGACAGAAGTCAAAAATGCACGCCTCAATGCTTTCGAGTAGTTCTAGTGATGCATATCGTTTTCTTGTGAGATCAGGGAGTGGAGGAGTATAATCAAGCGTGTGATCAAAGACATAGAAGACTTGTGCTTCTCTATACTCCGAACTCTTCACATAATACGTATTTCCGTAGGGGGGTATTTGATGTGCGCGCTAAGAGTCTCGCTCTCTTAATCTTCTTGTGTATCGCTTTACTATCGATTGCAATGGCCAACCCGGCTGAACTGACAACCGACTGCGATCAGGCAAGGGAACTTGCCAGGCAGGCCTATATCTTCGCCTATCCAATGCTCGAACACTATAAAACTATGAGTGTCCAGGCGATAAAGCTGGGTCTGTTCAATCAGTTCTATCACAGCAGGATGCTTCGCGGTCCTGACTACAAAGACGTTGTCAGGCCGAATAACGACAATATATACTCGGCGCTCTGGCTAGATTTGAGGTCTGAACCATTCGTGATAAGCGTTCCGGCTATTGAGGATCGATATTACTCTTTCCAGATGATCGATATGTACACACACAACTTTGCCTACGTTGGTACCAGATCAACGGGAACCGGTGCGAAGACCTTTATGATTTGCGGTCCGTTTTGGGAAGGCGTGACGCCTTCAGGTGTTGATTACGTCTTTGAAAGTGAAGGGGTCTTCGTCCTCTGTTTGATTCGGATTACGGTAGATGAGCAAGCTTCGGGAGATCTTGAGAAGGTTCTGAATCTCCAGAAAGAACACAAGCTGCAACCGTTGAGTCACTATCTCGGCGTCCAGCCCCCATCAGCTACTCTGAGCAGCGTCTTCCCGGTTTACGATCAATCGAAGGCTAGATCCGTTGAGTTCATATCGTATTTCAACTTTCTTCTGGATCATCTCAAAATTCACCCGAGCGAAAGGGAGTTGATCGCGGAATTTGGCCAAATAGGAATCGCGCCCGGATGGGTGTTTAATTCAGATTCAATGGACGAGACCGTTCTCGAGGCTATAAAAGAAGGGATCGGAGAAGCTATCGATATAATCGAAAACCCTGGAGAGACGGTGGGCATCTCAAAGAACGGCTGGAATCTGACTAAGCGGATTTTCGGAAATCGAGAAGAAATGCAGGGTAAATACCTAGTCCGGGCCAGTGCTGCATATCTCGGTTTGTATGGCAACAGTCTCGAAGAGGCGTACTGTCCCAACAGTCTTGTAGACGGTGACGGCGACACTTACGATGGTTCTAAGTTCGATTATGTTCTTTCATTCAAGAGCGATGAACTCCCTCCCATAGAGGATAAAGGGTTCTGGTCGATCACAATGTATAATGAAGACCAATTTATGGTCGCCAACCCCCTAAACCGTTACTCCATAGGCAACAGAGCAAATATGGTCTATGGTGAGGATGGCTCGCTGGTAATCTACATTCAACACGAATCGCCCGGCACCGAACGGGAATCTAACTGGCTGCCTGCTCCGGATGGAGTATTCTCAGTAAGCATGAGGATTTACCTTCCTTCGCCGATTGCACTCGATCCCCTGTACTGTCCTCCTCCTGTGGTAAAGGCCGGAAAAGTCAGCAACTAGTCGGGGCTTGAGTTTTAACACTGATCTGGAAGGATTGCAGAGTCCTTAGAAGGTAGCCATCGTTGCGCCAAGTCCGGGTTACTCTCTTTAGAACTCCCGACTTCCCTTTGAGAGTTCTTGAGAGTGATTGTTAATGGAGGAATGTGTATGAAGAAGCTTCTATTCGCTCTTTTGGTATTAGTGACCATACTTAGTAGCTGCGTAAAGATCGAAAAGGCAAGTGGAATAAGAGGGGTTGTTTTCACAGACGAAAATATACATCAGGCCGAGATCAAACTACTGGACTTTGAAGGTAATCAATTAGTGAGCGATACGGTGACGACCGATAGATATGGTAGATTCTCGATCAACATACCCTCTGACATAAGGTTTCCGGTAGTTGTTATGGCAGCATTTGATTCCGTTTGCAAAAATGGAGAGAAAGACTACCTGGCTTCGGTAGTCGAAGAGACATTTCATTCTGAGCTGATCTCTGTTAATCCCGTGACTTCGTTGTTTACTGCTCACATGTTCAAAACGGGAGTAGACTATTCTGAATCTGTCAGAAGGGTTCGAGAGGCCTTTGGAGTGCCAGAAGAAGTAAACCTCTTAAGTCAGCTTCATCCGGCTTTCGAAACTTCGTACTTCTCAATTGCCAGGCTGGCAGCATTCGTAAGAGAGAGTTTCGAGTGCAGCTATCTCGAATTCTCTGAATCGGTAGCCGAGGCCATTATCTCCGGTTCCACATTTCAGTTTGGCGTGCAGGTCCTTCCCGAACTCGGAATTTCCGATATCTTGAAAGAGTTCTTGAAAGAGATAGGTGGCACAATATATGAAAAAGGTAAGGACGAAGCTCTTTCGTGGATTCTGAAGAGTCTCTTTGGACTTGGAGACAAGAGTGAAGAACTGATAAGAGAAGTACTTGATCAGATCAGGGAAGTCAACAAGAAACTGGACGATGTTTCAAACAAACTGAACGTAATAGATACGGAAATCCAGGACATACTCGAAAAACTCGATGAACAGTACTATGATAGTTACATAAGGACGATCGATCAGAACTACTTCACCCCTGTGGAAGCCTGTCAGAACAAGTACATATACATAACCACGCTTGAGGCAACTCATATGACCGACGTAAGCATTCAGGAACTGATGGATGAGATCAAGGACAGCAAACTCGATCAGATAATGCTGAATATCAAAAAGGTAATCGTTGGCGGGACCGCAGAGACAGGCTACAAATCTATCTTCGAGCTTTACGTGACTAACGCGCTTAACATGTTGCACAAGGAAAAGCACATCGATGAACCCATTGAAGGCAGACCCGGCTTTTACAGTCGTTGCTCCAGAGATTGCGAGATCTTCACAGACTATCTAAACACATATATTAACCTGTTCAAAGCATTGACTACACGGCAGCTGTACGCCCTGAATCTCCTTGTCGAGTATGAGCACTACAAGGACAGCAATCTCGCCGAACTCCACCTTGAGAATTACAACTCCTATATTGCCGCGGAGGTTGAAGAGTTCTGGAAGTGGCTCGAGATATTCGTCACATATGCCATTGGTGGAGATAGTCTTATGATGAGCCCCAACTATGAAGCGGACAAGGCCTGGTTCTACAATCAAGCCGACGACGTCGCCCTTAAGGCTCTTGGCAATGACACTGGCATTGTGGTAAGGCTTTTCTGGAACAGTGGAGAGACCATGGATCTCAGTATAGCCGGAAACACTCCGGATGGTCTTGAAACGGCTTTTGGCTTTCTGAGCAAAGCCTATGAGAGTTTCCGTAGTCTGGCTGGTGTTAAACTCACACTCGATAATCAACAGATTAAACTCTCGGGTATAGACGAGGCAATCGAAGCATCCGATCCAGCAGGTGAGCTTCACGAATTCTCATTTGCTTATCAAGACGAAGACAAGTCGAAAGAGCCACTCGTTACGCTCAGGCGTTATGTTTTCGAGAACCTCGAAGAGGGAAGATACTCGATTTCCGAAAGCACAAACGGGAACATCGTCCGGACAACATACTCAAAGACACTTTTGGAGGACGTTCACGAAAATATTGCCAACGATCATCTTATAGCCGTAGAGTATCTCGACGGGTCGAACTACGCTCTCGATATTAACTCTGAGTCATCACAGGTGCGGTCGCTCGCGATATCTGCATATACTCCCTCCATACGCATAAGCGATAGCGAACGCCAGATTACCTATGGAAGGAGCCACAACATTGCCGACCACGATTATGTTGGAGTCCTGAGCTATGTGTTGAACAAATACATGAAGATCGAAGGCCACGACTACTACGAAAAGACATGGATACTCTTTGTACCTCACTGGAGTTATTCGCCCTTTGACGCTGTGATTATTGATGGAACGAACAGGGAAACTTCCGGCAGGTACAGTTCTAGACTTATTCTCACGAATAAGGGCGACAATGCGGACGGAGATGACTGGGGCTGGCAACAGGGAGTAGTTAGTAGAACACATCCGGTCTGGTTGAGAGCTACAAATCAGTTAAGCTCATCCTGTCTGGCGCCCTACGATCTCTCGGGAAAATACTCTATATCTAAAAAGGAAGACCAGTACAGACTACCTTCGACCGTTTTTTCTCTTTATCTAAACAAAGATACCTCTCAGTGGGATCTTCTCGTTGAGCCTTCCGGTATCAATATACTCGGAATGCTCTTTGGCGGAGATACTTTATACTATGGCGAGATAGTCGCTTTAAAGAATATACACTATTCGCAGTATGTCTCATATACGACAGTAAATCGTCAGCCAGATCTGTCCAATTACACCGTTGGAGCTCTTTCGTCCAGTGGAATATTCGATATGAGAAACTGGTGGATCTTCCTGAGATAGACTTTCAGAAGAAGTGTCGTTGGCAACTAGATAAGAACTGACAAGCAAGCCAGTCCGGCGTCCGAGACTACTTAATCCCGGCAAGTTCTTCTTCGATGATTCTGAAGAACTCTTCTCGGGCATACTTCTCGATCCAAGGTTTGTGTCCGCATTTCTCCAGAAGCCTGAATTTGAAATCGTTCAGTGTTTCTGAAAGCGGTATTTCAACACCCTCAAAAGGATGCGGATCATAGTCGCCGTGTATTGCCAGAACAGGGCAGTTTATCTTTTTTCCTACTTCAAGAAGTTCGCCGCTGCGTCTCATTGAAGAAGCCTCTGACCATACTCTTTCATAGATTCCCTTATCGCATTGAATGTCTTGCCCTTCACAGTCCTCAAGGGGATCGTAGCAATCTGATTTTAGAAGGAATTTTCCGAGTTCAGATAGTTTTCCGTTATTCTCCGGTCCAGTATCGTTTTCTAAGACGCTCATGAGTTTCCTTGCTCTGAGTCTATCGATTTCGTCGAGACGATTGAGGCGCTCCTCGAATATACCCCAAGCATAATGCTCCGCGAAAGGACCACTGCCTACTAGGATAATCCTATCAACGATTTCGCCGTACTCTGCTGCCAGAAGATATACCAGCCAGGCTCCCCAGGAATGGCCCAGCAGCGCTACGGGAAGCGAGCAAGTATTAACTATTGTCTGCCTCAACTCCTCAATTTGTCCGGCTATCGTTGTGCGAGTTTGAAACGGTTCTATAACTCCGCGCTTTATCCCCAGCTCTGGCTAGAGGTTCTAGCTCTCCGGCTGCTCCCGGACCTCCATGAACCACCAGCACTCTGAAAGGAGGAGTTCCATGTTTTCTGAAACTGTACATTCTTGTGTCTCCTGTGAAGATCACTTTTTTTGTAAAGTTCTTAGCGATTGTACCAGCATTCTGCAAGCTAGCAACTATTACCAGGCTTACGAACTTAGACGGGGGCAGAAGAGCGGTTCATCCGACGCTGCGTGTCCAACTATTGGGGGTCAGACCGCAGAGCAAGGCCAGATGATAGAGGCGAGAGGTCAGAGGTTTGAAGAGCGGGAGAGCGGTTCATGGCGGGGAAGAACATCCCGCCGCCAGTATCGCTTCGCGATGCCAGTCGCCTTCGGCGGCCAGTCTGCTCGCGCAGGCCAGTTCTAAGAGAGCGAAGAGCCGTCCTTCGAAAGAGCGGAAAAGACGTTGTCTGTCCTCCGTCCACCGTTCTCCTAGAAGAGCTTTCAAACCCCGCTATTCGGCTTCTGATATTAGATTTCCTCTGGGAGAGGGGTGGCGACATGATCCTGCAGACGGGGTGTGTTCTCTCGTGAGCAGCGAACTCTCGATAATGTTTTTTCTCTCCACTCTCCACGCTCCACCGATCTTATGCCCGCGGAGCGGAACTTGCCCAAACACTGCTTCGCTTCTTTAAAACTTACTCAACTGTTCCGGCCTTATTTACTGCAGGTGGACAGTAGAGCGGATCTAGCCCTGCCGGTGATGGAATATAGATTCTCAGTGTCATTGTGAACTTACCGTCCGGAGCAGGAAGCCAGTTGGACTCTTTCGCTTCGCCAGGCGACTGGTGTTGAAGGTACAGAACCAGAGAGCCGTCTTCTCCATATTCCAGATCTGAACGATCGCCAATTGAGTATCTGTGCAAAGGGTTTTGGACCATAAACTGATCTGCGTCATACATGGTGATCGACCAGAATCCCTTCGGATCGACCGGAGGCAACTGTTCTTCGCTGAAGATCAGGACATAGTTGTGCCTGGATGCATCCAGGGGCTCTCCGTCGCTATCGAAGAAGCAGCTGGGATAGTAAGCTTCTTCGAGGTCGTTTCCGTACAGTCCAAGATGAGCCGCCGCCGCTCTGATAAGATAGCGACCCTGCATTCGTTCTCTGTTTCCAAAGATTCTTCCCGGCAATGACCACCCGTCTGTGATGCTTCCCATAGCCGTTCCGGGATGGTATATCTCCTGGCGTGCCTCCAATATTGCAGATTCGACAGCTTCCCTCACAGGTTCAGTCAGATCAGAAATATCGAAAGGCAAATCAGGACCAACACCGATCACCGAAAAGCTCTGGATGAGCTCCTCCTCAGAGGGGTGAATCCTTAGCTGACCAAGAAGGAAATTGAAGTAACCAATGAAGCCTGCCGAATCGGCAACCGTCTGATCGAATGGAGGAAAGTCTTCATGACTGATCTTTTCAGGTGCCGCAGTATCGCAGTAGCCGCTGAGTGTCTGCAACAGATACTGCTGTTGTATCTTCTGTACTTTGTCCAGATCTCCCTGTAATTCACTGTTGACCGCCGTTCTCATGACACAATAGACAAAATTTCCTTCGCTGCGGAAAACATCATCTATACTTGACGGGATGTCGCCTTTCCAGTAAGGACCAGCAACCAGGACGTTTGTGGCGGCTGTCCCGGTAACTCTCGTACCGGCATAGGCGAAATTGTGAGTGTAAATATCTACCAGTTGCAGGGAATAGTATCTGTCGGAAACTGCCGGAAGCATTACAACAACCGGTTCTGACCTCAGATCTAGCCACGCGGTGGAGTAGATAGTATCGTTGTTCGGACGTACTACGGTTCTGTTATCAGGACCAAAGAGCGTTTTCACATGGTTGTAGAAATTGAATCCTCCCCACTCCGATGTCTGGAAGAACATTGTCCTGTAGTTTTCGAGCATCGGATAGGCAAAGATATATGCCTGCCTGGCAAGTTCACTTGCCTGATCACAGTCGGTTGTCAGGTCAGTTGGGTCGGCCATTGAAATCGATAGCAAAGCGATAAAGAAGACAACTAGGAGAATGAGATTCTTACCGTGCACTTAAATACCCCCCTTATGAATAAGTTTTCTGCAGAGGATTTAGAGTATGTAGGAACACAAGTCATCTATGTCTTCAATTGTACGTTTGATTATACTCCTCAACTCGCGGAAGTCCAAGGAAGAAAAGGGACTCTCACTGCAAAGTCAGTAATCTCAGACAGTATGCGTTTCTAATCCGGCAAGGCAGGTATTACGGAGCAGAACGCGAGAAACTGTATAAAAAGGCTTAAAGGAAAATGAAGACACCAAGTTTTTTCTGTCGGTTTGACTGAATAGATCTCTCGAATACGCAGTCTCCGCGGCAGATTAGAAGTGTTGCAGTTTCTCTTCTTCTAAGAGCCTGCATTAACAGAGAGACTGGCAATTCCTCTGCTCTTCAATTCAGCGAGATGCATATCTGTAAAAAACCTTACCACGATAAGTGCTCTTCTCAACACTCGCATCATCGTCGAGCTTTCGCAAGACCTGCTCGGCAGATTCCTCACCGAATTTCTCCCTAAGCAAAGCTTCAATATCTATCTCCGTCATTGGATGTCGTTTTATTATCTCAAGAACTGCCCCGAACGCGTCGTCTTCGACAGAGAGGAAAC
>Ga0334883_1005794_pt1 | contig 10665 bp, 9 predicted proteins | sample GraSluR1_MG_6_FD_207230 | JGI IMG/M metagenome (GOLD analysis project Ga0334883, IMG submission 207230) | Sludge microbial communities from methane-producing bioreactor in Wageningen University, Netherlands - Granular Sludge_09_05-R1 | ecosystem: Engineered > Bioreactor > Anaerobic > Unclassified... | reverse complement strand
CAAAAACCTGGCGACGGTCTGCGGTGAAGTCTCTATCGGGCGTACTTCGGGCACGGTCTTTCTCACAATGCTGCTGACCGAAACCGTCCTGAAAAAAATCGGGCTTTTTGAAATGGCAACGCACCAGTTCAGCAAATAACAAAAACGGACAGGGCAAAATTCCAACACAAAAGCTGTCCTGTCCGTTTATTCTCACTGATCACTTAACCCGGAAATAATTGCCATAATACAAGCTTTCTATAATACAAAAAATAGCTCACCTATTCTCTTCTTCAAAGGTGTTACCAATTTCATCAGCTGCTATGATAGCGTTAAAAACGACGTCTTCCGTAATGAATGTAGGCTCATGGTGAATTAAGGGGTTTTTCATCACAGTATGATGCGCAATGGCTCTGATATTTTCCTCTTTTGGCTCAATTCCGATCCCTCTTAGAGTTAATGGGAGTCCAACTCTTTTCATAAAATGCAGAATTTTCCCCATCTCATCACTGGGAGTATTTTCAATTACCATCTGGCAAAGAATACCAAATGCAACTTTTTCACCATGCAAATATTTATGTGATTCTGGTATTTCAGTAATTCCTGAATGAATACCATGTGCCGCAGCACAACCTGTGTTTTCAAAACCCAGCCCACTCAATAAAGTATTAGCTTCTATTATGTTTTCAACTTCCTCTGTAACAATACCTCTTTTAACCGCACTAACAGCATTGACACCATCTTCGAGCAACAAATCATAAGCCATTTTGGCAATTGCCATACCAGCCTTACAACGCCTGTATCCTTTTCCAATATAATTTACTGTCTCTGTGATATCATTAGCACGAGCCTCAAAATAAGTCGCCAAAGCGTCACCAATACCTGCTATAAAAAGGCGAACCGGTGCTGCAACGATTATTTCGCTATCTATTAAGACTAACTCCGAATTTCTTTTCATTTTTAATGCAACAATATGCTCCCCTGTTTCAGAGTACAATATCGCCAATCCACTCGTAGGAGCATCTGTTGAGGCTGAGGTGGGAACTAAAATACGAGGAAATCCCAAATTATTGGCAACCATTTTAGCTGTGTCACAGGTTTTGCCACCCCCCACACCAACAATTATATCAGCATTACATTGTGCTGCAGAAGAGCAAAGCCTATCGACTTCACTTTGGCAACATTCTCCAGAAAAAGTTTCAGCAGTAAAAATTGAATCTGTTTCCTCAAAAATATCTACCAGTCGCGATTTCAGATTATTGAATAAAAATTTATCAATCAAAAAAAAAGCTTTTTTCCCATATTCACTAGTGAATTTTTCAATATTATTAAACTCACCTGGACCCTGTATATATTTGTTGGGTCCCCCGAAAGCCCGTGACCTGGTTGTTGTAATTTGCTGATTATGCATCATCATACCCACTCCTTTATTTTTTCATTACATTAGTAGGTTAGGCAACCAAGTCGCAATACCAGGAACAAAAATAATCAACATCATAGTAATTATTATAATTATCACTACAGGAATCATATAGGGCACTACCGACTTGAACTTTGCAGCAGCAATATCCATCGATAAGAATAAATACACACCGACAGGTGGAGTTAAACCACCCAAAACAGTAGATATAACGAACATAACTGCAAATTGGATTGGATCTATGCCAAGACTCATTGCAACCGGGTGTAAGACAGGAAGGAGCACCACCATTGCAGCGATCGTCTCCATAAACATACCGATTATTGTCATTATAGACATAATTATCAACATAACGATTATGGGATTATCCGAAATAGAAAGCAACCATGTCCTTATCATTATGGCAACGTTCTCAACAGCAAAAATATAGCTGTAAATTGTTGCAATGCCCATTATCAGCATAATCATACAAGTACTTTCAGTAGCTCTACGGAAAATTCGGCGAAGGTCTTTAATTTTTATACTTTTATAAATGAAAAGACCACAGATTAAACCATACAAACAAGCAACGACTCCTGCTTCAGTTGCTGTAAAAACTCCAAAAATAACACCACCTATTATTATCAGAGGTGTTATAAGTGCAAAAAAAGCATCTTTAAAAGCAACAAATAAAGCACTGAAACTAAACGTTCCTGTGCCTCCATCTATGTTATATTTTCTGGCAAATACATAGCACATTAACATAAGAAACAAACCTATTATAAGACCAGGCAATACTCCACCAATGAACATCTTACCCACAGAATCACCTGTTATTGATCCATATACAATCATATTCATGCTAGGCGGAATAATTGGACCAAGTGCTCCTGCACCAGCAATTAAAGCTGCCACAAATCCAGGTTTGTATCCTACTTTTTTTAATTGAGGTGTTGTAAGTGTTCCTATTGCGCTTATTGCAGCAGCACCAGACCCAGTTATCGCCGAGAAAATCATGTTAGACAAAACACATATTGAACCAACACCACCTCGCATCCAAGAAACCAATTCTGCAGCGAAATTAATTATGCGGTCCGAGAGTTTTGCACCTGCCATTATCTCTCCAGCAAGAATAAATAATGGGCATGCCATCAGTGACCAAGAATTGATCCCCCTGACAGTTTGTTGTACAACCATAAACAAAGGAGTTTCACTTCCTAAAAGAATCGCTAAAAAACCTGAGAATCCTATAGCAAATGCAACAGGTACCCCTAAAGCAATAAAACCTAATAAACAACAAAGAGCTATAGTTAGCATCTCCTATTGTTTCCTTTCATTTAATATCTTGAGAGTTGATTGGGGGAGTGCTGTCAAATATGACCACAGCATCATAAAAATACCAACAGGAACTGCAGCGTATACATATGAAAAACGAAGCGGAAGCGAGGCAGCCATGGAATTCCTTGTCTTAGCAATCAATTCAAACGAAGGGGGAATTAAGCAAATTAGGAAAAACACACCAATCAATCGAGAAATAACGTAAAAAAAAGCTTTAATTTTTGAGTTTTTTAAAGCTTCTTGTAGAATGTCAATAGATACGTGACCGTCTTTTCTAACAGTGAGAGCAGAGCCAACAAAAACTAACCATATACAACTAAATCGTAAGACTTCCTCTGCCCATATAATTGAAAGGTTAAAAATAAATCTGCTGAAAACAGCAATACTACCTAATACGACTATAAGCAAAAACAAAAAATATGACACTGAAACCTGAAAATTTTCCACAAAAATATCTATTTTTTTAAACATACTCAAAATATCACCTTTTTCTGTCATTCATAAAGGTACATGAAATATAATCAAGATAAGGTTAAAACTACAGAAATTCTAATTTTACACCTATCTATGCTATTTTAAAATATGACAATAAATTAGACTAAAATTATGCATTTATTCTAAATTTCCAATGTTAATATTTTAAGAGGCACATGGATGAAAACTTCCATGTGCCTCTTGTTTTTCACTTATTTTTCTGTACTCATGCCGAGAGTTCTGATTTTTTCGATTACATCGCCCATTCCATATTCTTTCGCAAACTTTGAATATAGAGGCTCTTGCATTGCAGCCATTTTTTGAATTTCATTATCTGCGATATAATTAAATACAACACCTGCATCCATCATCTTCTTTTCTGCTAAACCATCAGTTCTTTTTCGGTCTTCAATTTGAGCGACCGATATTTTTTTTGCTTCCTCAATAAATATTTTCTGCAGGTCAGCAGGTATTTTCTGCCATTTTTGTTCGTTCATTGAAATGATATGGACAGTGCCCATATGATTGGTTCGCGAGAAATATTTGGTTACTTCATGTAGATTTGCATCTACTATCGTAGATGGGTCGACTTCTGCCCCATCTACAACTCCTTGTGAAAGAGCCGTATATGCTTCACTCCAAGCAGTTGTTGTAGGATTTGCACCAAGGTTTTTCCATGTATCAACGTACATAGTGATTTCGGGGACTCTCATTTTTATTCCCTTAATATCATCAGCAACATTTATTGGCTTTTTAGTAAGAATTGCACCTCTGATAGACGCAGAAAAACCAAATAGTGGCCGAACTCCCGCAGGAACCATATACTGGCTTGAAACATCAACAAGAATGTTTTCTATAACGTTCTTCTGTCCATCGATATTTTTATACAAAAACGGCAGTCCAAAAACCGCGACCTGAGGTACATTCAAAGCATTTGCCCATGTAGGGCCATCCGACAATCCCATATCAAGGGTTCCCATAATTACTTGCTCCGCCATTTCTCGCTCGCTTCCCATTTGACTAGCGGGGTAAATAACAAGATTAATTCTCCCCTCGGAAGCATCTACCAACGCTTTCTTAAGGTTTTCCAGCGCTACCGCTTCATTATGCTTTACATTGTAAATATGTCCAATTGAAATAGTTACTTTTTCACCTGCGGCATAACACGCGACACTTGAAATTAAAAGCACGAAAACACAAAACAGAATGCAAGAAAGTTTCTTCACCATGATCCCCTCCTTAAAAGTTTTGCTTACCCCTGAGTGGGAATAAAGCCTTTTTATCAAAGTTATTCATTGAAAAAGCTTTTTTCGAGTCTTTTAATAAACTCATTGCAATCCATAATTACTCCGTAATCTGCATGGCTGAAAATAGGAGCATGCCTGTCAGTGTTAACCGCAACAATACGTTTTGCACCATGAATGCCTGCTAAATGTTGTACCGCTCCCGAAATCCCGCATGCTATATATAAATAAGGCCTAATAGTTTGGCCCGACTGCCCTACTTGTTTATCGTATGGTGCAAAACCTTCATTTACAGCAGCCCGTGTTGCTGCGACAGGAACTTTCAAACGCCTTGCCAGTTTCTCAAGTCTAAGAAATGCTTCTTGGGAACCTAACCCCATACCCCCAGCAAGAACAATTTCCGCATCGAAAAGATTTTCTGTGTTTTCCCCGCGAAATAATGTTTTCAAAATTTTAATTTTACTCGAAGAAAATTCTGCAGGGCAAAGAACAAGCTTTATTTTATGTTTCATTGGAATTTCCGAATTTACAAAAGAACCAGGACGTACAGTTGCCATCTGCGGGATAGAGTTCGGACAAATTATATTAGCGAGAACTCTATCTCCAAACGCTGGTCTTGTTTGAATCAAGAAACCATCTGAATCTATAGACAGGTCGGTACAGTCAGCAGTTAAGCCTGTTTTCAATAACGATGCAGTCCTTGCAGCAATTACCCTTCCCTGCGTTGTAGCATTTAAAAGCAAAACTTCAGGATTATGTTTTTTTACAAGTCTAGTCAAAAGTTCCGATTGTATTTCTTCATCAATACGACTAAAAGCAATGTCTTCAAATAAATAAAGATTATCTACACCATACTTCGTTAGCAAATTCCAAATACTATTTACTGGTGGTTGGGCAAACAGAACAACCCCCATTTTTTTCCCGGCCTGGTTTGAAAGATCTCGTGCTTTACTCAGTAGACCAAGCGTATTTCTACTTAGCCGACTAATGCCCTCGCAAACAACCCAAATTTCTCCAATTCCAGATTTCACAATGTCACTGATCTCCATTTAAATATCGTTTGTTTTCTTTATCAATTCGATAATTTGGGAAACGCCATCGTATACATCTGAAAAAAAAACACATTTCCGACTCCAATCAGGGAAAAAAGTATTTTTCACTTTTGTATAAGAACCAGTAAGCCCCACCTCATTTTCAGTCAGTTCAAGGGATTTACAATTTAACAGCTCTATTGGTACTGAAAGTGCTTTACGTAACCCTAGAATAGAAGGAAGTCTTGGGTGTGTAATTCCAGACATTCCTTCCATAACAGCCATAACTGATGGCAGTGGCACCTCAATAATTTCATCGCGGTCCTCAAGAAAACGAGAACAGATAATTGAATCGTGCTTTATCGCTTCTATTCCAACTACATTTGTAACAAGAGGCATGTCAAGCATAACTGAGATGCCCCCGCTTACCTGTCCGGTTTCACCATCAAGTGTACGACGTCCACATAGGACACAATCAAAAGGACCATATTTTCGTAAAGCAGTACTGAGGATATGAGATGTCGCATAAGTATCAGATCCAGCAAATAAAGGATCACTTATCAAATAAAATTTGTCCGCCCCTAGTGCACAAGCATCTTTCAAAAGTTGCTCGGCTCTAGTGCTACCCATAGTAAAAACACTTATTTCAGCTAAAACATTTTCAGCGATAAAAAGAGCAGTTTCCAGAGCAATCTCATCTGCTGGATTGGTTATGAAAGCTCCTTTATTTCTATCAATTGTATATTTTTTATCATAAGATCCTTTGACCGAAATATCTGGGACCTGCTTCATACATACAGCAATCCTCATGCTCGCACTGTCTCCACCAAATTAGTTTTCCAATTGAGCATAAATAGATTCCAAAGCATCATGTATTTTCTTGTATGTTTTAAATTGCTTATCGTATACTTTATTATTCTTATAATTAGGCACAATCCTTGCATCGTGTTTTACACAAGATTCAACGCTTTTCTCAAATGAATCAAACAACCCAACGGAGACCCCAGCTAACATTGCTGAACCTAATGATGAGTCTGCGTTAGTCGTTTTAATTAGCTCAAGGCCCAACATATCACTGACAATTTGCCTCCATAGAGAGCTTTTTGCGCCGCCACCAATGATAATGGCTTGATTTATTTTAAGATTCTCTTTTTTTAAAACGTTATAACAGTCTTTTAGAGAAAAAGCAACACCCTCAAGGACAGCTCTATTAAAATGCGCCTTTGTATGATATGAACAAATACCTACAAAACTACCTCGTAATTTTGCATCAAAATACGGCGTCAATTCTCCCTGTAAATAGGGATGAAAAAACAGGTTATCACAACCTGGAGTAACCTTTTCTGCGGCATGATCCATTACATTGTATACATCTATTTTTTCTGACTCAGCATAAACTTTTTCTCCATCGCAAAGAATGTCACGATACCATCGGTAAGAAGCGGCACAGGATTTAGTGCCGGTACCTGGATACCACATCCCAGGAACAACATGCTTATAATTTACCAACAAGGGATTTGGTATATTATGCGTAGTTATCGGGCAAATACGTCCCGCTGTTGCAAGCTTTACGGTCATCTGCCCTTCATGTATCGCCCCGTTCGCGAAAACTTCCATAACAGTGTCAGTGGAACCAACTATTACGATTGTTTTTTCACTGAGTCCCGTCTCTTTTGAAATATGTGGAGAAATAGTCCCTAAAACATCTGTGGGTTTTTTTATCGCCGGCAACATTGTTGTTTTTATTCCTGCGTATTGGCAAAGTTCTTCTGACCAACAATTATTAGGCACATCCATTAACAGAGACCCCATTGCATCAATATAGTCAGTTACAAAATCCCCTGTCAATTTATAACGGATGAAATCTTTTACAAACATCACTTTTTCAATACGTTGAAACTGTTCAGGTTCATGTTCACGAATCCACATTAGATGCGTAATCGTGCGAGCAGGTGTAGGAGCGTTATGACAAATCTTGTATATTCGATCCCCACACTCCGTTTTAAGAAAATTAGCGTATGGAGCACCCCTAACATCAGTCCAGAATATTGATGATCGCACTACTTCATCGTTTTTATCGAGGTAAACCCCCGTCTGAGAGGCAGCGCTCAGACCTAACGCTGTTATATCGTCAGGTGAAATTTTACTTTCTTTTAATATAAAACGAACATTCGCCAAGAATGCCTCATACAATTCTTCAGGCGATTGCTCTGCCCATCCATTTTGAAGGCAATATGTGGGATACTCAACCGAAGTGCTTAAAAGAGTGACTCCTTCGGAGGATAATAATGTAGCTTTTGATGCACCACCACCAAAATCAATTCCAAGAAGGTATTTTTTTGACTTCATTTCTTAAACTCCCTTCAGGAATCTAGCAATTACTGTCGAGAAGAGAAAATAAATCAATTACTTTTATTTCACTTTTGTCATGGGTTAAATTATTCACACAACTTGGGCAAGCACATACGACTGTATCTACTCCAATACGCCTAACATCATCTAATCTACCTTCTGCTGTTAGAGTTGCAAGATAATTAGAATGAGACGCCAGGACTTCGCCCCCACAACATTTTGTAAGACTGCCATGCTGAAACATTTCTTTAATTGTAATACCCATTGTGGAGAGAATACTCCTTGCGGGTAGCGTTTCTTTTAAATCACGGGCAAGCCTGCAAGGATCATGGAATGTTACATTTTTTTGAGTTTTTCGTACTACCAGTTTTTGGTCTTTTATAAGCTTATCAACAAATGAAGTCGCAGTACTAACATTACCCTTTACTTCACATCCCCAGGTTGGGTACTCTTGCTTGAACATTCTGGCATTAGTCGGGTCCAAAACAACAATATCTTTTGCTTTAGAAGTGTTAATTTGCTCTGTACAGATACGTGCTATTCTCTGAACCTCTTCTACTCCTCCAAGCAGATCATACAATTCAGCCCCACTTGGAACTTCTTGCTTATTAACCATAAAGTCTATTCCTGCTTTTTTAAGAAGATTTACTAAAGAAAAAGCCATTTCAGGACAATGTGTAGCAGCCGATTCCCCTAGATAAATAAGCACATCTGCAGTTTCAGGTAATCCCTTACTGATTTCAGAAAAAAACGATTTCTTTTTCTCTGTTTCTTTATAAATAGATCCTGTTTTTAAAGCGTGTTCAATTACTGCCTCAACAGATTCTGGCGCCATATTATTAATATATACTTTTTGCCGAGCTTCCCGGATAAAAACTGCAGGCTCATAACCTGTTTCACAGTTTTCAGCACAAGCATTGCACAGGCAACATTCAAAAATATCACGTGCTAAATCATTTAATAAATCCACTCCTTTCTCATCTAATGAAAGTAGTAATGCCTTTCCTCTTGGATTATGAGATTCCTTACCAGTTTTTAATCCTATTGGACACACATGCCTACACATCCAACAAAAGCGACATGCTTGAATCGTTTTTTCCGCTCTACCTGAATACATTCTCAAATCCCCCTAAACCTAACGCCTAGAAACCTAAATTCCAAGCTTATATGGATTCATAATTCCGTTAGGATCAAGCGTTTTCTTTAATCCCTCAAACACAATCATACTATCTTTATATTGCTCCTTCATAAGCCTTCCTAGTTTCATTCCGACTCCATGATGGTCATTAACTACCCCTCCATGCTTTAATGCAGCGCGGACTCCTGAATTCCATATTTTATTATGAAGACGCAGAGCTTCTTCAGGGTCATCTGGGGGAGTATCCATTATGAAACGGTCGTATATCATGCATCCCCATTCATACCAATGTGAAAAATGAGCAATAAAGCGAACACCATCAAATTTTTCAACCGCTTTTTTCATTTCCCAGTATATATCTTCAATATTTGAATATGTTGCCACTGTATCCATCGTGCCAAACATCAAAGGAAAATCAAGACAATGGTCCGGATAAAAGAATGTTACACGGCTATTCCACCATTTTTCTCCATATTCTGCTCCAAGGTCTTCTGCTCCATATTTTGAACAGATTTCAAACATACGGCGTTCTTCAATAGCTACAACTTCTGCAAGTCCTTCAAGTGCAATATTCATAAAAACACCTAGTTTATCGACACCCATAACACTTTTATTTCTTGAAACCGTTTCAGCCTCATCGTATAATCTGATAATGGAAGGTTTAAATTCTTGAAGCATATCTCTGCCTGCACTAATGCCACTTGATAAATCCGGGAAAAGAAATGCACGAAATTTTCGCACTTCGGGGATTTTAAATAACCTTAAAGTAGCCTTAGTCATAACACCCAGAGTCCCCTCAGATCCGAGAAAAATATGTTTTAAATCAGGACCTGAAGAATGCTTAGGAACTGGAGAAGATTGTAAAATAGCACCACTGGGAATAACCATTTCTACGTTAATACATTGATCATCTATTTTTCCATATTTAGTAGAAAGCACGCCAATACCATTATGTGCAAGGAAACCCCCAACAGTTGCGCATGTAATCGAGCTTGGATAATGCATAAGTGAATAACCTCGCTCATTCGCAAACCATTCAAGCTGTTGAAAAATCATTCCAGTTTCCACAGTAACGATCATTGACTTCTCATCAAAATCAAGGACTTTATTCATCCTTTTTGTATCAAGCAAGATTCCGCCCATGAGCGGGAGAGCTCCGCCTTGTGAACCTGACCCGCCACCCCAAGGATAGACTGGGATTTTATAGTAATTTGCAATGACCAAAATCTTTGAAACCTCTTCAGCACTAGCAGGATAAACAACAATATCTGCTAATGGGGGTACTTTCCCACGATCTACCCAAAGACGCGGTAACCAAAAGTAATCAGTACTATGAGTGATAAGGTCGCTTTTTCGCCTACTGACGTTGTTTTCTCCGACAACATCTTCAAGTTCACTACAGATCATGTTAAGGTTAAAATCATTGAACAAATGAATTGGCTCCTTTCACATCACCAAAAAATTTACGGCACTACTATCACTTTTTGATTCTTATTATTTCCTTCAGGTTTTTTTCTGATATTGACTGAATTTAACATAGCATCAATATATGGTTTTTTTTAGCTCCACTTTCTAAGAATTTCAATTGGGCCACTTTTTAGGAGAAAAAAATGATTATAAAAATTGATAAAAAAAAATGCATTCCTCTTTCAAGGCAGATATATTCAGCAATTAAGGACTTTATATTGAGTGGGACTGTTTCATCTGGAG
>Ga0334883_1005791_pt1 | contig 10670 bp, 6 predicted proteins | sample GraSluR1_MG_6_FD_207230 | JGI IMG/M metagenome (GOLD analysis project Ga0334883, IMG submission 207230) | Sludge microbial communities from methane-producing bioreactor in Wageningen University, Netherlands - Granular Sludge_09_05-R1 | ecosystem: Engineered > Bioreactor > Anaerobic > Unclassified... | reverse complement strand
CGGGGTCGCGGTCCTGGCAAGGCGCGACGGCAAGAAGCTGACCGTTCCCCTAGTCGACTTAGAGCAGACAATCCTGAATGAAGCCGCCGATCTTCACGAGGCGATGCTGGCGAAGGCCCAGGCCTTCATGGAGAGCAAGGTGAAGGACTGCGAGACGGCAGAGAAGGCGAGGGTCCAGACCGCGGCCGGGGTCGCCCGGGTCGGCTGGTGCGGATCGGAGGAGTGCGGCCACAGAATCGAGGAGGAGGTCGGCGCCGCCGTCCTCGGCGAACCCTGGCGGACTGAAGAAGCCTATCAGGGAAGCTGCATCGTCTGCGGCGCCAGGACCGAGAAGTGCGCCCTCCTCGCGAGGCAGTACTGAATAACCGACTAGAAATCCCGGCAGGAGAGAAGAACATGAAGGTTCTGATCGCCGAGTACGCCGTGGCTGCGGATCTGCCGGGGACCTACGCCGTCGAGGGGAGGGCGATGCTCTCCATCCTCGCCCGGAGCTTCGAGCGGCTGGGCCACGAGGTCATCTACCCGACGGCGGGGCCCACGATCGGCGCCGGGCGGGGAATCGTCCTCGGCAGCAAAAGCGATCGGGATTTCCAGGATTTTCTCGCCGGTTCGGGCGCGGACGCGGGGCTAGTGATCGCTCCCGACGAGCTTCTGCCTGGATTTCTGAAGATTCTTGAAGAAAGCGGCACCACAAACCTTGGCTGCTCCCCCGCCGCCGCGAGGCTCTCGGCCGACAAGCTCGCCTGCACCCGCCGTCTCGAAGAGGCGGGCGTTCCCGTCGTCGAGATCGCGGACCCCAATGATCCCGGCAACGGCCCCTTCGTCCTGAAGCCCCGGTTCGGCTGCGGCTCTGAGAGGATAGAGCTTGTCGATACGCTTCCGGAAAATCTGGACGACCGAATCGCCACAAAGTTCCACCAGGGCGAATCCCTCAGCGTGAGCCTCATCGCCTCCGGCGACCGGGTTCTACCCCTGACGGTCAACAAGCAGCTCGTCTCTGTAGAGGCGGGCTTCGAGTACCGGGGCGGGATCGTCCCCTACCGCTCCGACCGGGAGGAAGAGATCCTCAAGGCGGCGAAGGGGGCGGCCCGCGCCCTCGACCTTCGAGGCTACGCCGGGATCGACGTCGTCGTCGGCGACCTCCCCCGGGTCGTAGACGTGAACCCAAGGCCCACCACCTCCATCGTCGGAATCGCGAAGGTGATGCGCGAGGAGCTGGCGGACCTGATCTTGAGGGCGAGGTTCAGCACACTGCCGAGAAGGGTGACGGTGGAGGGGAGGTGCGAGTTCAGGAAAAAGGAACTAAGTGATCTACAATAAAGCCAAATATTAGAATTAACTCCGTCGTCGTTGGCTCAGTTCACGAACACAATCCGTCACGCTCAAGGAACTTACCCAATAAACACTTCCACGTCTACTCTGGAGCGGCCAATACCATTCCCGCTTAATTATTTCCGCGAATCTATCATAACAGTTCGTTCTATCTATAGTACCTCCTGGAAAAGCCCCACAACCACCTGATAATAATCGTGCACTACTCCGAACTCTTTCTCTGAAATTCGCAATTCTTAGGCGGAAATCTTCATATGAAACCGCACTACATAAATAGTGTCTAATGAGATTGTTGGGATTGTTTTGAGGATCATTTGCCATATCGCGAACCGCTACAATACTCCTGGGATAAATATAAAAATCACGAACTATAGCTCGCGGAAGATATTCTGGATCCAAATTCGGATATATATGTAGCATTAATCTAGCAGCACAATTGAGAGACTCATCCGATCTCGCGCGTTCCAGCCACTCAGGATGGCAAACCAGTGATCGAGGTTGCTCTGGTTGCTCTATGTCTGTTCGCCGAGTCGGAACGACTTGAATGCTACAAGTATCTATATCGGTTCTGCTGTCGCTTGTACGAACTTCCAAAGTTACTTGGTAGGTACCAACGACATCCGCTATAAAGTAAGTCTGCTGAGAAATCTGCCGAGGTCGGCCAAAATGACCGGTTGGATTAATGATGGTGGCACGACTTCGCGATGGAAGGGGTTGACGCATTGTCCAGACATAAGTATGAAGACGGTCTAATGGGTCACGGCTTGAAGATGCATCGAGGTAAATGCGAGTTCCTGGCACAACATCCGCAAAAGGGGAAAGCCCCTGTTGCCTCCAAACAGCATGAGCTTCCAGGTCTTGTGTAGCCCTTCTCTGTTCAGTTCGCCTAATCCGAGCTGGCTGCTGTGCTGCGTGCTGCTGTGCTGCGCATAAAGCTGATTGTTCACTTAAAATTGCTCTCCATATATCCAGCATACTGAACGGAGGTATCGATTCAAGATTACCCCTAAACGGGTCGTCTGGATCCCATTCCAAACCTTCGACGATAGGGTACCCTGTACTATCAAACTCCGCCTCCACTATGCGAGAATCTAACGTGTTGTTAATGAGAATGAGGCTTTCGGCAATTGCAGATCTTTGGCAGGGGCCCATTGGCGATGATGAACGAAATAGGTCTTGATTTTTACGTGTGGCTTGCCGCAAAAGAGACTCGGTTGAATAAGTGTCCACTGTGTTTTGCCAACCTCTTTCTATCCATGCAAGCTCTTGATCAAGGTGAGGCGGGACCTCCCTTACAGATCGACCTCGACCCAATAATATTCTCGTCTCCTCTTCTTGTGGAACTGAAATTACCTGAGCCCCCGAAAGACTACGATCCTCATTATTTATTCTACTGCCAGAACCAACACCTAGTGCGCGTTCTAACGCCGCTAGACCTTCAGCGATATTTGGGGGAATATTTCTCTGAGACCTGCGTTCAGTTGGGCCTGCTTCCTCTGGGGCGAAATGGTATCTTGTTACGCTAGGATCTGAAAGGCCGCGGTCTTCATCATCCGGTGAATACCTTCGTCTTCTTCTGCCTGATTCTTTCGAACCCGTTACATTTTCACCTTTCATGATGTCCTCAACCAATCGCAGGCGGAAATATTTTTAATAGCCAACAAGGATGATTGCCTCTAGAGTTCCATATGCGGCCTATTTCCCTTCGATATGCATTCGTATTGACCCATCAAGGCGTATCGACATGAACATTGGCATCCCCTTCTACAACTATGCGTTTGTCCACATCCGGATCCTCAAGGTTTGGCTCTTCCTGCAACAGCCGTGCAGCTCTGCGCAGGTTTTCCAGCTCAGCCTCACGCCACTCCGCACGGGCTTTTGCCATATCGAAGAAGCGGTGGTTCAGCTTGAAGTTCTCCAGCAGCACGTGTTCTCCAAGCAATGCCTCCATGTATAGCTCTCCAGTAGGCACTACCACTAGGTCAGAATCCCGGTTGGGATGCCTGAGCTTCGTCATAACTATGCTCTGAAGTGCTGCACGCTGATCCTCCTTGACAGTAGGATCTTTGAGTAGTTCCTCTGTGTAAGTCTGCAGCTCATCCACGCTGAAGTTAGCAGCGAGGTCAGGATCTCGAACGCCAAAGTAGTCGTCAAAGAACTGGCACATCATAAAGTTAGTAAGATAAAGGCAAGTTTTTAATGGGAAAATTATATAGTTACCCTTATATCCCAGTGGGTGATCTATGTCAGCGATCTCGACGAGGGGTTTTTTTGTCGGATTGTTTGGATCTGCCAAACCTGGTGGGTCTAACTGGACGATGTAATGCCTACCATTTTCTCTAACTGTCGGCATACCCATCTCAATCTCTTCTTCGGTTGCTGGTCGGATTATGATGGTACCAATTGATTCAGGCAGAGGCACTTGCACACTATAAAGGCGGAAGAAACGTTGGTCAGGCGGCTCATGATCAAAGATCGCCTGCATGTAATAAAGGATATTCTCCTTGACATGAATACGAAGCTGATCGATAGCCACCCTTCGATCGGTTTGAGATTTTATTGCACCAGTATATTCATCTTTTGCTTTAGCGAGAGCCTCTTGTGCACTTATAAAACGCTCCTGCGTCTCCACCAGCGCCTCTTCAGCATATTTCAGGCGTTCTTCTGTTGCTTTTTGCAGTGCAATTGCTTCATTTAAAGTCATATCTGCGAATAACTGAGCGGGATTTGGGGTTGCCTCACTTAAACCAAAGGTGAATATCCCTCTCATTATTCGAGCTGCCTTTACGTCTTCTTCCATCCTTTCGAGTAGGTCGACCTCTTGTTGAGCTTCAATCAGGCCTTTGCGCAAGACATCACGATTGCTCTTTAGCCCCTTGACCGCAGCCTCAAGATCTTTCACCATAAGAACTTGACTTTCCCAGGTGGCCTTATGTATTGATATGCTAACCTCTTCACCTGCAAAAGCGTCTGAGACATAATCCAGTGCTGGACGTAAAGTATCATCCAATAGTACTCTGTGCAGAATCCATTCATGAGCAAGCAACCAGCTCTCTGTAATCTCATTTGGTGCTGGAATATCCTGTGCAACAAGGATCACGGGTGTAACACGGTGAATGCTCTCCGAAATCTTGTACTGCCGTTCTAGCTCATAAAGGAGGTAGGTGACTGTGAGTTCGTTATTCGGGTTGCTAAGCTCACCAGAGGTTGTCGTCTCGTATGTAATTTCGCTCGTGGTTTGTACTTGAACAGATCTCTCTTGCTTGTACTCCTGAGCCGCTTTCATTACGGCCTCATGGAAATCTTTTCTTACCCGTGAAGATTCTTGAGCGCTATTTATTGCAAACTCACTGCTGGATTTGATGTTTGCAATACCTATCCTAAAGGTACCCTCTGCAGTCATTTTGAAGTTACTATTTAGAGTAGCTTTTTCTACAATTTCAGATTCAGCCCGGCTTGTACCTGAAACTTCACGGCTCTTAGACATAAGGGACTTTTCCAGTTCGTTCTCAGATCGCGTGCGCTTGATCACCTTCTTTGTCTCGTATTTGCGCTTTTCGCCAGGAGCCAGAGGGATCGCAGAAACCAAGTCTCCGACCTGGTAAAGGCCAGGCTGCCAATGCTGGCGGTAGTTCAACATCAGACCAAAGTTGACAGAGTCTGGCGCAAAATAATGAAATGCATAAGGCTCACTTAACCGGGATCTGATCTGATCAAGCAGGCGGAATATCCGACCGTCATGAGATTCAGCATTTTCTCCAGACCCAATTATCGTATTACCGTATTCTTTAAGAGCAGTGAATTCATCCCATATACGTTGATAATCTTGCCAATCAATCCCCAACTCGTACCAGTGAGCCAGTTCATCCCATTTTACATTTAAGTGATCAGCAATCCCAAGAAGGGCATTTCGCTGTGCAAAACTTAGATTTTTCCAAATATCCCATGTAAGGTTAAACCAGGCTGCTACGGACCCAGGGACATCTTCTACTGTTAAAGCAAGTTCTTCAAATAACGATTCCAAGTCATCGATCTCCTGAACTTCTGCTGGAAGCGGAAATTCATATCCTTCAACCCTAACAGAACTCAGGTAATCCTCGTGGTATTTTACTATGCTATTGTAGAGTTGCATCACGTCATTGCGCAGACTTTTATCGAATGCTTCTGTCCATATATATGGAAAAGCTATCTGCAAATGGTAGAAATCGTGGAAAGAGGGAACATCAGAGGGACCTGCTCCAAGCCTAACGGCAGGAAGCATAGCATTTAGTTCTTCAGGGGTCAGCCGCTGAGGTAAGTTACCATCTAATTCTATTCTTTCAAGAGGCATGTCTTTGAGCTGTCCTAACACGCGTCTCCTTATAGCTAATGAATCATCAGTTTGGTCTTCGATAGGCGTCACTTCACCGGATGTTTCTCCCGGGCTTGTCTCGCCATCTCCGTCCCCCAAAGCTGATGAGCCTTCCTTGAGGGCGTCAAGCAGCTTGCGCACACGCACCAGCTCTGTCCCTCCTTGCCTCCTGTGCAATAGCTGGCATAGCTGTCTTGGATCCAATTCCAACCGTCCAATTCCCAAGGGAAAATCCAATCCTGCTGCTGCAAAGTCATCATTTCCTAAAGTCATGACGACACTATTAACATAGATATTGTTTTGATCTACGGCTTCTTTGATGTTCTCCAGACCCTTTTTCATGGCAGTTATCATAACCTGTTCAACTTCTTCTTTCTTAGTAATGAAGTTCGACTGGGAGCGAACAGCCTTTGGAGTTGCATATAACTGAGCAACAAATCGCTTGCCTTTGTCTCTTATTTCACGTTTACGCTTGAACTGCTCGATGCGGATAGGGGCTATACCTTTGGTTAGAGCCTTTTGGAAACGGATGCTATCTTCCTCAGCCTTAACGAATTGCTCAGCTCGCTTTACCATATCTATCTTATCTTGTTGCAACTTGATCCCATGTAGTCTAAGCTGTTCGGCGAATAGCCAGATTACACGTGCTTCTGATTGGCCGTCGCCCATGGATGGTAAGTCGTCCCAATAGAGTAGCCGCTTATAGGGCGGAGTAGCAGATAATCGATTGATGGCTTCTGGCGTTGTCGGGGCCAACACGGCAAGAATCAGCTTGAGATCCTCTGCTTTCTTAGAATAGTGGATGGCGGATTGTTCCCCAAGCTCGATTCGGAACTCTCCAAGCTCATTTGTGAACGTAGATCCAAGGCTTTTGGTATAATATTCGAAGGGATTTGAGATTTTAGTCTCACCTTTTATTGCAGGCTGTACTCCGTCTGTGTAAATCGAAACTACTAAGCCAGCAATTGGCTCGTTGGTCTCTTTAACCTTTACATAACCATGAACACTTATCACGATACCCACATCCTCGCAATGTGCTAAATATGTGTAAATTCAAGTTAACTTTATTTTTGGTTGCGCAACACGCTAGTTTCTTTCACAATTCAAATCAAATTAAATTGGAAACAATTGAGTAAGTGCGCCTGCATAATATAAATAATTTCTCCCATTCGCATCGAGAACCTGACCGGTCACAGCGTCTCGGCTGTTACTCATCCCTGTGCTACATCCTGTGATGGGGCTGTAGTGTGGTCTTGCCCGATATCTCCGACCTGCCCCACTATACCCATCGGGACCAGGCTCGCCAGAGCTAGGCCAAAAATACGCCGAAGGCCATCCTGAGGCAGTCGATAAAGCGTGAGCATCTCTCCAGAAAAATCCTGGCCCCGCCCCAAGTACAATTTGAATATCGACATCTCCGCCGCCCATCCTCTTTCGCCTGGCGGGTCGGGCGCATCACCTCCACCGTCCTCGAAACCCACGCCGCGCGCGCGTCTCCCGGCCGATCGGGCCCAGGGCGCCCTCGACCTGCGGGCGGCGTGCTCAGCCACGAAATGACCTGGCCTCGGACAAAAGTGCGTAAAAGGACTTTTAGAGGATGCCAAAAGGGGGCACTTTTCTCAGGTCAAGAAGGATCGGCGCCATTGAGATTGGCCTGGACGCCCGCCCAATATTCGTGGACCGCCTCGCGGCTCTCCCAGATGATGAAATCGTCCCACTCGTCTAAGGACTCATCTCCCTTCCTCGATCCTATCCGCTCTTCGAACTCATAAAAGCTCATATCGTACTTGGCGCGCATCTCTTCTATCAGGGAGTCGAAGTCCCCAAAAAGGTGGACATTCCCTATCCATCACCGAAAGTTTGTATGTTTCATCTCAGGAGATCTTCGACCTCTAGGCCTGACTGGCTCAAGATCGCCTTCAATGTGCCTTTCTTAAGTTCATCATGGAGAGGGACTGAAAAAACGATCTCTCCTTTTTGAAGGACAACGTGGCTTCCCGCCCGCCTTTTTACAGAACTCCCGAGATCACCGGGGGCTCAGCGGAGATCTGCCAGCTCCACTTTCAGGACCTCGGCGTTCTCAACCAGAAGCTCTTGGCTGAGAACCTCAAAAACGAGCCCGATCGCCTCCTTGATCTTCATCAGGGCCACCTCCTTCGTCTCGCCCTGACTTATGGCCCCAGGGAGTTCGAGGCACCGGACAGTATAACCTCCCTCTTCCTGAGGTTCGAGGACGACTGTGTACTCCATCGTGATTATGGTTGATGAAGGGTATATTTAACAATTTATAGCAGGAAGCCTCATTCGATCTGACGGGGCCCAGAGCGCCTTTTGCCTCGAAGCTGGGATAAGTTTTTAGGGAGATCTTCCAAAAGGTAAGCCATCACAGTCGATCTCCTGAGGCGCATGGAATGACGAAGGACTCGATCATCACCCTTTCCATAGACGAGGCGGGAACACCTCCCGAGGCCACCTTCCTCTTTCACGTCATGGTGGATGGCACGGTCGTCGCCAGCAACCAGAGCCTCTCCCCCGAGGAATCGAAAGCTGTGCGTGAGATCCCCCGCCGTTACAACGGACTCTTCGAAGGCGGATGCATGCCAAAATTGGCCGCGGAGAAGCTGGCCGCCCTCGGCGCGGAGCTCTACGGCCTCTGGCTCGCCGGTTCCTGGGAGAAGGTCGGATCAAAGGTGGCGTTCGGCACTCTCCGCCTCCTGGTGATCGCCTCGGATCTGCCGGACGTCTTGAACCTGCCCTGGGAGCTTCTCCGCCCGCCAGGGGGGGGTTTTCTGGGCGTGGATTCCAAGTTCAGCATACGCCGATTTCCCCGAGCGGGAGGACAGATCCCGGCCTTCGATGGAGAGCTTCGCCCCCGACCCCGACCCTGACAAAGTTTAAAGACGATCCCACCCAATTCCCATGCGACTATGAAGAAAATCATGTATTCCAGCACCAACGGCCACCCCGAGCGCCTCGACTTCAAGGAGGCGCTCCTCCGGGGCCAGGCCCCCGACAAGGGGCTCTACGTCCCCGACTCGATCCCCCGGATCCCAAAAGAGGAGCTCGCCCGCTTCTCGGGGATGGAGTATCCCGAGATCGCCCTTTCGGTGATGCGCCGCTACATCGGTGACCTCATCCCCCAGGAGGACCTCGTCGCGATCCTGCGGGACGCCTACGACTTTCCCGTCCCCCTGGAGAAGGTCTACGATGAGAAGTATGTCATGCGCCTAGACAAAGGCCCCACCTTCTCCTTCAAGGACTTCGCCGCCCGGCTGATGGGCAGATTGATGCAGCACTTCCTAAAAGAGGAGGGCAGCTCGATGGTGATCCTGACGGCGACCTCCGGGGACACGGGAAGCGCCGTCGCCCACGCCTTCTACGGCCTGGATAACATCCGGGTCGTGGTGTTGTTTCCGGAGGGAGAGGTGACCGGAAGGCAGAGAAAGCAGATGACCACCCTCGGCAAAAACGTCCACGTCATGGCCGTTGACGGCAAGTTCGATGACTGCCAGGCGATGGTGAAAGAGGCCTTCGTCGACCCCGACTTCGCTGACCTCAATTTGTCGTCCGCCAACTCCATCAACATCGGCCGGTTGATTCCGCAATCGATCTACTACTTCTACGCCTGGTCGAGAGTGGCCGCCCCCGACCGGGAGGTCGTCTTCTCCGTTCCTTGCGGCAACTTCGGAAACGTCATGGCGGGGCTCCTCGCCATGAGGATGGATCTACCCGTCCATCGTTTCGTCATCGCCACAAACGAGAACGACGAGTTCCCCCGTTTCCTCTCCACCGGGGACTACCGGCCGATCCGGCCGTCGGTCAAGTGCATCTCCAACGCCATGAACGTCGGCCACCCCTCAAACCTCGCCCGGATCTTCTGGCTCTACGGCGGAGAGATGGACGAGACCGGCCGGGTCGTCCGGGCCCCCGACCTCGAGGCGATGAGGCGGGAGATCTTCGCCGTCTCCGTCACCGACGGCGAGACGCGGGAGACGATCTCCGAGGCCTACAACAGGTACGACGTCCTCCTGGAGCCCCACGGCGCCGTCGGCTGGGCGGGGCTCGCCCGCTACCTGAAGGAGGTCGAGGACTGGAGGCCTTCCGTCTCCCTGGAGACCGCCGACCCCGCCAAGTTCCCCGAGGAGGTGGTCCGGGCCGTCGGCCTGGAGCCGCCGGTCCCCGCCGGCTTGTCCCGCCTCGACGATCTGGAGGAGCGGTTCGACCTCGTCGCCGGGGAGTACGGCTCCTTCAAGGAGAAACTCTCGCAGCTCTTCCGAGGATAGGGGGGTGAGAGGATGGATGACGGGCGAAAGATCATCTTTGACGACATAGGAAGCTACCCCCTCCCGCCGGGGATGAGCCGAGAGAGCCTCCCCTCGGGCGACTCCTACCTGGAACTGGTGAGGGACGCCATGGCCCAGAAGGTCGAGGCCGGGGTCCAGCGCCCCACCTACCCCCAGTTCCGGGACATGATCCGGATGTTCATGGACCCGATCGAGGACCCCAAAAGGTCGGAGAGCCCCTACCTCGTCCGGGCGGAGGAGGCCCGGATCCTGGAGCTATCGGCCCTGGAGGCCCTGGGGAGGAGGATGGAGGAGGATGGAGGGAGGCTTGAAGCCCGTGTCTGCGTCACCGGCCCCGTGGAGCTCTACATATCCCGGTTCGGTGCCACCGACTACCGGGACATCCTCGATAACCTCGCCAGAAGCGTCGGAAGTTTCGTCGAGATGGCGAAACTGAGCCGCCACTTCCAGGTCGCCGTCGTCTCCATCGACGAGCCGAGCCTCGGGATCAGTCCCAACGTAATCTTCGACGATGACGAGATAAAAAAAGCCCTGGAGATCGCAGCCCGCCCCTGCAGGGGGATCGACTGCCAGGTCCACCTCCACTCCCCCCTGATGGCGGAGGCGTGCTCCAGCGTCCCCGGGATCAACGTCATCGGGGTCGAGTCGGCAGCAAATCCCGACTACCTCAGCCTCGTCGACCG
>Ga0334883_1005778_pt1 | contig 10695 bp, 6 predicted proteins | sample GraSluR1_MG_6_FD_207230 | JGI IMG/M metagenome (GOLD analysis project Ga0334883, IMG submission 207230) | Sludge microbial communities from methane-producing bioreactor in Wageningen University, Netherlands - Granular Sludge_09_05-R1 | ecosystem: Engineered > Bioreactor > Anaerobic > Unclassified... | reverse complement strand
TATGCCTTTGTGACGGGAAGGATGCCCGCGCCGATGGGGGCGCTGGGATTACGTCCCATTACCTTGATGCGACAGCGTGACTATGCCGCGCCTGCGTTTACGTACAGGGTTGAAGACGCGCGACTGCGCCGGAGCTGCGGGGCTGCGCTGGCTATGTCTTGGCTGTGTCGATATCACGGGGTTATGCCTTTGTGGCGGGAAGGATGCCCGCGCCGATGGGGAAGGGTGTTGGGCGGGTGCTCTTGCCTTGATGCGACAGCGTGACCTTGTTGCGGCAGCGTGACCTTACGCGGCAGGAAGGGCGTATGCGCGGCTATCCGCAGAGACGCTAACAGGCCGAACGCATGCAAACGCTCGGCCTGTGCGACGGGCAAACGCCCGGGCAAACCACATCAGTCGATGTTGATTTTGAGCACCACGGGCAAATCGCTTGTGAGGGCGGGCGCCTGCACATGCAGCGCGGCTTCGTCCCTTGACCAGGAAAGCGCGCCCGCAAAGCCCAGCGCTTCCACCCCTTGCACAATGCCGCAGAACGGCGGGGATTTGGCCTGATCGACCGCGCCCAGCGCCGTCAGGTGCACGCTGCCATCCTCCGGCCAGTGCATCACCGTTGCGTAGATATGCGCGCCGCGGCAGGTGTAGCGGATGTCCTTGCTGGTGAAATGCTTGCTTTGACCATCGGTAAAGTGGCCTTCCACCGTTTTGGTGGGGCCTTCCTGCGACAGCCGCCACGGGCGCGTGCGGTAGATTGCCTCCCCGTTTTGCGCCAGCCACTGCCCCACTTCCGTGAGGATTTTCTCATCCTGCGGCGCGATTTCGCCATTGGCCATCGGGCCGATGTTGAGCAGCATCCGTCCGTTTTTGCTGACTACGTCCACCAAATCCCAAAGGATTTCGCGGGTGTCCTTATAATCATTCTCTGTGGTGTAGCACCAGGAGTTACGCGCGGTGGATGTATCGCTCTGCCACAGATAGGGCTTGGCCTCGGCCAGCTGGCCGCGCTCGATATCCGGCACGGCGCAGCCCATCGGAAACGCGTCAAACTTGTACTGGATTACGCAGCCCGTGCCCCATTCTTCCGCGCGATTGTAGTAGTAGGCGGCCAGCCGCTTCAAATAGGGCTTTATGCTGCTGTGCTGTATCCACCAGTCAAAGTAGAGCGCTTTGGGGCGGTATTGATCCACCAGCTCGCAGCAGCGCAGCAGCCAATCCGTCAGGAACGCCTCGGTGGGGGTTGGCGTGCTGTAGAGGTCATAATGCACGCCCTCCGGCTGCGCTGGCCAGTAGAAATCCCCCGGCTGCATGGGCTCTTTGACATCACTGTCAAAATCACGCCCGTGCCCCATGAAGAACCAATGCTCCGCCCGATGGCTGGAGGTGCAGAACAAAAGATTCTCCGCCTCAATTGCCTGTTTGAGCTCACCCAGCACATCACGGCGCGGCCCCATCTCCAAAGCGTTCCAGTGTGAAAGCGCGCTTTGGTACATCTGGAACCCATCGTGATGCTCGGCGACCGGCGTTACATACTGCGCGCCCGCCTGCCGAAAGAGCTTTGCCCACCGTGCGGCGTCAAACTTTTCCGCCGTGAACAGCGGAATCAAATCCTTGTAGCCGAACTGATCCTGCGTGCCATAGGTTTGCACATGGTGCGCAAAGGCCCGTGACCCCTGCATGTACATGTTGCGGCTGTACCATTCGTTGTCAAACTGCGGCACGGTGTAGACGCCCCAATGGATGAAGATGCCAAACTTCTGATCCGCATACCATGCGGGGATGGGATGCTCCGCCAGTGAATCCCAATCCGGCTTATACGTCCCCTCCCGATTGACACGGTCGATTTGATCCAGATATGCCTGCCTATCCATGTTGATTCCTCCCAGCCTGTGTGCGCTCCCCTGAGAAGCGCGGCGGCTTGATTCTGTTGATAGCGCGTGAGGCTGTGGGGCGGGGCTTGCGCCTTTACGCGCGGCGTGAGCATTGGGAATGCACGTTGACCCCCGCCGCGCCCGTACCACAGCCTTGGCAATGCCGCCGCGCCGCCGCCGAATGGATGTGCCTGTGCGCTTCACATGCCCCGACCCTTTACCGATGTGGATTCAGGCGGATGCGCACCGTTTGCCCGCGGTGCACGAACAGGGCGAAATTGCTCTCGTCACCGTTGCGCTGGCGATCGACCACCCACTGATCCCCGTCAAAATGCCCTTCTTCCACGCTGAGGAAGTTGAGCGTGCCGGACTGGCGCGACGTCAGGTGCGGGTAGCTGTCCTCCTCCAGAGGATCCGGCCGCTTGATGAAATCGACCTTGACGCCCGCGCCGGAAAGGTAGAACTCATCCTCGCCGGTCTGGAGCAGCAGGGCGCGGCCGGGGGAGGTGAAGATATCGTCATTTTCAGGATCGCGGGGGTTGATGCGGCTGCCCAGGCCGTGGCGCTCGGCGCAAGCGCTGATAAACGTGGCTTCCACGTGGTAACGCGGCAAACGCAGGTACTGTTTCTCCATGAACGCCTGCTGCACCAGCGCGTGGATGTTGCCCGTGCCGCGAAGGCGAACCAGCAGCGGCGCGACGTTGGCCACGGCGCGCATGCTATAGGCCAGCTCCTGCGCATCCGGCAGGAGGGCGCCGCGATTGTCCAGCATGTAGTTGGCGCCAAAGTAACACATGCCGATGCAGCCGAAGCGGGCGAAGGCTTCCATCATGTTCAGGGCGTTGGCGATGCCCAGCGAGGGCGACTCTGGAATGAAAAGCGGGTTATCCGCCCGCGTATAGCGCTCGCACACGCGCAGGTAACGCTCGCGATCGGGCACATACATATCCGGGCAGATCAAATCGATGGCGGGCGCGATGGCTTTGTAAATGTCCAGTACGCGCCCGACGGCCGCGCCGCTGTTGTAGTTGACCCCCGCTTCCTCGATGCCCTGCTCGCCAAGCATTACGTTGTAGATCATCGGCAGGGGGTAGATCGCCTTGCCCGCGCTTGCAATCTGCTGTACGTAGCGCGCATGATAGCAGGCGGAGAACGCCTCGTGCGCATGGCGGCCAAAACGGCTTTTCCAGCTGGCGCCTTCTGGCGTTACGCCCATGTCCTCCAGCGTTATGTTCAGCAGGCAATCCGGCACGCCCGCTTCATACTGCGCCTGCGCCTGGGGGCTGTAATCCCGATCGGTATTGGCAAGACCCATTTCGTTTTCCACCTGCACCATGACGACCGTCTGGGCAGGCTGGTCATACGCCGCCAGAAAGGCCATCAGGCGGCAGAAGGCGTTTTGATCGCGCGCGAGCGTCGCTTCGCAGTGCGGGGAGAGCGAGGCGACATGCGCGCCGTTGCGCGCCTGTGCCAGATGGTAGGTTTGCGGGGCCGCCTTTACGTACTCCGGCGCGTAATTGGGATGCCCGTTCTTGCTGGTGGCGAACCACAGCAGGATCAGGTGCAGCCCGGCTTCGCGGCAGCGGTCAATCAGGTTTTTCACCGAATCGAACTGGAAGGTATCCTGCTGCGGCTCGATATCGCACCAGTAGACGGGCGCTTCCAGCAGATTGCCGCCCATCAGGCGTACGGCGGCGATTTCGCGGGCGAGCAGCTCCGGGTCGCCCGTGGTGGAGTTTTGCGTTTGGAGCCCCAGCAGCAGCGTTGGCTGGCCTTGTATTGTCAGAAAACCGTTCATGCTATTATCCCCTTCGCCATGGTTTGCGTGTCCTGTGGTTTGCCCGGTCAGAATGCTTGCGTATTGGCAGCAGTATAGCACCCCGCAAACCGCGCGCATATTGGTGAAACCATCGAAATTTTGGAGAAATCATCATGAGTGCAGTGCTGAACAACGAACAGGTTCAAAATTGGATCAACTCCCTGCCGCTGAAGGTGCTTGAAAGCGGCTACGCCCAGCTGGGGCGCGAATGGCAACGCAGCGGCGTTTGCAGCCCATTCAGCCGTATTTACTATATCCACCGCGGCGCGGGGTACGCCCGCCATGGCAAGGAAGAAACGTTTCTGCGGCAGGGGCATATGTACCTGATCCCGATTGGGCTGCATTTTGATTACGGCTGCGAGGCGGGCATCGATCAGCTGTATTTTCATGTGAACATCACCTGGCCCAATGGGTATGACCTGTTTTCGCGGTGCTGCCGTGTATACGAGCTGCCCATTGACCCGCAGGAGATCAGCCGCCTGGTGGGGCTTTACAGCAGCGAAAACATGGGCGATGCGCTGGCGATGGCCAGCTGCCTGTACCGTGATCTGGTGAAATTTATTGCCAAGGCCAACATGGAAGAGAAACCCGCGTTTGCGTATTCCGAGATGATGCAGACGCTGCTGCCGCTCATACAGCGGCACCTTTCGGCCAAGCTGACCATCCGGCAACTGGCCAACGAGATGACCTACTCCCTGAGCACACTGACCAAGCGCTTTCGCGCGGAGATGGAAATGCCGCTGGGGCGGTATATCGACAACATGGTTTTTCAAAAGGCACAGCAGCTACTGCTGTTTACCGACCTTTCGGTGGTGCAGATAGCCGAGCAGCTGCAATTCTGCGATCAGGCTTATTTCAGCCGGTACTTTAAGCTGCATCAGCATGAAACACCCAGCCAATACCGACGGCGGCTGAAGGCGGCGATTTAGCAGGCATGGGGCGGTGGTTTGTGGGCGCTCTGGTAAGGCGCGCTGCCGGGCAGGCCAAAGGCAGGAAATACCATAGCGCAAGCCGATTCGGCGGGCTGGCGCGCGCAACCTAAGGCCGCATGCGCCGACGGATCATATCGACCCGCGCTGCCGCTTCCGCTTGAATGCGCTTTGGCTGCGCCGTAAAGAATGTGATGCGCGGCTCGCCTTTGGAAAGGTTCCAGATGCCCGCGATACGGCCATGCAGCGCGATGGTGGGGTTACAGATGCCGGAGGACAGGATGACCTGCTTTTGGTAGGCTGCGGGCAGGATGGCGCTGCGCTCTTTGTAGGATACAATATAGGGGTCAAACCCCGAAAGCAGCGTAAGGGCTGGGATATCCGCGGTATCGCCGCATGCCACATCATAATAACGGACGCCCTCATGCGCAAAGCTGTCGATGCCATCAAGCGGGAGCGTGGGTAACAGTTGCTTTGCCTCCTGCCCAAGGCCGAAAAACCATGCCGCGTCCGCAAGCGTGGCAGGGCCGTAGGCTGCAAAGTACCTGCGGAGCAGGTGCGGGAGCACCTCATCCGGCGTTTGGGTTGGCTCGGCAGAGATCAGGTCAAAATCGCGGCTTTCCATATCGCGAAAGGCTACTTTCCCCAATCTGGCGAGATAGACAAAGATGCCGCCCCAGGGAGAAAACATCGCTTCAAGCCAATCCGTATCATAGCGGCCGGCAAATATACGGCGGAATTCGCTTCGGGAATACACGCCATCCTCCATATAGTGCAGTACTTCTTGCGCGGCATCCCGCAAAGCCTGCTCGCCCAGATAACGCGCAAGGGAAGACCCGTTCGCGTGCAGTGCAAGCAGCATTGGCAAATCTTCATACACGACGCCATGCAGGGTACCACGGTACAGCCATGTTTTCGTGAGCCGAGTCTGCCAGCCTCGGATATCGGCGCCGCGAATCAGCGCAGAAAAGGGCACATTGCGGTAGAACCAGCTATGCAGACCCAGCAGCTCATGGGCGAGCGTCTCCAGCTCATCGCATGGACGCGACAGGTAAAGGCCGTGCATTCGCTTGCGGAGAATCCGTTCGGTCAGGTTTGCGCCTTGCATGATACCCCTCGTTTCATTCGATGCGGTTTCCAAATGGCTGCCGTCGCGCAATCGGGGTGCACTATCCGTTTCGTTCGCCTGCGCGGCGGTTGGCCGCAGGGAGCCTGCGCGCCATGGATTGCGTATCCATGGCACTGCTGATAACAGCTGCCGGAGCACCCGGAGTGTTTGATAGCGTATGAAACCCGCTGCCGGGCAGCAAGATCGAAAGAGGTTATTGCTACAGGAGTATCATTCCACAGATGATGCGGGATTCCCGCGTAATATTCTGGTTTTATCCAAAAAAACTGGAATCCGTACGGATATGCGAAGTGTTGCGCTGAGCGGATGCCAAACGCGGTTTTCACGTCACCTTTTTCGCGTTTGGCTGTGAGGCCATTTGATTGCACAAGCCGGAACCACACGCCACGGCAATGCCAGGGCGCGGGATTCCGGCCTGCGATCCCAATCCCACCAATACAGCGGTTCAGGCTATTCTTTTACGATAACCTTGCATGCACCCTAGCAGCTTTACCCGGATATGGGCTGCTGCGGCAAACGCAGCGTTGCCTTGAGCCCGCTGCGCGTCCATGCGGCAATTTCAACCAACCCTGGCATATCGCCCGCGCGCAGATAGGCAACGGCACGCCCGCGCCAGGTGGGTCGCGCATGGCTGGCAAACATGGTCATATCCTGCGGATTGCCGTTCTCAATGCCAAGCAGCGTAATATCGCCGATCATTTGCACCGTCACGGGTTCATCCGCGTGCGTTACCAGTTGACCAGCCGCGTCCAGGATGCGGATTTCAACCGCGGCGATGGATTGCCCATCAGCAGGTAACGTTTCACAGGAGCATTGCAGCGAAAGCACGACCGGTTCTCCTGCTGTAAGCAGCCTATCTTCCACGGTATCAATACCGCGCGCACACACCACGCGCAATTCGCCAGCCTCAAACGCGAGCGTCCATACGGCGCGCGCGTCTTCGCCTACGGGCGCGACGCCCAGCGCTTTTCCATTCAAGTACAGCGTGGCCTGCGCCGCATTGGTATAGCAGGATACCGTAACCGATTCCCCGGGGGTGTACCGCCAGCCAAAATCTTCATCCGCCGTGTTGCCTGTTAGCGAAGCTGCCAGCTTGGCGCATAGGGTTTCACGCCACAGCGCGCGGCGATGGTAATACAACGGCTTTTCATGGTTGGCAGTAGTCAGCAGACCGGCTTGCGATACACGGATGGGCCATCCCTGCGCTTCTCCAAGAAAATCCGCGCCCGTCCAAATAAACTGTCCGGCTACATAGGGCAGATGCTTCACCGCAAGCCATGCATCCGCCGTGGTGCTGTTTTCTGTACCCAGAATCACGCGTGCGGGGTAAGCGGCATGATCCTGCGCGTAGCGAGCCTCCATGTAGTTATAGCCCGCCACATCCACCGTATCGGATAAACCCGTAAGGTTTGACAGCGCCGGGTAGGCTAACGCGGTGGTTACCGCGCGGGAAGGATCCAGCTGCCGCACGATGCGTACCAGTTCGAGCGCGATTTGCGGCAAGCGCGATGCATGCGGACGGTTGGGATCGTGGCGGCGATCCTCGGCTGCTTTATTGGCGTCATTATTGCCGGTCATGCTCTGGAAAGCCTCGTGTACATATGGATCGTTGGGGTAATCTACCTCATTGCCGATGCTCCAGAGAATGACGCAGGCATGGTTACGGTCACGGCGAACCATGTCCTGAAGATCTTTCTCATACCATTGGGGAAAATCGTCCGCATAGCCGTAATGCTTTGGCGGATTCACGTTGTGCCCACGCCACCATTTGTTTTTGCAGCCTTCCCACTCATCAAAGGCTTCATCAATCACCAGCAGACCCAACTGATCGCAAAGATCCAGCACACCCGCATCCGTTGGGTTATGGCTGAAGCGCACAGCGTTGCACCCTGCGGCCATCAGTTTTTCAAAGCGTGTTTTCCAGACGGATTGCGGCACCGCAGCCCCCAACACGCCCGCATCATGGTGCAGACATACGCCTTTGAGTTTGCAGGAAACATCATTGAGGAAAAACCCCTGCTCAGGATCAAAGCGGCATACGCGCACACCAAAGGGAATGTGCAGCGCATCCGTTTGCTGACCGTGGTTTGTTACCGTGCAGCACAAGGTATACAGGGTGGGCGTTTCCGGTGACCATAACGAAGGGTTCTGCACGGTTAAAAGCGCTTTCACGGTGCTTCCCGTTTGGGTTACTGCCGCCGCCGAGGCAACGGTGTCGCCCTGTGCGTTGCGCAGCGAAACCTGAAGCGTTCCGATGGAAAGCGCCGCATCCACGGCGATCTGTGCCCATCCATCACGAAGCTGTATGGTACGGGCGTACACATCGCGTACATGAGCTGCATCGGTCAGGGTTAACGTTACGCCGCGATAGATACCCGCACCGGTGAACCAACGTGAATCCGCAAGATGCAGGTGCTCCGCACGTACGCAGAGTACGTTTTCCCCGGGCACAGCCCGCCCCGTCACATCATACGTGAAGGAAGAATACCCGTAGGGACGCATGCCCAGGTAATGGCTGTTCAGGTAGCAACGGCTGTTGTGGTATACCCCGCCAAAGCTGATGGATACATGTTTCCCGCTGATATCCTCAGGCAGTGTAAATGTTGTGCGATACCAACCTACCCCGCCGGGCAGGTATCCGGTGCCACTGGAACAGGCCTGGTCAAAGGGTAGCTCTACCGACCAATCATGCGGCAGACAGATGGTACGCCACGCTCGGTCATCATATCCTTTGTACGAGGCATTTTCTGCCTCCCCCAGATGGAAACGCCAGTTGCGGTTAAGCTCAATCATCTGACGCATGAATATGCTCCTTTGCAGAAAATGGGGACTCGCAAGGCTGGCTTGCGAGTCCCTGCCAGTTCATATCAGGTGATTACTTGTACACCGCATCGATCTGTGCCTGCACACTCGCCATAGCGGCATCGATGCCCGCATCTTTGAGCGCCTGACGGAACTCCGCGACGTAAGCAACGGGATCTTCCGCCTTACCAAAGCAGATTACGGGTGCGTAAGTGCGGAATACGTTGGAGAGGTTATCCATCTCCACGGAAATCTCATCGGTGTTGAACACGACCTGCCCGTAGGGATAGTCGATCTTCACGGCGTCATACACAGCGGTCAGCGCGTCATAGGCTTCCCAGTCCACTACGGCAGAGCGCAGCTCCAGGTTATCGTTGCGGCCCCACCAGAAGTTAAATGTCACGCCCTGTACAGATTCATCAAGGTAGGTATCGGGGCGAGCCATGAAGCCATTTTCATCCACATAGTACTGCTGGCCTTCCATGCCGTAGTTCACCAGACGATAGAAGGTTGGATCGTTGCGGATGAGGTCATAAGCCATCAGCGCACGTTCCGGCGCATCACTCTGCGCGGCAATGGCCAGCGCGCCATGGGTGATGTTCAGGGAAACCAGCGTCTGCGATTCTTCGCCAAACCAGAAGAAGCCCACATCGCTGCCTGGAATCAACTTCTCAATGTTGTAACGTTCGGTTTTCCAGGTTTGGGTATGGTGCTGGTTGGCGGCGGTAAGACCCTCTTTCATCTCTGCCTTCACATCGCCAGTGTAATTGAGCACATCCTCACGCCAGTAACCCGCTTCGCTCCAGCTCTTCATGAGTGTTGCAAAGTCCACCAACGCGTCGCCTTCCAGGAAGAAGGTCGAAAGGGTATAGGGATCTGCCGTGCTGGCGCCAAAGAACAGGGGCACGGAGAAACCTTCGATGTTGATACCGCCTGTTTTGCTGGACAGCCAGCCACCCAGCATCTGATCGCTGTAGGAAGAGCCGCTGCCATCGGCATCCCAAGGAATCACATCAGGGTAGTTGTCCTTCACGTATTGGAAGAAGACGCCCATATCTTCCCAGCTATGGATGCCATCCAAGCCGGCTTCGGCAGCGTAATCGCCCCGGTAAAGGAAACCATGGTTGGTCCACTGCGCGTAGTTATCCTCAGGAATCAGGTAGATATCGCCTTCGTATTTGCACAGATCCCAATGCTCCTGGGATACGCTGGCATACGTTTGGGGGCAATACGTTTGCAACATTTCCACACTCATGGGCAGGAAGGCGCCCTTTTGGGTGTTCGGCCAAGCATCCAGCCAATCTGTTGCTGTGCCGATCATATCCACGGTGCCATCCTGCATGGCAAGGGCGAGGTTGTACTTGGTTTGCCAGTCCGTCCACTCGATCCACTCGATCTGGATCTCAGCATTGATGGCCGCTGTCAGCTTTTCGTTGAGAATCGCTAACGCTTCGTTGGTCTGGTTGGTGGGAATATTGCCGGTCACCAGCCATGTCAATACCACATGCTCGCTTGTATCCACGCCCGGAAACCATTGCGTGTAATCCACGGCATCGGCAGTTTCCGCCATCGCGGGCACCAGGCCGAGCGCCAGCACAAATGCCAGCAACAGGGAAGCGATTTTCTTTGCCATAATAGGAGCCTCCTTTAATATTTATTTCTGCGCCATCGCACGGATGGCGTCGAAACCGGTTACAATTTGCGGTTTCAAATCTACGATACAAAAACCGCCAAGGATATTGACCCTTTTAGTGGTTGTTCACGAAGGCGCGTACGACTTTGCACGCCGCGCTGCATCAGCCTTTGACCGCACCAACCGTTAAGCCTGCTACGAAGTAGCGCTGCACAAATGGATACAACAGTATAATCGGGCCGGTAGCCAGGGTAGCGGTAGCCATCTTCAGCGTTTCGCTGGGTAGATCGTTGAGCACGATGTTGGACGCAGCCAGCGAATTTTTGATGGAGGCAACTTTGTTAATTACGTTGTAGAGCTGATACTGGAGCGGCCGGTAGCGCACCTGTGAACCCAGAAACAGCGAGGAATAATACCATTCGTTCCAATAACTCAACGCCAGAAACAGCCCAATGGTTGCCAGCGCAGGCGTCATGGAGGGGAGAATCAAGCTCCAGAATATCCGAAAATCGCCTGCG
>Ga0334883_1005777_pt1 | contig 10696 bp, 9 predicted proteins | sample GraSluR1_MG_6_FD_207230 | JGI IMG/M metagenome (GOLD analysis project Ga0334883, IMG submission 207230) | Sludge microbial communities from methane-producing bioreactor in Wageningen University, Netherlands - Granular Sludge_09_05-R1 | ecosystem: Engineered > Bioreactor > Anaerobic > Unclassified... | reverse complement strand
AAAATTAATGCAATCGTTTGACTATGATTGGTTTTAAAAGCTCTTGCTGCTGCATCTGGCTCATAATCTAAGGCTTTGATAGCTGCTTCTACCTTGCGACGTGTCACGTCTTTAACTGCGACGCCATTGATCATCCGTGAAACAGTACCAACACCGACACCTGCTAATGCTGCAACATCTTTCATTGTGACGCTCATTTGCTGACTTCCTTCCACTAAAATCTGAATATTCCTCTCACACTATTTCTCATAGTTCAGTGGCATATTAATTTAACCTTAACATAGCTCATCTTATTTTTCAAGAATTACCCTAGATTTTGGAGGAAAATTAAAAATGCTTGGCTTAAAGCCAAACATTTTCTACTTTATTAGTCATTAGTCGATTTCAAGATCACCATTTTGACTCGTCACCACTAATTTAGCCTGACTTTGGCTAGATTGTCTCAAATCATGATACAACTCAACATCCTCATCGCCCCACTTCGTCTTGGCATAAAAAGTTGGCAGACGACTGTCTTTGATCTCAATATCACCATTTTGGTTGATGATTTGACCTCCATTTTCGATGCTAGTCCGTTTTAACTGAATCTCACCATTGGTACTCGTCATCATCAAGTCACCAAAGGTAGCACGCTCAAATTTTGTGTCCCCGTTCGTAGCCATGATTTGTGCTGTCTTAACAGACACCTGTTCAACATCCAAATCACCATTGCGACTTTTAACAAGAAGAGTTGACAGATGCTGTGATTCTGGTAGGGTAATGGTGATTTGGTTCATTCTAATAATCATACCAATTCCAAAACTAGAACGACTGGCTTCACCCTCGCTATCATTAATCGTCAGCTGACCGGCATCAAAACTAATTTGAGTGGCACCTTTTGATGACCAATTTCGTGTTGTCACCTTAAATTGCTCACCCTTGATGATTTTAACATCTGCATTTTTCACGTCAATCTCAAGCGCTGTAATCTTTGACGGCACAACTGGCAGATCATGCGTCACAAGTTCACCTGACATTTTTGACTCCGTTTGATACTTGAAACCATCATCCCAAACCAGACTACCTGGCTTTTCAAATTGCCAAATCATAGCTGCCACTAATGTTCCCACAGTGAGTAACAGTGCGCCAATTATCATTTTTCTTTTATGCGTCATCCTGCACACCCTTTCTACCGACAGTTTTCTTCCCTATCCAACGAATCATCACAAACACCCAATGCTTTAAGCCTTTAACCATGGACATGATGAGGGGCCAAAGCAGGATAAATCCACCAATGACGGCAATACCAGCTGCAATGTAAAATAAACCGCCTAGGACAGATTGGGTCAAAACTAGAATACCACCGATAACACATATCACAGCCGCAAAACCAAATGACCCAAGAAGCACAATAAGTGAAAAAGCAAGAGCCGCAAAGGTTACCACAATAGCAAAAATCAGTGCGATAACTGTGATTGCAACGGGAATCAAAATTGGTGAAGCGAGCAGAGCTAGGATGATAATCTTAGCCAGACCAAGCGGTGATTTTTGATTTTCTTCTGGTACATCACGCGCCTCATCCATATAGTAATCGGCAACCAATCGACGCGCCAAATTTTTCGGCGTCCCAAACTCAGACACTGCCTGACCATCTGTCAGCTGACCTTCATAAAAATACTGTTCATAATAAAGCATGGCATCACTAATTTCAGACTCAGGAAGAGCCTTCAAATTTGCCTGTAAATCCTGTAAATAACTCATGCTGCACCTCCTAAAATCTCACTAATTCCTGCCGAAAAGTCTTGCCACTCCCGCTTAATTTCAACCAAGTGCTTTTGGCCCAATGGTGTAATCTGATAATACCGCCTCATTCGTCCCTCAAATGCCTCATCGTAGGTGATTAAGTCTCCATTTTTTTGTAGACGGCGTAGCACTGGGTACATGGTAGATTCTGATACATTCACATGTTTCTGAATTTCTTTTGTCAACAGATAGCCATACATATCTTGACTGTCAAGAATTGCAAGCACGCTCCCATCCAGTAAAGCAGTTGGTATTTGAATCGTCATATGATATACCCTCCTATACTATTTACTATATACCATTATACTATACCATAAATAGTATAGTGTCAAGTATAAACATACCCTAAAAACATAAAAAAACATCTCAAATTATAGATTTTGAGATGTTTTTGATACTCGCATGCCATCAAATCATGATTGATGCGCTAATCTGATTGAATAACCTAACGGTACTAGGACAATTAAGACAAAAATCACGATAAAGGTTAGCACAACAACCATTGGATACCAAATGCTAATGATACCACCTGTAATCATCAGAATACCTGAAATAACTAGCATCATCCCGCCCAAACGGTTCGTTTTTTGCCAATTATCTGGATTGCGCATCGTCATAGGAAAACGAAAACCAGCAACTCTATTTTGTGATGTTTTAGGGATATAGTTTCCTAACATAATAAGGACAATCCCAATAATCACCATGGTGATCAAGCCAATCTCTACATGATAGCCTAGTGCTTGACTCAGAATTAAGATCTGAAAGATAACCGACATAATAGGTAGCAGCCAAAGCATCAGTTTACCAAGTTTGAGATTTGTCTTCGGTGCCGTCTCTAGGCTAAGCTGAACGATCAAGTTAACCACAACCATAATCAGAGGCAAGATCAAAATTCCGACCCATTTCGTTGCGAAACCATTCGGTTCACCGTCTAACCCCCAGTGTATGGGCATTTTTTCTGGTAATTTTGAATAAACAGCTACCCCCATTAAAATGGGGAGTAAACCAACCACCGTCGGCAATAATAATTTCTTTAACTTCATTTGTCTTCTCCTGTAAAATCTTTCAACCACAACATAGTTTCCTCAAATACGCTGAGATTGAGTTCATAGTAGATAAAATTTTTATACTTACTCTCCCGAATCAAATCAGCAGACTTTAGCTGCTTTAAATGATTTGAAATCGTGGCACTGCTCAAGGCAAATTGCTCACTAATCTCACCGGCAGACAGTCGACCTGATTTTAATAGTGTCAAAATATCTCGACGGACAGGATTTGAAATCGCCTTGAGGGTCACTTGTAAACTCATCAGCTTTCACTCCTTTTCTATTTCGTTTTATATCTAAATAGATTATACCACTATTTCGATAAAAATCAAAATAGATGATCAAAAAAATAGCTTTAACTTGCTATTTTTTCACTTGTTTAAAAATTAAGGCGACTAAAACTGATAAAATTACTGTTAACATCAGGATTAGGGTAGGAAAAATACTAAAACTCAAAATCTTAAATAAAGCACCAAATAACAGCGGAAAAACGAGTATCCCTAGCATACAAAATCCGACATTATAAGAGATAACCCTTTGAGCGATTAGCTCAGGATACATTTGATTGGGTAACATCATCATCAATGGATAAAGGGGCGCCATCGCCAATCCTAACAAGAAAACTGTCCCCATTGTATAAAGGCCTGGTGGTAGAAAGAGGGTAATGCTCATCAGTAATAGTAACCCTATGTGGCTGTAAATAATTGTTTTATCTTGCATGAAGCGTGTTAGGGCACCCGTGACGAATCGGCCGACCATTAAGCCTAGCCAAAATAGTGTTGTGAAAAAGGCTGCCTGAGCACTATTGACTTGGAAATTTTCAACATAGTAGGTCGCTAAAAATATTCCCGTGACTGCTTCTATAGCGTAAAAGAAGTAAAAAATAGGATTGATCAAATAGCCAAGTTTAAACTTTTGAGTCGTTTCTGCGTTAGTTTTTTGTGGAGTCATTTCTTGGCTGTCGTCTCGTTCGGCGAAATGACGGCGATAAACAAAAATCAATAGTAAAATCAGAATTTCAAACAAGGCAATCGCACCAATCGCAAAACGCCAGCTTGAAAAAGTGGACAAGAAGAAGGTTAGAATGGCAGCACTCATGCTAACACCTACGCCATAAAAACCATGAAGGAGACTCATGAGAGCGCTAGGTAAGTGCTTGGCGGCAAAGTGATTGACCGTTACATCGATTGCGCCTTGACCGATACCCATAAAAGGTGTGGCGAGAAAAAGAACAATCGGATTTGAAGTTATCATCATTAATATTAAACCAATAATCACACAAAGCATACTAGTTAAGATAACTTGCGCAACTGTTAAATATTTGGCAATTTTAGTGTAGAGCATACTAGAGAAAAACGAAAAAAGCAGCATAATTGTTGTCAAGTAGCTGACTTGACTGGCACCCATCTCATAACTCTGACGCATACTTGGCCAGGCACTCCCTAGTATAGAATCCGGTAAACCTAGGGAAATGTAGATGATAAAATTTAAAACGACAAGCGTCGAAAGTGTGACTTTTTTAGACATGTTAACCTCTATTAATCTATGGCGAATTAAGAACGTAATAAAGCGCTTTCCACTATTATATCATGAATCTCATTAATTTTTCTTTCAATGTATAGTAGCTAGCAGAAAACAAAAAAATATAGACCTCAGTCTACATTTTTAATGTCCCTTTATTTACTTGAACCACGTTTAACAAAACCGTGTGGTAAAATCACGCGCTTACCTGCCACTTCTTCTTTGTTCATCATTTTTGTCAAAAGACGCATTGATACCGCCCCTAAATCATACAAGGGTTGTTCAATAGAAGAAAGCGTTGGCCGTGTAAATTCTGTGATAACCGAATTGTTAGCCGTGATGATTTCAAATTCTTCTGGTACTTTAACACCACTATTAACCAAACCATTCAGCAACCCAACGGCTACTTCATCATCCGTCACAACAGCTGCAGTCGCACCTGATGCCTTTACCCGCTCAGCCAATTTCAACCCAGCAGGATAGCTATAAGTTGTCTCAAATACTAGACCTTCAGAGAAAGTCAAACCAGATTCAGCTAAAGCCTCTTGATAGCCGACCAAACGTTCCTTACCATTAATCGCATTAACCATCGGACCCGCCACGAGCGCAATTTTTTGATTATTTTTGGCAAGCTCCAACGTCACTTCCTTAGTCGCAACCGTATAGTCAATATTAACAGACGGAATTTGATCTTCCGGATCAACAGCACCAGCCAAAACGATTGGCGTACGCGTACGCGAAAACTCAGCACGAATTTTATCAGACAGATTATGCGCTAGGAAAACAAGACCATCAACCTGCTTGGCAAGCAAAGTATTCACCACATTAATTTCCTTACCATCTTCTCCATCTGAATTTGCAATGACGATATTGTACTTATACATCGTTGCAATATCATCAATACCACGCGCTAGACTCGCAAAATAGCTGTTGGCAATGTCGGGTATCACCACACCAACCGTTGTTGTCTTTTTAGAGGCAAGACCACGAGCCACTGCATTTGGGCGATAGTCCAGACGTTCGATAACGTCTAAAACCTTACGACGTGTTGTTTCTTTCACATTTTGATTCCCATTAACAACGCGGCTGACCGTTGCCATTGAGACACCTGCCTCACGTGCGACATCGTATATTGTAATTGTTTCGCTTTCCATTATGACATACTCCTTATTTTCTGTTGTATCTTTTTTCATGAAAATAATATTTTCATTTCATTCCTATCCATTTTATCACTTTATGAAAAGGTTTTCAAGAACTTTTGCACTTTTTTTCAAAAAAATATATTTTTTAATTAAAATAACTACTTTAACGCCTAATCACTTACATTCGTGCACGGTAATTCCTAAAAACAAAAAAACACGCTTTGTGAGGGTGCCGTCGTGATTCAAACAAAATCACCCTAACACCCTACTTGCACTGCGCGTTTACCAATTGATTATCTTTGTTGCTTAAACGAGACCTTGAGCCAACATTGCTTCAGAAACTTTTCTAAAACCAGCAATATTAGCACCTGCTAGTAAATTATCAGCCAAGCCAAATTCTTGAGCTGTATCACGACAATTTTCATAAATCATTTTCATGATTTTATCTAATTCTTGATCAACAGTATCAAATGTCCATGACAAACGTGCTGAATTTTGACTCATTTCCAAAGCAGATACCGCAACACCACCTGCATTCGCTGCTTTACCAGGACAGTAAATGACTTTTGCAGTTTGTAATAAGTCAACTGCTTCAAGCGTTGTTGGCATATTCGCACCCTCAGCAACTATTTTAACACCGTTTTCGATTAAGCCAGGAACGTGTTTAGGTAAAATTTCATTTTGAGTCGCACATGGTAGCGCAATGTCTGCGGCGATTTGAAGTGTCCAAACAGATTGGTCTGCAATATATTCAGATTCTGGTCTAGCCTTAACATATTCTGTCAGACGCGCACGCTTGACTTCTTTAATCTCTTTCAAAAGTGCCAAATCAATCCCAGCAGGATCATAAATATAGCCAGAAGAATCTGAAACGCTAACAACGTGACCACCCAATGCATGGACTTTTTCAATCGCATAGATAGCGACATTACCACTACCTGAAACCATGACTTTCTTATCTTTAAAGCTATCACCTTGGTCAGCTAAAAGATGTTTAACAAAGTAGACAAGACCATAACCAGTCGCTTCTGTCCGTGCTAAAGAACCACCGAAAGTCAAGCCTTTGCCTGTCAAAACGCCTTGAGCGTTACCACACAAGCGCTTATATTGACCATACATGTAACCAATCTCACGACCACCTACCCCAATATCACCTGCTGGAACATCTAAATTAGGACCAATATGACGATGTAATTCTGTCATGAAACTCTGACAAAAGCGCATAATTTCTGCATCAGACTTCCCCTTCGGATTGAAATCTGAACCACCTTTACCGCCACCAATTGGTAGACCAGTTAAGGCATTTTTAAAGATTTGTTCAAATCCTAAAAATTTAAGGATAGATAGGTTGACTGAGGGATGAAATCTCAAACCGCCTTTATAAGGACCTATTGCTGAATTAAATTGAATACGGAACCCTCGGTTGACTTGCCACTTGCCGGCATCATCTTGCCACGGCACACGAAATTGAATGGCACGCTCAGGCTCCGTAATCATTTCTACTAAATTATGTTCTAAAATTTCTGGATGTTGCGCCAAAAAGGGGGTAAGGTTGGTAAAAAACTCATCAATAGCTTGCAAAAACTCTGGCTGATGTGGATCTCTAGCATGAATTTTTGCTTGCAATGCTGCTAATTCTGGTGTTGCTTGTGACATAAGGCCTCCTTTGATTTGTAAAACATGATTGACATAATCATTATATCATATGTTTCTCCTAAAAAGCATCCTATTTAATTTATTCCAATTTTTAAGCTTTATAACTATGGCCTATTTTGGCCTATTTTTGTATGGTAATTTATGTGACAAAGTGGCAAAATAGAGATATGACAAAACTAACTGACATTGCCACATATCTCGGCAAAGAAAATTGGGATATGACTTTTATCACCAATCCAACGACTGTTAACTATTTAACAGGCTTTTCAATGGATCCTCACGAACGTATTTTAGGTTTGATGATTTTCCCTGATTGCGATCCGCTTTTATTCACACCCGAGCTTGAGGTTGAAAAAGCTAAAGCCCATGTTAATTTTGATGTCATCGGTTACGCTGACAATGAAAATCCTTGGGCTAAAATCAAGTCTCACTTGGCGGGACACCAGATTAAAACAATTGCAGTCGAATATGATCATCTGATCCTCAGTAAGTCTGACGGTCTCAAATCCGTCTTTGACGGCATCTCTTTTAACAACCTGACACCATTGATTAACCGAATGCGTCTAATCAAATCTGACGATGAAATCCAAAAAATGCTCATCGCGGGTGATTATGCGGACAGATGTTTTGACATCGGTTTTCAGTTTGCAGGCTCTGAACCTGGGCTGACAGAGATGGATGTGGTCGCAAAGATTGAGTTTGAAATGAAGCGTCAGGGCATCTCTGAGATGAGTTTTGATACCATGGTCTTGACGGGAGCTCGTGCGGCTAATCCTCACGAGGTTCCAGAGGCTGTGACGATTCAACAAAATAAACTTCTGCTTTTTGACCTAGGTGTTATGTCTAATGGTTATGCCTCTGATGCAAGTCGGACAATTTCGATTGGTCAGCCAAGTGATGTTGACCGAAAGATTTACGAGATTACACGTGAGGCGCAACAAGCAGCTTTTGACTTTGTAAAACCTGGTGTGACCGCCTTTGAGGTTGATAAGGTAGCGCGAGATGTCATCACTAAAGCTGGTTATGGCGACTACTTCACACACCGAACCGGACACGGCATTGGCATGGATGTGCATGAATTTCCTTCAATCGGCGGTAGCGAAGATATTACCATTGAAAAGGGGATGTGTTTCTCAATTGAACCTGGTATCTATATCCCGAATCAAGTGGGCGTACGTATCGAAGATTGTCTATATGTAACAGAAACTGGTGCTAAAAGTTTTACGCAAACATCAAAAGACTTGTTAATTTTCTAAACTATCGTCAAGCACCTGATATGACTGGTGCTTTTCGTTTCCCCTTTGTTCAATGGTTATAGCTGATTCGAAAAGCTATCAACGTTTGATGATGATTACAATGTCAGAAAAACTAACATATCAAAAAACTGTTCTTTATTTTCTCGCATTTTTATGATAGAATTATACAGAATATAGTTTGAATATTTTGAAAGGGAATCAAACATGAAAAATAAATTATTGATGCTACTCACGGTTTTCATCACCTTATTCTCGGCAACTATTGTTAAAGCCGAAGATAAAGTGGTAAAAATAGCCAGCGACTCGACCTATGCGCCTTTCGAGTTCCAAGATGCCAATAAAAAATACGTCGGAATTGATGTTGACTTGATGCAAAAAATCTCTGAGATGAATGGTTGGCAACTTGACCAATCCTTCCCAGGTTTCCAAGCTGCCCTAGATCAGCTAAACGCAGGTCAGACAGATGGTGTTATCGCTGGGATGTCTATCACAGATGAACGGAAGAAAGTTTTCGATTTTTCTGATTCTTATTATGCCTCATCAGTTGTCATTGCTAGCAAAAAAGGCAATAAAATCTCAACCTATAATCAACTAAAAGGGAAATCAGTTGGGGTGAAAAATGGCACAGCATCACAAGATTTCCTATCGAAAAACAAAGCTAAGTACGGCTATACGATTAAAACCTATGATGAAGGCTCTCAATTATATGAAAGCTTAAAAGTCGGTACTGTTGATGCCATTATGGATGATGAGCCAGTGCTCAGATACGCCATTAATCAAGGACAAGATTTTGAAATCAATATGTCCGGTGAAAAAATTGGCGACTACGGTTTTGCTGTCAAAAAAGGCACACATGCTGATTTGATTACAGGCTTTAATAAAGCCTTAAAAGAACTCAGAAATAATGGTGGCTACGATGCTATCCTCAATAAATATATCAAAACTGAGACTGAAAAAGACATTAAGCCAGTCAAATCAGACTATCGCATCGTATCAGATTCTCTTTTTGCACCTTTTGAATTCCAAAACTCTTCCAAAAAATATGTCGGGATTGATGTTGATTTAATGCAGGCAATTGCCAAAAATCAAAAATTCAATATCACTATGGACTTCGTCGGTTTCCAAACCGCAATTGACCAAACACAAGCTAGTCATGCTGACGGCATGATTGCTGGGATGTCAATCACAGACGAACGAAAAAAAGTCTTTGACTTCTCTGATCCTTATTTCACTGCTAATGCGACCATTGCTGTCAAAAGCACGACCACTAATATCAAATCTTATAAAGATTTGAAAGGGAAAACAGTCGGTGTCAAAAATGGTACAGCATCTCAAACCTTTCTTGATAAAAACAAAGATAAATACGGTTACTCTGTAAAAGTTTTTGATGCTGCGGATACCATGTATGAAAGTTTAAATACCGGCTCTATTGATGCCTTTATGGATGATGAACCTGTCGTTAAATATGCAATCTTACAAGGCAAGAAGTTTGCAACACCGCTTGAACCTGAAAAAATCGGGGAATACGGATTTGCTGTTAAAAAAGGCACAAATCCTGAATTGCTCGCCATGTTCAATGCTGGTCTTGCTAAACTCAAAGCCAACGGTGAATATGACACCATCGTAGAAAAATATATGGGCAATACAGATTCTGATGACAATAAAGTCGACGAATCTACGATGATTGGTATTATCAAAAACAACTGGCAACAATTAGCCAAAGGACTTGGTTATACACTTTCGTTAACGATTGTTTCCTTTATTTTAGCCTTAATTATTGGTGTTATTTTCGGTCTATTTAGCGTTTCACCAAGTAAATTCTTAAAGGGCTTTACAAGAGTCTATGTCGATCTTGTTCGCGGTGTGCCACTGATGGTACTTGCCATCTTTATCTTCTACGGTATCCCCAACTTAATTGAATCAATTACAGGTCACTCTAGTCCACTTAATGATTATGTTGCGGGTGTTATTGCCCTCACACTGAATGCCTCAGCTTATATCGCTGAAATCGTCCGTGGTGGGGTTAATTCTGTACCGATTGGTCAGATGGAAGCCTCACGCTCACTTGGTATTTCTTATGTTAAAACGATGCGCCGCGTCATTCTCCCACAAGCAGTTAAAATTACGATTCCTAGTTTGGTTAACCAATTCATCATTTCACTGAAAGATACAACGATTATCTCAGCTATCGGTTTGATTGAATTACTCCAAACTGGTAAAATCATCGTTGCGCGTAACTTCCAATCATTCAAAGTTTACGGTTTGATTGCATTAATCTATCTCGTCGTTATTC
>Ga0334883_1005770_pt1 | contig 10704 bp, 11 predicted proteins | sample GraSluR1_MG_6_FD_207230 | JGI IMG/M metagenome (GOLD analysis project Ga0334883, IMG submission 207230) | Sludge microbial communities from methane-producing bioreactor in Wageningen University, Netherlands - Granular Sludge_09_05-R1 | ecosystem: Engineered > Bioreactor > Anaerobic >... | reverse complement strand
CCCACAGCTAGCTCAGCCAGAGGCAAGCGGCTCGGCCGTGTTACGAAAGTCGTTCGAACCATTCGTGGACGATTGCGATGTGGACGGTGGCGCACGCAACAACCGAGTTCGTCCACCACCGACCAAACGCTCGCCGTAAGGAAGTTTGACAGAAGCGAACTGCCTTACGGCGAGCGAAGTCGGTTCGGCTCGTGAAATCCCAGAGGCGAAACCTCAGAAGGCCTTCCATCCGCCATCGGAGCTGACCACCGCGCCGTTCACGTTGCCCGCATCGGGCGACAGCAGCCAGGTGATCGTCGCGGCCAGCGCCTCTGGTGTGGCCACGCCGGGACTGGTGACGAACATCGCGGCTCCTATGCGTTCCTGAGCCCGCCGCGACAACATCTGCCCACCGATATTGGTGATCACACCGCCCGGCGCGACCGCATTGCAGCGGATCCCGTCCGGCCCGTACATGATCGCCGTGTTCTTCGTCATCCCGATGACCGCGTGCTTCGAGGCCGTATACGCCACGCCCGCGGCGCCACCACCGAGCCCGGCGGCCGACGTCAGGTTGACGATCGCGCCCTGCCGATTCTCCAGCATGTACGGAATCGCTGCCCGCGACATCCGCATGGTGCCCCAGACGTTCACCGCGAAGACGCGCTCCCAGACTTCGTCCGTAACCTCACTGATGGTCTGGAAATTGTCCATGATGCCGGCGTTGTTGACCAAACCATAGAGGCCGTTGTCGGAGCCGATGATCTCGACAATCTGGTCGACGTCCTCCTGAACGGAGATATCGCCGACCACGGGCACCAGGTCCAGCTGCGGATTGTCGGCGACCAAGACCGCCAGGCGATCTGAGGAGATGTCCGAGGCGATGACCCGCCCGCCTTCTCGTGCGATTCGCAGCGTAGTGGCTCGTCCGATGCCGGAGGCTGCGCCGGTGACGATGACCGTCTTATCGCTGAAGCGCCCCGCAATGATCTGTTCCGTGAAGGGAATGATCTTCATCTGCGGTGTTGATTGTTCGCTCATATTTTGCTCCTTGAAAAAGCTTGAGGCCTGAGCGAGGCCGTCTGGTCAAGCTTCCCGCTTTCTCCATCGAGCAGCGGTGCTATGGCTTGAACGCTAGCACCGTAACCGCTAGTCGGCAGCAGAATGGCCGGTCCCGTTCGGGGCCTGCTCGGTGACCTCCAGACTGCAGGCACCGGGGTCGCTGAATGGATGCAATTGTGCTTGTCCGGTGAACTCCCACGCCTCCAGAGCCCCATCGACCAGCCACTGATGGACGCCGCAGATGCCCTTCTGGTTCGCGTGTGCCTGGTCGACGAATGGGCAGGTGCGCAGCCTGATCGTCCGGCCGTCGAGGTCGACGGCGGGATTGAAATTGGCCGTCGACATCAGCGCGGTCAGCCGCGCCGCGGTGTTCTCGCCCGCCTTCGCATCATTGGCTATCGGCACCGAGCGCGCCCACAGCTGTCCGACCGCGCGGACGGTCGCCTGGTCTCCCTGGGTCGCCAGGTACTCGGTGAATGCCCTGGTCAGGCTCTGATTGTCGGCGTCGGCTTCGTCCTCCAGAAGGGTGCGTCCGGAGGCGCTGATCCAGTAGCGCAGGGCCGGACGACCGCGTCCGATCGGCTGATCGGCGCCGCTGGACGCCAAACCGTCGGCGACCAGACCGTCGAGGTGGGCCCGCGCTCGGTTGGGGTGGCCGCCGAGCCGCTCCGCGGCCTGCGCGACAACGATGCCCTCGCGGCCCCTTTCGTTGAGCAGTGCCAGCACCTTCATGCGCACGGGACTGATGTGCCGGCCACTCGGGGCCGGCAGCGAGGGACCAAGTTCCTGCTTGCCAACCATGAACCAACACTACTAGATTAAATACACAACGAACCTGTAAATAATTTGCCTGCCGATTGAACAGGAGCATCATGACCCAGCAGATCTCGCTGACCGAGACCACCAGCCAGCATCAGTGCAGTTGCGGCTGCTCATCTGCCTCTGACTACGAGCTTGACGCCCGGACGATCCCGCACGCCATCCGTCATGGCGCGGTTTTGGGGGCGCTGGCGAGCCTTGATGTGGGCTCTGCGATCCACCTGATCGCCCCGCATGACCCCAAGCATCTGCTCTCCCAGATTTCTGACCTGTTTGGTGAGGCTGTGGAGACCAGCTACGTCGATCGTGGTGGGGATGGCGTCGGGGTGCGCTTGCTGAAGGTTCGCGCCTCCGAATAGTGGGCCGGCTTTCCGCACCCGGGGCGCACACGCTCGGCCTTGCCTAACAGGCGCGGATACCTACCCTACTCGGCGCGGACACGCCCAGCCGTGCCTGACCGGCACACTAGACCGGCCCCGGAGCTTTCCGTGCCCCGGGCGCGCACGCTGGGCCAGCTGACCGATGATTGACTGAGGGTCGAGCACGAAGGGGTTCGCGATGACCGTTTACCTGCTGAAGCGCATCTATGAAGACGTCGAGGACGACGACGGCTACCGGGTGCTGGTCGACCGGTTGTGGCCGCGCGGCGTCTCGAAGGAGCGCGCGGAGCTGGACGAATGGTGCACCGATGTCGCCCCGAGCACCGAACTGCGCACCTGGTTCGGGCATCGTCCGGAGCGGTTCGACGAGTTCGCCGCCCGCTACCGGGTCGAGCTGGAGACCTCGGGGGCGGCGGCCAAGTTCGCCAAGCGGATGTCCGGCAAACCCACGGTGACGCTGCTCATCGCAGCGAAAGACCCGGTGAACAACCACGGGCTGGTGCTCCAGGAGATGCTGAAGCACCTGTAGCACCTTCCTGCCGGCGGCGTACGCCTGCCGGATGTAGTAGAAAGGCCCCCGCAGACCCCTTCCGCGCGGCTCGTCGCCCGCACCGCCTGCCGAATGCAGCAAAAAGGCCCCCGCAGGCCCCCTTTTTGCGCGGCTCATCGCCCGCACCGCCTGACTTGGGTCGGGTTGTCCGCAGACGCCGCGGACAACCCGACCCACATGTGCGAGGTCGCCGGCTCAGACCCAGGCGACCAGCCGATCGAAGGCTTCCTCGATCTCCTCAGAGGCCCCGGCAGTACTGATCCGGATGAATCTGCTGCCGTCGGTCGTCGATGTCCGGCCTGGAATCACGGGCGCGAAGTCGATGCCCGGCGTCAGGGTGACCGCGGTCTCGTCCAGCACCTTGAGGCACCAGGCGAGCGAGTCGTCGGTCAGATGGGAGACGTCCGGGTAGACGTAAAACGCCCCGTCGGGCACCACGAAGCCGGTCACTCCAAGGTCGGGCAGCCGGCTCAGCACCAGATCACGATTGCGGCGGTACTTGGCGACATGAGCGTCCAACTCAGGCTTGGCCTCCGCACTGAATGCCTCGATCGCGGCGATCTGCGACAGCGTCGGAGTCGACAGATTGAGGTTGCCGAGCAGCAGTTCGACCCGGCGGGCCAGCTCGTCCGGCACTATCAGCCAGCCGATCCGCCATCCGGTCATGCAGTAATACTTGCTGAATGAGCCGACCGCGACATGGTTCTGCGAACTCTGCAGCACCGAGGCGGTCGGCGCACCGAAAGATATGCCGTGGTAGATCTCGTCCGAGATCAGCAGCGTGCCGTGGTCCTCGCACCAGGCGGCGATGGCTGCCAGCTGCTCGGGGGCGATGATGGTCCCGGTGGGGTTCGAGGGCGACGCCACCACCAGCCCGGCGGGCGCCACGGGCAGCGCCTCCAGCATCTCGATGGTCGGCTGGAATCCGCTCTCGGGACCGCAGTCGATCTCGATGACATGGCAGCCATGCGCCGCGAGCACGTTGCGGTAGGCCGGGTAGCCGGGCCGGGTCATTACGACCTCATCGCCCGCATCGAAGGCCGCCAGAATGACCGCGGTGAACCCTGCGGACGATCCGGTCGTCACCTGCACGCGTTCCGGATCGACCTCGACACCGTAGTAGGCGAGGTAATGCGAGGCGATCTGTTCGCGCAACTCGGGCAGTCCGCTCGCGTCGGTGTATCCGAGGGCAGATCCGGACGCCAGCGCCCGGGCAGCGGCCTCAAGCACCGGGGCGGGCGCGCCGTCCGAAGGTTGTCCCAGGCACAGCGAAATGACATCCGCGCCCTCGGCACTCTTGATATTGGCGAACTTCATCAACTCCATCGCGTAGAACGGCTCGACCTCACCACGTCTTGACTTGCGCACACTCATGCCTTCGATCATCACATCTCGCGGCAAGTCCGATCCCCGGTGGCCAAAGATAGGCGACCCTGACCTAATTCCGGATTTTTACCGGATGCTGTGAAAATTCTGTGCTGCCAGTATTAGAAGGACCTTGAACGGTCATGATGGCGCACAGATGCCCCATCCCGACAGCCCCGGACCCAAGACGACGACGAAACCGCAGTGGGGAGGTGTACGCGGTGACGCTGCTGAAACGCTTCTGGCACGGTTTCACGCGGGTGTTCGCCGGTTGGACGGGCATTGGCCTGGCCGCCCTGATCGGCGTGATCCTCGGGATCGGGTTGTTCACCATGTACTACGCCGGATTCACCAAGTACTTCGGGAACGACCCGGCGACCTGTGCCAGCTGCCATGCGATGAATGAGCAGTACGAGGGTTGGATGAAAGGCAGCCACGCCCACGTAGCGACCTGCAACGACTGCCACGCTCCCCATGACAACCTGATCGCCAAGTATGCCAACAAGGCAGAGAACGGGTTCATGCACTCGCTGAAATTCACGTTGCAGAACTACCCGGAGAACATCGAGATCCGCGACCACAACCGCCGCGTCACAGAGGCCGCCTGCGTGTACTGTCACGGCGACTTCGTCGATCAGATCACCAACAGTTCAAACCACACGGGTGAAACCGTGTCATGCATCCGTTGCCACGACGGCGTGGGACACATGAGGTGAACCGATGAGTACAGACAAGACCGATCCCAGCACCCCAGCTCACGACACATCGAGTGAGAACACCTGGACAGGACCCCGCAGGAAGTGGGTCCCGATCGTGGTGCTCATCGCCTGCACCGTCGCCGCCGCGGGGCTCACCTGGCTGCTGACAACGATCTTCACCCACCAGCAGGAGTCCAAGCACCCGTTCACCCAGGTCGTCGAGATCACCGACACCACCTATGATCCGGCTGTTTGGGGACAGAACTTCCCGCTGCAGTACGAGGCCTATCTGCGTACCGCCGAGATGGACGAGGCCGACAAGGTCCCCCGCGAGCCCACCGAGGCCGACCCCCGGCTGTTCGTCACCCATTCGAAGCTCGAGACCTACCCGCGGCTCGTCAACATGTGGCAGGGCTACCCGTTCTCGGTCGACTACCGCGAGCCGCGCGGCCACGAGTACATGCTGATCGATCAGCAGTACACCCGCCGGATGCTCGAGTTCAATCAGCCCGGCGCTTGCCTGAACTGTCATGCATCCTTGCCGCAGATCGTCGACGAACTCGGCGACGGCGACCGGACGGCGGGCTGGGCGGCCATGAACAAGCTGCCCTACGCCGACGCCGTGCAGCATGCCGGTGGCCCGATCGCCTGCATCGACTGCCACGACCCGCAGACGATGCAACTGCGGATCACCCGCCCAGCGTTCATCGACGGCATCAAGAAGTACATGGCCGGCCAAGGCGTGGCGGACTTCGACGTCAATACCGACGCCACCACCCAGCAGATGCGCGCCTACGTCTGCGCGCAATGCCACGTCGAGTACTACTTCGCCGGCGACGACAAGACCCTCACCTTCCCATGGACGAAGGGCCTGACCGTCCAGGACGCGATCGAGTTCTACGACGAGATCGGCTGGGTCGACTTCACCCACGCCGACACCGGCTCGCCGGTGCTGAAGGCTCAGCATCCCGATTTCGAGACCTGGAGCCAGGGCATCCACGCCTCCAATGGCGTGACCTGCGCCGACTGCCATATGCCCTACACCCGTGAAGGCGCAGCCAAGATCAGCGACCACAACGTCACCAGCCCAATGCGCAACGAGGCGTCCATCAACGCCAGCTGCCTGACCTGCCATCACTCCACGGCAACGGAGATGAAGGAGCGGGTCGACACCATCCAGAACCGCTGGTACGAGGCTCAGGACATCTCGTTCGCGGCATTCGACGAGTTCATCAACGACCTCGCCGCAGCGACCACGAATGGCACCGCCACCGAGGAGCAGCTCGACCTCGCCCGCGACTACCAGCGCCGCGCATCCTTCCTGATCGATTACACGATCTCGGAGAACTCGAGGGGATTCCACGCTCCGGCCTACGCGATCGCGATGCTGAACCAGGCAACCGACTATTCCCGCAAGGGCCAGCTGGCCATCCGCGGCGTCGATGTCGGTCCGGCCACCGGCCCGGTATCCAGCGCCAGCCCGACTCCGAACCGCTGATATCGCAAATAACAAGGGAGAATGGAGTGCCCAAGCCTCTTGAAACACCCGCCAGTTCCCCGGCGCAGCCAGATGCTGGGGAACTGGCGCGTTTTCTCGCCTCTGCGCCCGTCGGGCTCAAGGCATGGGCGGACGAGCAGCTGGCCGCACTCGACATCGCCCCGGAGACCGATCCGGCTGACGGCGACGCGGTCGGTGTCGAGGAATTCGCGGACGACTTCGACGAAATCCCCAACAACGCGACCGGCGAGTCCGGGCAAGATGCCGAGCAACCTGCCGGCAGCCCCGCCGCCCGCGCTCGGCCCAGTAAACCGCGCGCCAAGAACTCGGCGGTCGGCGGCAAGATCAATCTCGTGCTGGTCGCGCTGCTGGTGGCAGCGATCGTGATCATCGTCCAGCAGACTGGAATCACCAACCGCGAGTCGGCCTCATCGCAGGGGGCCGCGTCCGGAATGCCGAGCGGGATGAGCACCTTCGCTCAGATCGACCAGGCACGAGTCGACGAGCTCAAGGCACAGATCGATGCCGATCCGTCGAACACGGCCGCGCGCCAGCAATTGGCTGAGCTCTACCTCGATGCTGCCCTCTATCAGGACGCGATCGAACAACTCGATCAGGTTCTGCAGATCACCCCCGATGACCTGGACGCCCTGCTGGCGATCGGGGTGGCCGAGTTCAATCTCAGCCAAGACGAGCAGGCCGAACAGCACTGGCTGCGGGCCACCCAGGTCGCACCTGCCCAGGCGGAGCCCTGGTACAACCTCGGATTCTTGTACATGGCGCAAACCCCGCCCGACTACGACAAAGTCGAGCAGGCGTGGGGTCGGGTCATCGAACTCGATCCGGATTCCGAGCTCGCGGCCACCGCGAGGGCTCATCTGGAGCGTGCCCGCGCTGCTTCACCGACCCCGAGCACGGGACCGTGACATGGAGATCACGATTCCGCTGGCCCTGTTGGCGGGGGTGGTGTCGTTCGCCTCTCCGTGCTTCCTGCCGATCGTGCCCGCCTTCGTGGGTCAGCTGATCGGGGCAACTCCGGGATCGGCGGTATCCAGGAGCGTGGCATTGCGCAACACGCTCAGCTTCGTTGCCGGATTCAGTGTGGTCTTCATCGGGCTGTGGGCGTCCATCGGCCTGATCGGCCGCTCACTGGGATCCGGTGTCGGGCTGCTGCGAGTGGCCGGCGGCGTGTTGCTCATCGTGATGGGCCTGCACGTGGCCGGACTGGTCGACATCGGGCTGCTGAATCGGTCGGTGCGCCCGCGGATGGGCTCGTCCGCGGGACCGGTTGCGACGCAGGCCGGCGGTGCCGGCGCGCTGCGGTCGGGTCTGATGGGCGTGGTGTTCGGGGTCGGATGGACGCCGTGCATCGGCCCGGTGCTGGGCGGCATTCTCGCCCTGGCTACGGTCTCGTCCACCAGCGGACGCGGTATCACGCTGATGCTCGCCTATTGCCTGGGGCTCGGCTTGCCGCTGGTTCTGGTCGCGCTCGGCGCGGTGCGCGCCAACGGACGGCTGGCCTGGTTCACCCGGCATCATGCGGCAGTCTCCTTGGTCAGCGGTGGGCTGCTGATGCTGATCGGCTTCCTCATGATCACCAACCTCTTCGCCCGGCTGGCGGGCGTCATTCCGGGAATCGGCATCTGAAGGAGTCAGCCATGAGTGTCGAGACGCGAAACCGCAGTCGTCCAGTGGGCGTCGATGAACCCGTCGATGGGCTCGACGGTGCTGCCGGTCTCGCGCCGACCCAGGCGCTGCGGGCGATCTACGCGTTCTTCTACAACAAGAAGGTCGGGCTGACGCTCATCCTGGCCGCCGGGCTGGCCTGCCTGTTCGGGGTGCTTTTCCCCCAGATGCCTGCCGGCGTTCGCGGCGACCCGGCCTCGGTGGACGGCTGGCTGCAGTCGGTGCGGCCCAGCTACGGCGGCTGGACGTCGATCATGGACGCCGTCGGCCTGTTCAACGTTTTCAGCTCTCCGCTGTTCCTGACCATCATGGGGTTGCTGGCGCTGAGCATCACTGCCTGCACCACTCATCGAATTCCGGTGCTGATGCAGACTGCTTTCCACCCGCACACCAAGGTGACCGCGGAGTTCTTTCGCAGGGCCCGGCTCAACGACAGGTTCGCCACGCCGCTGCCGAGCGGTGAGGCCGTGGCGCTGATCAAGGAGGACGCGAAGGCCAGGCGCGTGCGGGTGATCGAGGATCACCACGGGCCGGGGGCCAATCTCTACACTGACAAGTGGCATCTGGCCCCGTTCGGGACGGTGATCGCGCATACCGCGTTCGTGGTGATCATGGCGGGGTTCGTGGTCAGCTCGCTGACCGGATTCCGCGATGACCAGTTCACGTTGACCGTCGGGCGGCCCGCCGAGGTGGGCCACGGCACCGGACTGGTCGCTGAGGCCATCTCGTTCTCCGACACCTACTACGACAATGGCAGCCCCAAGGATTACGTCACCGATCTGGTGCTGTCGGTCGACGGCCGCGAGGTCGCTCGGCAGGATGTTCGGGTCAATGATCCGCTGAGGTACGACGGCGTGATGTTCCATCAGGCCTATTTCGGCATCGCTGCGGTCATGGAGATCCGGGACGCCTCCGGCCGGCTGCTCTTCAATGATGGGGTGCCGTTGGAGTGGACGACTCCGGACGGATCGCTCAGCTACGGCGTGCTCGAGGTGCCCGGACGCGACCAGGAGCTCTTCGTGATCGGTTCGGCATCCGGGCGCACCGGAACCGGTATTGAACCTGGTCAGATGCGGATCGAGGTCTACCCGACCAGCCTAGACGCACCGGTGGGCGCGGCAGTGCTCGACCAGTCGGGGTCGGTCCAGATCGATGGCCTGACCTACACCTTCGAGCGTGAGCAGCAGTTCACCGGCTTGCTGGTCAAACGCGACCCGGGCACCGGAATCGTGTGGCTGGGCTGTCTGCTGCTGATCATCGGCACCTGCCTGACGATGTTCTTCCGGCATCACCGGATCTGGATTCGCGTCACGCCCGAAGCTGGTGGCGGTTCGCTGGTGCAGCTGGCTTCACCCGACCGGCAGGATGCCACCTTCACCCGCCAGTTCGCCGAGGTCGCTGCCGGATTGGCGGGCGCTTTGGGTGAGGCGGACGCATTGGGTGAGGCGGACGCGGGGGGCGCGGGGGGCGCGGGGGAGAGGCTGGAGCCGGGGGCGTTGGAGGACGCTGCGGTGCGAGCGGACCTGATGGCAGAAGCTGGGTCGCCGGAACTGGGTGTGATCGAGCAGGGGTTGCCGGAAGCAAACCCAATGGAAGCTGGGTCGCCGGAGGCTGGGTCGCCCGAACCGGACCCAATGGAACAACAGTCGTCCGATCTGATGGAAGAAGGGGATGAGCCCAATGCTTGAAATCTCCCAGGCGCTGTTGTTGGCCACCACGGTGCTGGTGATCATCGCGCTGGTTGCCTATGTGTTCGCGCTGGTGGCCGCGCGCGTGGCCAAACCGCAGCCGGCGAGCGCCAAGATGACGGTCGCGGTGGGTGGATCGTCCGCTGCAGGTGCGGCCGAGGTGACTCGGGCGTCCAGTGGCGACGGCTCTGCCGCCGCGCAGACGAGCAACCATCGCGCGCCGGCGCGCGGGATCGCCTGGTACGGCAGCAAGTTCACCCAGGGCGCGCTGATCCTGCTCACGGGATCGCTGCTGGCGCGGTTCTTCGCGACGGGGCATGCGCCCTTTTCCAATCACTACGAGTTCGCGGTCTCCTTCTGCTGGGGCATGATCTTGGCTCTGGTCTATTTCGAGCATCGCTACCGGGTTCGCACGCTGGCCGTCGCGGTGCTGCCGGTGATCTTGGCGATGCTCATCTATGCGTCCACCCTGTCGTACGAGGCGAACCCGTTGATGCCGGCTTTACAGAACAGTCCGCTGCTGACCCTGCACGTCTTCACCGCGGCGCTCGCCTACGGGGCTGGGGTCATCGCGTTCGGCGCGGCCGTGATGTACCTACTGTCTCCGCATGTCAGGTGGAGCGGCTGGCCCAAGCCCGATGTGCTGGACGAACTCGGCTACAAGGCGGTGATCATCACCTTTCCGATGCTGACGATCATGATCATCCTCGGATCGGTCTGGGCGAACATTGCCTGGGGACGTTACTGGTCGTGGGACCCGAAGGAGACCGCGGCGCTGGTGACCTGGCTGATCTATGGCGCCTATCTGCACGCCCGGGTCGTCGGCGGCTGGCGGGGCAGGCGCGCCGCCTGGCTGCTCGTGCTCGGGTTCGCCGCTATCGTCTTCACCTACTTCGGAAATCTCTTCTTTGGAGGCATGCACTCCTATGCCTGATCCTGTTGCCACCGCGGCGTCGTCGGGGATCCACATCGGGGATTC
>Ga0334883_1005769_pt1 | contig 10707 bp, 6 predicted proteins | sample GraSluR1_MG_6_FD_207230 | JGI IMG/M metagenome (GOLD analysis project Ga0334883, IMG submission 207230) | Sludge microbial communities from methane-producing bioreactor in Wageningen University, Netherlands - Granular Sludge_09_05-R1 | ecosystem: Engineered > Bioreactor > Anaerobic > Unclassified... | reverse complement strand
GCCGACACCCTGACGGCCGCGGGCGGGGCGGAGCAGGCGGAAGACGGGAGCGGACGCTACACGATCCAACTCGCTGCCTTTCGGGATCGCTCGCTCGCGCTGCAGTTCGTCGCGCGCTGGCGGCGGGAGATCCCCGGTTTGCGGATCGTGCCGGCACTCGACGATCTCAGTCAACCGCTCTATCGCGTTCAAACCGGCAGCTTCGTCAGCCGCGTTCAGGCGGGCAACGAAGCCACGCGCCTCGAACGCGCCCTGGGTTTGCAGGGCTTCGTAACCGAAAGCGGCGCCTGATGGCCGGCGCCAGGTCGGACGGCGGCCGGATGACGCCGATGCTCGAGCAATACCTGGAGATCAAGGCGCGGCATCCGCAGACCCTGCTGCTGTATCGCATGGGCGACTTCTTCGAGACCTTCTTCGAAGACGCCGAGATCCTGGCGCGCGTGGCCGGAGTCGCGTTGACCAGCCGCGACAAGGACAGCGACCATCCGGTGCCGTTGGCCGGCGTGCCGCATCATGCGCTGGACACGTATCTGGCGCGCCTGCTCGAGGCCGGACTCACCGTCGCGATTTGCGAACAGATCGAGGATCCTGCGACTGCCCGCGGTCTGGTCAAACGGGATGTGGTGGAGATCATCAGTCCTGGCACGGCGACCGCCCCGGAGTTGGTCGCCGGATCTAGCGGCCGCTACTGCCTGGCGTACTTGCCGGCGGCCGAGACGCCGACCGGCGGCGGCGAAGCCGGTTGGGCCCTCCTGGACGCGACGACCGGCGCGTTTCGCTGCGGCCAGGAGGCGACCTCGCTGGCTGCCCTTTGCGAACGCCACACCGTCCGGGAGGTCATTCTGCGCGAAGGCGAGGCGGCTGCGCGGTTGCAATCCTGGCGCGTGACCCTGCCGCACGTCGTGATCAACCAGGTCAACGACACGTGGTTTCATCCCGCCTTCTCCCACCGCACGCTGCTCGACCACTTTCAGGTGGCCAGTCTGGGCGTCTTCGACCTGGAAGCGCCCGAGCGAGAACCGGCCGTGGCCGCCGCCGGCGCTCTGCTGCGCTATCTGACGAGCCTGAGCCTGCAGCGACCCGTCCAAGTCACCAGCCTGCGCTACCAGCGGCGCGGCGACCGTCTTGTCCTCGATGCCGAGACCCTGCGCAACCTCGAGGTCTTCCGTACTTTGCGCAGCGAACGCGGCGAGGGTACGCTCGTTCACCACGTGGATCGGACCGTGACCGCAGCCGGGCGCCGCTTGCTGGAAGAACGTTTGGCCGAGCCGCTGACCGATTTGGCGGAGCTGGAGCGCTGGCATGTGGGCGTCGACGGACTGCGCGCTGACCCGCAGTGGCGCGAGCCGTTGCGCACGGTCCTGCGCCGGGTCGGGGATCTCGAACGGTTGGCGGCGCGAGCGGCGGCGGGCCGCATCGCGCCGCGCCCACTGCGTCAGTTGGGGGTTGGACTATTGGCAGCCGGCGAGCTGCGAGGGCTTGGTGTGGCGGACGGCCGCACGCGTCATCCGGTCTGCGATTGGGCGCAGGAACTACCCCCGCTGGAGGACCTCGGCGCCCGCTTACTGGAAACGTTGCCAGACGAACCGCCGGCGAATCCACGGCAGGGCGGCTACATCCGCGCCGGCGTCGATCCTGAGCTCGACCGCTGCCGTGCCATCGCGCACGACACCAAGGGGTTTCTGGCGAACTTGCAGCAGCGCGAACGGGAGCGCACCGGCATCTCCTCGCTGAAGGTCGGCTACAATAGAGTATTCGGCTACTACTTCGACGTGACGCGCAAGCACCTGGACAAGGTGCCCGGCGATTTCGAACAAAAACAGACGCTGGTCAACAGCTGCCGGTTCGTCACTACCGAACTCAAGCAGGCCGAGCAGACTATCCTGGACGCTGAGGACATGGCGCAGCGGCTGGAAGCCGCTTGTTACGCGCAACTGCTCGCCGCCGTGCAGAGCCGCCTGCCGGATATCTACCAGGCTGCCGATCGCGTCGCTCGGATCGACCTGCTGTGCGCGTTCGCGGCGCTTGCCGAGGAACGGAACTACTGCCGGCCTGTCTGCGATCAGAGTCGCGAGCTGGAAATCAAAGGCGGCCGCCATGCGGTCGTCGAGCAGCTTCTTGCGAGCCAGGATTTCATTCCCAACGATCTCAGCCTCGACGGCGAGGACCGGCAGCTCATCCTGTTGACGGGCCCGAACATGGGCGGCAAGAGCACGTACCTGCGCCAGACCGCGCTGATCGTGCTGATGGCGCAGGCGGGCGGTCATGTGCCGGCGGCGGCGGCGCGCATCGGCTGGGTCGATCGGATCTTCACGCGCGTCGGCGCCAGTGACAACCTGGCCCGCGGCGAATCGACCTTCTACGCCGAGATGAGCGAGACAGCGCATATCTTGCATCAGATGAGCGGACGCAGCCTGGTAATCCTCGACGAGATCGGCCGCGGGACCTCCACCTACGACGGCCTGTCGCTGGCCTGGGCCATCACCGAGTTCCTGCAAGGTGACCTTAGTCCGCGGCCGCGGACGGTCTTCGCGACGCATTACCACGAGTTGACCGAGCTCGCCGACACCCTGCCGGGCCTCGTCAACCTGCAACTGCAAGTGAGGGAATGGGAAGGCCGTATCATCTTTCTTCACCAGGTATCGCCGGGGCGCTCCGACAAGAGCTACGGCATCCACGTCGCGCGTCTGGCGGGCGTGCCGGAGCCGGTCTTGCGGCGGGCCGAGAGCTTGCTGGCCTTTCTGGCGCGCGAGACGCCGCGCGGCGCGGCGGCGTCGCTTGGCAGGCCGGCGGCGGGCGGGTCGTTGGCCGCGGACGCGCCCAGGTACGAACCGTTGGGGGCGCAACAACTTAGCCTGTTCAACGATCAGGAGCGCGACACGCTGGCCGCGTTGCGCGAACTCGATCTGGAGACGCTCTCGCCGGTCGATGCGTTCATGTGGCTCGTGCGGATCAAACAGCAGCTCGGCGAGGGGCGCGGCCGCTAACCTGCACTCAAGCTCCGGCGCCCCCGGACGATCCCAAACGCAGGTCCAACTGCACACGAGGCGCTGGCGATGAGCGAAATCTTGTCGATCGTTCTCGGCGCGCCCGGGGAGGCCGAGCTGCCCCTGCTCGCCGACCTGGGGAACCGCGACGATCTCGACATTCTGGCAGTCGTTGATCCGACCGCGAACGCGCTCGGCAGCGCGATCGCGCAGATCATGGGTTTGCCTGTTGTCGATCGCCTGGCCGCGGTCGCGTTGCCAGCCGATCGATCCGCGCTGCTGGTCTTGCCGGCCGGCCCCGCTTCCCTGGTCGCCGAACTTGCGGCCACCGCCGCCGAGCACGGTTTGCCGACGATCGGCGCCGAGGAGCTGCGAGCGCGGCTCTTCGCCGGACGCGCACGTAAACCGGAACGTATGCGCGCCAGTGGCGATCGTCCGGAAATAGCCGAAATCGAACGTGAAAGCAATGCCATCCAGGCCGCGCTCTCCGAGCTCGAGGATGCGCTGGCCGGCGACACCATCCTACGGCGGCTGCTCGACCTTGCCGCCAGGGCAGTCGGCGCCAGCGGCGGCTCGATCATGCTATTCGATGATGCGAGCCGAGAGCTGTACATCGCCTACGCGACCGGTCTGAGCGAAGGCACGCTGCACGGCACCCGCGTCAAACTGGGCGAGGGCATCGCCGGCCGCGTGGCGCGGACCCGCCGGGCCGAGTTGGTCAAAGGATATCACGGCGCCGCCGATCGCCGCCGCGACCGGCCTGACATCGCCAGCGCGGTCTGTACGCCGCTGATCGCTGAAGATCATCTGCTGGGTGTCCTGAACATCTCGACGCAGTCGGGCCAAACGCCGCTGGACGAAGCGGCCCGCGACCTCCTGCTGGGGCTGTCGGTGCGCTTGAGTCGAATCCTGCACGGCGTGCAGCAATTGCAGCAACAGCGCACGAGCCGGATGTTCGACCTCACGGAACAACAGTTGCGGCGCCTCGGCGCCGGGGAGACCGATTTCAAGTCCATGCTGACGGCCTGGTGCGCAGCGATCGCCGTCACGGCCGACGCGCAACGCGTCAGTTTGGCCATTCCCTGCGACGACGGCGGCCTTTTGGTCTGCGAAAATTCCGTCGACGGTCGCGGCAACGACTGGTACGAGCCCCTGCGCGATCCCGCCTGGGTCGAGGTCCTGACGACGGGATTGCCGCTGGTGGCCCGCCAGACCGATGTCGCGGCCGGCGAGCTGGCGCCGGTCACCATCTTCTATCTGCCGGTCGGGCGCGATCCCGTCCGCGCCGGTCTGGCCGTCCGTTTCGACCACGCGCGCACGGCGCACGCGTTCCATGCAATGGCCGGCGAAATGGTCTTCCTGCTCGAACGCCTGCTTGCCGACCAGCTCGATCAGCGACGGCAGGCGGTTCGCGCCAACCGCCTCGCGGCCTTGTCGACGGCGTTGACGGCGCTCACGACCAGCGACACGACGCCTGGCCAGGCCGGCGAACGGCTCTGCGACGCCGCGGCGCGGCTGACAGGCGCGCGTTACGTGGCTGCGGTCGCCAATCTGGACACGACGCCCGCCCGCTTGGCCGGCGGTAACGTGCCCGAGGCGGCCGCCTGGCTCGCGGATCTACCGCGGCTACTGCGCGGTGCCGCCAGCGACGGCTGGCACATCACGACGCTGGCGACGGGCGATACGCCGTTGAGCGTGCTCGCGGCCGTCAGCCGGACTGGCGAGCCGGCGCCCGGCCTCGTCCTGGTCGGTAAACAGAGCCTGTATGAACTCGATGGCCAGGTCTTTTCCGACCTGGACGCCGAGTTGATCCTGCCGCTTGCAGCCACCCTGGGCCAGATCGTGGCGGCGAGCGACGTCGCGCCGCGCAAATCCTGGACCCCCGCGGACACCGCCCCGTTGGCAGCGAAGCCCTGGACGGCGCCGGTCGCGGCGGACGACGCGGAGCCGGCCGCCGACGCCGCCGCGTTACGTTTGCTCGCCGATCTGCGCTGCGAGTTGGATCGCTGCGATCGCTACCACAACGTGTGCGGACTCATACTTCTGCGGCCTTCGCTGCCAGTTTGCGATGCTCTTGATCTGTTGCAGGCCGCGGCTCGGCGGCTTTCTACGCATTTGCGCAACTCGGACCGCCTCTACCCGCTAGCTGACGGCGTCCTGGCCGTGCTGGTGCCTGAGGACGTACAGCGGTTGGATCGCGTCCAGGTACGACTCCAGGCCGCCCTGCGTGACCTCGCCGGGGATCCGCAGCTCGCGATCGCGACGGCGCGTGTCGCGTACCCCGCCCACGAGGGACCCGCCGAAACGCTGCTCGCGTGCGCCCGCAGTCGGCTGGATGCGTGATGAAAGCGCGCCGCCGTTGACGTGTCCCCGGCCGCGCCCTATCCTACCTGCCCAGTGCCGAGCGATCCGCCCCCGACCACTGTTGCGGAGCGACCTCATGTTGGAACTGCCAGCGCCGATCCGTGTCCTGGACAATGCCACGATCGACCGCATCGCGGCCGGCGAGGTCGTCGAACGACCGGCCTCGGTCGTCAAAGAACTCTGCGAGAACAGCCTCGACGCGGGTGCAACGACCATCACCGTCTCCATGATGGAGGGCGGGCTCGCCCTCTTGTCGGTCGAGGACAACGGGCACGGAATTCCGTTTCGCGAGTTGCCGCTCGCCTGTGAACGCCACGCCACGAGCAAGATCGCGTCAGCGGCGGACATCATGCGTGTGCGCAGCTTCGGCTTTCGCGGGGAGGCGCTGGCGAGCATCGCCTCGGTCAGCCGCCTACGGGTGGTCAGCCGCTGCGACGGCGAGACGGTGGGGGGATTGCTGGAGATCGAGGGCGGCGCGATCGTCCGGCGCGAACCCGCGCCGCGCAATCGCGGCACCACGGTGACGGTCGCCGATCTCTTCTACAACACGCCCGCGCGACGCAAGTTCATGAAAACGGTCCAGGCCGAGAAGCGGGCGATTGTGCGAATCGTCTCCATTCTGGCGCTGGCGCACTGGGAAGTTCGCTGGTGCCTGCGGGACGAGGATCAGATCAGCTTGGATCTGCTGCCGGCCGCTTCGCTGCCGGACCGCGTCCGCGATCTGCTCGGCGGCGCGGTGGCCGAGCATCTCTCGCGCTTCGAGAAAGAAGCAGGCGGGTTCAGCGTTGCCGGGCTCGCGTCGCGCCCGACCTGGGTGAGGGGCAACCGGGAGCAGCAGTTCCTGTTCGTCAATCGGCGGCCGGTTGAGAGCGCCGCGCTGTCGCACGCGATCGCGCAGGCGTACCGCGAAGCGGTACCGCCGGGCAAATATCCGGTTGTCATTGCGTTTCTGCAACTGCCGCCCGGCGAGGTCGATGTGAACGTGCATCCGGCAAAGACCGAGGTCCGTCTGTTGCTCGAGCGCCAGGTATACGGGCTGCTCAAGTCCGCGATCGAGGACGGCCTCAGTTTGCGCGACGCGGTGCATCTGCGGCCGACAGGCTCGCCGGATGACGGCACGCCGGTTGGGTCGATCGGCGCGGTGCCGGGATTCGGCGGACTCGCGGCTGACGGCGGTGACGCGGTGGCCGCCGCGGAAGCCGACTACCTGCGCCGCCATTTCCAACGCGGCGGTTCGGCTGGTCCCGAAGCTCGCGGCGTCCCTGCGGGCCAGGGCGAATTGTTCGGAGCCGCCGCCGTGCGGGCGGGCTTTGGCGGCGGCGACGTTTCCGCACCGGTGAGCTCGGAGGAAAGCGCGACGTTTCACCCGGCGCCGTTCTGGCAGTTGCATCGCACGTACATCGTGACGCAGATTCGCGGCGGCCTGGTCCTGATCGATCAGCACAATAGTCACGAGCGCATCCTGTACAACCAGGCGCGGCGGGCCTTGTCCGGTGCGGCGCGACCACTGGCCACGCAGCAGCTGCTCTTTCCGGTCCATCTGGATCTTTCGCCGACCCAACTGCAAGCCTTCCAGCAACACCGCGCGCGAATGGAAGTCTTGGGTTTCTCCGTCCAGCCGTTCGGGGGCCAATCGGTCCTGGTGCAAGGAATTCCGACCAGTCTGAAGAACTGGCAAGAGGGCCGCCTGCTGCTGGATATCTTGGACGATCTGGGCGCAGACACCGATCCGCACGATGAGCAGCAGGCCGCGCTTCTGGCGTCCTTTGCCTGTCACGGCGCGGTGCGCGCGGGCGAACCACTGACCGTGCCCGAAATGCAGAGTCTGGTCGACCAGCTCTTTGCGACCGATCAACCGCTGCACTGTCCGCACGGGCGGCCGACCTTGATTCAATTCACGCTCGCCGAGCTGGAGACCAAGTTTGGCCGGCGGCGCTGAAGCCGGCGGCGGGGTTCGCGGCTTCTGCCCGGTGATCGCGGGCCCGACGGCGGCCGGCAAGACCGCACTCGTGCTGCAACTCGCCGCGGAGTTCCCGCTCGAGGTCATCTCGCTCGACAGCCGCCAGATCTACCGGGGGCTGCGGATCGGCACGGCACAGCCGTCGGCTGCCGAGCAGGCGGCTTGCCGACACCATCTGATCGATTTCCTGGCGCCCACAGAAACCTACTCGGCGCAGCGCTTTCGCGAAGACTTCGCCGCCTTGTGGCCCGCGATCGCCGCCCGCGGCTGCTTGCCGCTGCTCGTTGGCGGTGCCGGCCTCTACCTGCGCGCGGCAAGTGAGGGATTCTTCGTGTTGCCGCAGGGTAGCCGTGCGCGTCTGGCGGAGGTCCGCCGGACGATCGCCGCGCTCGCGGAAGCCGAAATCGACGCCGAACTGCAGCGCGTCGATCCGGCGGCAGCAATGCGCCTGCACCCGAGCGATCGCTATCGGCGGCGGCGGGCGCTGGAGATCTACCGACTCGCCGGGTGTTCGGCGAGCGATCTGGCGGCGGCGCAGCGATGCGCACCGGTGCTCGGTTTGGAGTTTCCGCTCGTGCGTCTCGAACGCGCAATGACGGACCTCGATGAACGCATCCGCGCGCGAACCGAGGCAATGCTCGCGGGAGGCTGGATCGAGGAAACGCGCGGTTTGCTGGCGCGCCATCGCCCGGATTGTCCGGGCCTGCGCAGCCTTGGCTACCGGGAAATCGTGCGGCATCTGCAGGGCGATCTGGCGGGCGGCGAGCTGGTTCCTGCGATCGCGCGCGCGACGCGCCAGTACGCCAAGCGGCAGCGCACCTGGTTTGCGCGGCTGCCAGCCGCGGCGGCGGGGACGCCGGACGACCCGACGGTGCTCGCAACGCTGCGGCAGCTCGTGCAACAGGGATTGTCGCGGTTGCGTCCGAATGGGCTCTAATGGAAGGGCCCGCCGCGACCGGCCGCGGACGCATGGCGAGCCGGGGCCCATCTTGACACCTCCTGGGCGCCGGGTTAGATTCGCCGCCACGGAGCGGGCATAGCTCAGTTGGTAGAGCATCAGCTTCCCAAGCTGAGGGTCGCGGGTTCGAGACCCGTTGCCCGCTCCAAAAACCCCAAGAAAACAAAAGAGTTACGGAAACCGGGGGCGAACCTTGCGAGCGGGTTTGCCCGCCGGTTCAACATCTGTTCAACATATTTCGGCCAACATCGAGAACGGGACACCGTGTCCCGCGATTCCGTGCTATATCGTCGGACATGGAAGCACCGAAGAAACAGAAACAATTGACCGAGTTGGAGAGGCGCTTTGCGGCCGAGTATGCAGTTTGTTGCAACGGCGCGCAGGCGGCGCGTGCGGCCGGATACAGCGACTCCGCCACCGGTTCGGCGCGCGTGATGGCGCACAAGCTGATGAAAAAGCCGGCCGTTCGCGAGCTAGTGGATCGCCTGATCGCCGCACGTGCGGAGCGGGTCGAGCTTCGGGGAGACCAAATCGTCGCCGACTTGCAACGACTCGCGCGCTGGTCGTTGGTGCCCGTCGCCGTGCTCGACAGACACGGCCGCGAAACTGGTGTTGAGCGACCGCTAGACGGCCCGCTCGCGGCGCGATGCTTAGAATTGTTGGGCAAGACGTTGGCGTTGTTCGTGGACCGAAAGCAGACGGATTTCTCTGGCGAGGTCGAGCTTACCTGGTCGCCCGTAGTTTCCGTTGAAGCCGACGCCGAGCCCATGGACGATTGGCCGGCCGACAAGCCGCCCGTTGAAGTCCTGCCGACGCCGGCGCTCGAAAGCGGCGACGACCCCGAGCAGTCCGAACAAGATCCCGAGCCGGCCGAGCGTCCACGCTTCGGCGGGGCGGTTCTGTAATGCGCGTCGAACTGCCCTGGCCGCCGAGCGTCAACCAACACTGGCGATCCGTCGCTGGAAGGGTGCTGTTGTCGCGCCCGGGGCGCGCTTATCGGGCCGCGGTCGGGGCCTTGGCTGGCGGTCAAGTCGCGCCCGAGGGGCGCCTGGCGTGCAGCATCGAGGCATGGCCGCCTGATCGACGGCGCCGCGACCTGGACAACCTGCTCAAGGCCGTGCTCGACGCGCTGCAACACGCCGGCATCATGCGCGACGATGAATTGGTTGACGACTTAAGAATTGTGCGCCGACCGCCCGTAGCAGGCGGCCGCCTGGTCATAGAACTAGCGCCGGCCCTCCGGCCGGCATGAGAGATAGGACGGCCCTAGCGGCAGCACCAATTGCATCGCCCGCCGGCTCCGACTGGCCGACCGCCGCCCCTCACGGGTCCGCGCCGGCCGGCGCCCGGCGCCCACTCAAGGCTCGCCGGCATCCCCGCCTAGGTGGACGGACCGAGCCGGGATCAAAGGCGACGGGGAGCGGCGCGACGCGATGGCCGGAAGCGATAGGAATGAGTGATGAATTCGAACCCGACCCTTGAACAATTTTTGGAAAAGTCTGTTGCAATGTACAAGAGTCTTGAGGGCGACATCGGCGTTTTGCAAAACGACATCGCGGCAATTCGCAACATGCAAGGCCTGACCGAGCGCCCGCGCGGTCCCGTCGATTACGCGGCGATCGGCAGTTTCATTCGGGTCGCGATTAATGCGAAGCTAGGCGGACCTTCGGCCATGCAGAAGGTCGCCGCGCCCTGGTCGATCGACGTTGACGCTCGCGGCGGATACACGGTGCCCCCGCAGATTTCAGCGTTCATCGACGCCATTTTGCGACCTGAGGGAAGCTTGCTCGCTGCGTGCACGCAGCATACCGGCGAGCCCGGCCGCGACTATAGGTTGCCGTACTACTCGACGGCGCCAACGGCTGGCTGGCAACCGGCCGAGAACCAAGACCTGGCCGAGCTGGACGTTGCGATCAACGCGATCGACAGGCCGCCGATCGCGCTGGGTGGGTATCTCGACGTGTCGCACCAATTGCTTTACGGCCAGTCGGCGTTCGATGTCGGTATGGCCGTAGTCGGCGAAATTTACAATGCCGCCAGGCAGGCGTTCGAGCTGGCCCTGGTGCGCGGCGAAGGTGGCGTTGATGCGCCGTATGACGGGTTGATCGAAAGCGCCGCCAACACGCAAAGCTCGTTGGCGACAGTCACCCCGGCGCTTGTCTCGAAGTTCATTTGGGAAAGCATCGAGGATGCCCCAGGCCTGGTCGGCGGGAAGCTGGTCATGTCCCCGGCCGTGTTCGAGGCCCTGGCTTCGAGCGATGGCGGTACTAGCTACACGTCCCGGCTGAACTACACGCCGTCCGGCGGGATCCGCTTTGGTTTGCACGACATCATCCGTACGCCGGCCGCGCCTGACACGGCAATTTTGCTTGTCGAACCGCGGCATGTTCACCTAGTCAACGCCGGCGATGCACTGATCATCGACGATCGCAGTCAGG
>Ga0334883_1005758_pt1 | contig 10722 bp, 8 predicted proteins | sample GraSluR1_MG_6_FD_207230 | JGI IMG/M metagenome (GOLD analysis project Ga0334883, IMG submission 207230) | Sludge microbial communities from methane-producing bioreactor in Wageningen University, Netherlands - Granular Sludge_09_05-R1 | ecosystem: Engineered > Bioreactor > Anaerobic > Unclassified... | reverse complement strand
TTCCCTATCCCGCCGGTGAGGAACTTCTGACCGAATGGGGAGACCTTCGGGAAGAAACCCTCGATCCCGCCATTCTGCGGAAAGCGGAGACCCTTCTTCAGGATAACGGGTTCATCTGCATCTCCGGGCCTCTCGGCTCGGGAAAGACCACTCTGGGCCGAATACTCATAGCAAGGTCCGCCGGTGAGGGCATGCTTCCCATCGAGCTTGTGGAGGGAGACATAAACGCTCAGGCTGTGGATCACCTGCTCCGTGGCCCGGAGGATTGCGCCATTCTGTTCGATCTTGACAGCATGAGGAGATATGCCGACGACTATCCCGCCCACCTGTGGCATGTTTTCATCACCACCATGGCCAGGGCCACCGACAAGAGACGGCGTCTTGTAGTCGCGTCGTCTTCCCCGAAGATGGAAGCGGTGTTCAGCCTCTTCGAGGAGAAGCACCTTGCGCTTCCAAAACCCGGCGAGAAGCGGCAGTGGAGGCTTCGGGAGGGAGAGAGGGCCCTGTCCGAGTTCAGAAACAACACAACCTTCGAAAAGGCTCAGCTGCTTCTACTTTCGTTGTTCGAGCCCATCGTTCCAGAGTCCGTCTTCAAAAGGGCTGTTCTGGAAACCTGGGAGAGGCTTGCGCTTCTGGAAACCGGAGACTTCCCCCGGGCGGAGAAACTCGAGGAGATGTACCGGAACTCGGATTCGCACCAGGGGAGGCCTCCTTTCAGAAGGCTCGAGCTTCGTGGCGAGATGCACCTCTGCGCCGGTGACACCACCCTGATGACCTCGGTTGACAGGGGGGCGGCGGAGCTTATCCAAAGGGGCTCACCGGTGGTGCGGGCGGTGTTCGACACACTTCTCGGGAGTTCTGAATCCGCCAACCGCAGGGCTGGTTTTGCCATGGTAAACCACTACAGCCGGCTGTCTCCGGAGATGAAGGTTTCCCTTCTCTATGCGGCGTCCCGGGAGACCAAGGCGGGCAATCTGGGAGACATGTTCAACACGCTTCTTCTGGACAGAAAGAGCTTTGACACGCCGGCTCTGGGGCTATGCAGGTTCATTGTGGAATCCGGTCCCACGGAACTCAAGGTGGTTCTCGCGGCCAGTCTGGCCATGTACTGGATAAGAAAAGCCGGGCGAATGAAGGAAATGCTCTGGAAGGTTGTTCACGATCCGTCCCCGGAAGTGAGGCGCTCCTTCATGTACGGCATGGAAACCTGGTCGGTGGGTGACGATCCGGGCGGCTATTACGCTGCTCTTCTCGAGGATGACTCCGGGGTTGTGAAGAGACAGGTTCTCATTCACATCGGGGGGGTTTTCCCAAAGATGACTCCCCGGGAGAAACAGGTTCTGAACGAAGCTCTGGAGGAGGGAAACGCTGAAAACATCAGATTTCTCGCGTGGGGCCTCACCAACAGGAAACTTGAGGATGCCGGCGGAGAAGTGGGTGACCTGCTTTGGGTTCTCATCCAGAGGCTGAAGGAGGGCGGCCGCTCCCAGGTGGCTTTCCAGCTTGGCTCCCGGATAAGGTACCTCTCATCCGAGGTGAGGGAGGCGATGATCGCCGACATTCCCGAAGAGGACAGAAGAGGGGTGGCCCAGTATCTGCTTATGAACTACCAGTGGCTCAACCGCAAGGAAAAGCACACTCTGTGGAGAATAGTCACCGAACGCATGCCCCGTGACCGTTCAATGGCCGAAATGGTGCTGCCCTACCTGAGAATCATCGAATCGTATGGTCAGCTGACTGTTGTGGCCAGGGTTCTATCCAACGAGTCCTTTGGAGGAAGGGAAGCTCTGAGCAGGCTTCTCGCTTCTGGAAGAAGGGACATCGCCGAGGTATCCATTCAAGCGGCGGAAAGGATCATGGAAAGCAGAAGCCTGGAGTCCAGGGCAAAGCTGCCGTGGTTTCTTCTCTGGAACCGTGATTCTCTGGGCACCGGGGCTTCAGCCGCTCTTGACAGGCTGTCTCGTGACCCTTCCCCCACGGTGCGGGCGGCGGTTGCCTCGGCGGCGAGACAGCTGGGCTTGTGCACCGAGGAAACGGCACTTCTGCTTGAGCGGCTCTCCGGAGACCGGGAGAGGTCGGTGAGGGCCGCCGCCGGCGAAGCCGGTGGCGAGTTCTGGGGAAGAGACGAGACGAAACGCTACTCGATAGCTGAAAAACTCATCGATGATGACGACTCTTTCGTAAGGCTCAGAACATTCTCCGGGTTTTTTCGTTCCGTGCATCTTTCATCACAGGAGCGGATGCCACTGATTGCCAGGGCTCTGGGCGACGAATCCGCGGCGGTTCGCCTGGAAGCGCTGTGGGCGGTGGAGCGCCTGGGTTGCGTGGACAGCCCCGCCCTCGAAGAGCATCTGGCTGACCTGCTGACTGATCCCGCCGAAGAGGTGAGACTGGCCGCCATCAACATTGTAACCAGACACCCGGACATCACGAACAGCGTCACCCTTCGCTCCAAGATGCCGGACCTGTTCCTTGGAAGGCTGGACAGCGGAGGCAATATCGCGGGGGAACTGAACACGGCGAGACGGATCCAGAACGAACTGATGCCCTCGGGTCCTCCTTCGGTGGAGGGCTACGACATCGCAGCCTTCTACCGGCCCGCCCGGGAAGTGGGGGGTGATTATTACGACTTCTTTCACCTTTCCGGCAACAATCTCGGTTTGGCCGTGGCGGATGTGGCGGGCAAGGGAATTCCCGCGGCTCTTACCATGGCGGGTCTCAAGGGTAGCCTTTCCGCCAATGTCCAGAACATTTTCAGCATAAACGAGGTTATCTTCCGGGTGAACAACGCCATGGTCACCGGAAACCAGGTAACAGGTCTGATCGGCCTTTTCTATGGAGTGCTCGACCTCGAATCCGGCAGGGTCACATATGTAAACGCCGGCCACAATCCTCCTCTTCTGCTGAAACCCGGCGGCGAGACGATGATCCTGGACACCGGCGGGCTGATACTGGGCTTCATGCCGAACACCCGTTACGATTACGGTGTTGTCGAGATGAAATCCGGGGATGTCCTGGTTCTTTACACCGACGGTATCACCGAAACCATGGACCCCCAGGACAGGGAGTTCACGATGGAGGGGCTGATCGCCTCGGTGAAACGCCACATGGACCTTGGCTCCCCCCAGATCGTTCGCAGGGTACTGGGCGAGGTTCAGACCCATGGCGATTCGGCTCCCCAGGCGGACGACAGAACCCTGATAATAGTCAAACACAGGTAGGATGCATGGGCGGAACACTGTATCTCCTCTCTGATTTCGGTGAGAAGGACTGCTATGTGGCCCAGATGAAGGCTTCGGTTCTTTCCTTTACCGGCGGGGATATCACCATGGTTGACATCACCCATTCGGTGAAGCCCGGGTCGGTACGACAGGGAGCCTTTCTTCTCATGTCAACCATTCCGTTCCTGTCCGAAGGCTCCGTTGTTTTGGCGGTGGTGGACCCCGGGGTGGGAACGGAAAGAAGGGGAATCGTATGCAGGGTTGGGGAAGTTCTTGTGGTGACCCCCGACAACGGCCTTCCTTCATGGATCGAACCGGAGGACATCCGGTACCTCCCCCCGCCGGAAGCCGGCGCTTCCCCCACCTTTCACGGGCGTGACTGGTTTGCGCCCATGGCGGCCAGGTTCATGGTCAACCCAGGATGGATGGGCTTTCTTGAACCATGCTTCAACCCCGTCACGCTTCGCCGGGGGGAGTCAAGGCTTTCCCGGGGTGTTCTCGCAACATCCGTGGCCCATGTCGACAGTTTCGGCAACTGCATTCTGTGGACGCCGTCGGAACAGGTCGAAGGCTTCAGACCCCGCACGCTGAAGATTCGGGGGATCAGTGTTCCCGTTGTGCCGTCCAGGGTATACGATTCCGGGGAAGGCGGCATCCTGTTCATTCAGGGAAGCCAGGGATTCAGCGAGCTGGCGGTGGCTGGCGGGAGCGCCGAAGCAACCCTCGATCTCTCTCCCGGGGATGAAATAGTATTGGAGGAATAATGAATCATGTGGGACTCCTGCTCCATTTCTACCAGCCTCCCACCCAGGCTCCCGAAACCCTGCGCAGAATAGACGGTGAGTGCTATCGTCCGGTTTTCAAACTGCTTGGGGATACCGGTGCGCCGGTCACGGTGAACATAAACTTCTCATTGATGGAGCAGCTTGCCCGCTACTGCCCGGAAACCATGGAAATGCTTGGCGAAGTCCGGGGTTGCGAGTATACGGACAGCGGTGGGTTTCATCCGCTTTTTCCGCTGATACCCGAGGCCGAAACCATAAGGCAGCTTGCGATAAACAGAGACGGTAACCGATCACTGCTTGCCGGTTATGGCCGTCCCCGGGGGGTTTTCCCTCCGGAAATGGCCCTGGATGGCGCCACTGCAGCAGTTTTAAGCCGTGAGGGGTATCAGTGGACGATAACCGATGATGTCCCATGGGTGTGGACCGGCAGGGAAGCGCCTGCCACCTGGGTTCCGGTCTTCCGGGGGATTCGAGTGCTTCTGCGGTCCAACTTCTGGAGCAACCTGATATCCTTCCACGGAGACGACGGCAGTCTGATCGCGGACAGGCTGGTCAAGGAAATGCGGCGCTGGATCGGCCGGGAGGATTCGTACATCATCATAGCCATGGACGGAGAAACCTTCGGGCATCACAGGCCCGGGTCGGTGGAGGGTTTTCTGCATCCCTTCATCAAGGTGTTCGAGAAGGCCGGGGGAGCCACTCTCTCCACAGCCGGGGACATTGCCCTCGGTTTTCCGGGCAGGGAGGCGGATATCCCCGACGGCAGCTGGTCCACATCCCCCGAAGATATGGACCGGGGCGTTCCGTTTCCCCTGTGGGACGATCCCGACAACCGCGATCACAAATCCCTCCGATCCCTTTTGAACACCGTTCTCGAAAGAGCAAGACAGTGTGATTCCCCGGGAGTTGCCCGCCTTGCCGATGAAATGTTATACTCGTGTCCGTTCTGGTGGGCTTCTTCGGGCCGCTACTGCTCAGTACAGGTTCGAAGGGGCATTGCAGCTATTCTTGAGACCGCCCTGGCCATAGCCAGGGAGTGCTCGGACAGGAGCTTCCTGGACACGGCCATGACCATGGCCGGCGAGATTCCAGGTATGACCCGGAAGGACCACTGATGCCGAAGAAGGACAGAACCTTTGCCGCCAAGCTGGCACACGAAACAAGAACCGTGCGCCTTGAAACCTGTGGTGTTTGCGGCAAGGAAAAGGTGGCCGTGGTACACATGGCATCCGTTTACGGTGAAACCGGCGCCTGGCGGCCCCAGAAGCGCAGGGTTAAGGTTTGCGACTGCAACCGCCAGGAGGTTTACGGATAGAGGCCCCATCTCCGTGAACGGGCTGGACGGGGTTCTGCTTCTCACCGCCGGATACGGCAGAAGAGCGGAGCCCCTTTCCCTTTGCAGGCCGAAAGCGCTTCTTCCCGCCGGAAACACCACACTGCTCGGGCTCATGTCAGAAGCAGCGGCAAGCCTTTTACCGAAACAGCTTGTGGTAAACGCCAGTCGCTGTCCGAACCGCATACTCGATGAAGTCAGAACCTCCTCGGGAATGGAGGCGCGGCTGATGTTCGAGGAGAGGCCCCTGGGGGCCTCGGTATCTCTGGGGCGGCTCTCGGTTATGATGCGGGGCTCATGGATGCTGATGAACACCGACATGATCCTCGAGGCGGACCTTTCCGGGCTCGTTGCGCATCACCAGAAGTCGGGAGCCCAGTGTACTGTTTTGTGCGGTGATTTTCCCAAGGAGGGGGAGTATGGCCCGGTGCTTGTCAGGGGCCAGCCAAGGCATTATCTCGGAGTCTGTGTGGTCGAACCCGAGGTTGCCCGCAGGGCGGCCCGGTTCCAGGGCTCGCGAAATCTTCTCTCTTCTTGTATTGTAAACGAACCAGAAGGGTTCGAGGGGGCGGACACATGGATGGACATGGGTGAAGTGGAACTTTACAGGCGTAATCTTCTGTCAAGGGGGTGTTTCATTCACCCCGGGGCCGTGGTTTCCAGAACCGCTTCCCTGCTTGGGTGTTACCACGTTTCCACCGGATGCGTTCTGGGAGAAGGCGCCGTCATCCGTGACTCGGTGATGCTGGAAGGTTCCGTACTCGAAGACGGGAGCGAGCTGGTATCCGGGGTGCTGCCCTGGTTTTCCCGAAGGAGTGGTGTTGCATACCACAGACAATGAGTTTCTTGCCTGGATCAGGGAAAGGTATCCCGATATAAAGGAGATAACACCCCTATCCGGGGATGCCTCCAACAGAAGGTTCTACAGGATCGTGTGCGCCAAGGGAGCCTTTGTCGCCATGGACAGCGGCAGAGTGCCCCTCTGGCCATGGATGGATGTTCACAGCCTGCTGCAGAAGAACGGTTTTCCCGTCCCCGAGCTTTATCACGCGTGCCCGCAGAAGGGATTTGCCGTGCAGGAAGACCTGGGCTCTGTCAGACTTCTGGACATCCAGAGCCCCGAAGCATACATGGTCCTGACCCGCCAGGCCCTCGACATGTTGAAAAGGCTTCACAGGAGTATTCCAAAGGAGGCGGCCAAATCATCAGTGGCGGGAAGGCGAACCTTCACCGCAAGTTTCTTCATGGCGGAAATCGAACACACCCTGGAACATCTTTTCTTCCGGCTTCTGCGGGTTCCCCTCGACCAGCTGCTGGATCTGCAGCAGCACCTCAGGGCTCTTTGCGAAAGGGCCATGGAGGGGAACACCGTGCTGTGCCACCGTGATTTTCACAGCGCGAACCTGATGGTGAAAGACAACCGGCTTCGACTGGTGGACTGGCAGGACGCCAGGCTCGGTCCGGCAACCTATGACGCTGCAAGCCTCCTGAGGGACAGCTACAGGGACATTGGAGAACACTGGAAGCACACCGCCCTTCAGTATCTCACCGGCCCCGGCGGCTCCAACATCTTTCAGTTCATATTCTCCGCCGTTCAGAGAAATGTGAAGGCCATGGGCACCTTCGCGTGGCAGTACAGGGCTCTGGGAAGAACCAGGTACCTCCGCTGCATACCAAGAACCCTGCGCTACCTCGAGGAGTACCCCGATTACTGCCCTTCCGTGAAACCCGCGGTTGAAAGGATCATCAGCATCGTCGAAACCCATGCCGGAGAAATCGACCTGAAAGCCTTCCGGGAGCAGGATATGCCGGTGATCCTGGAAAAATAGGAGACAAAATGGAGCGGATTCTCACCGGAGACCGGCCCACCGGTCCCCTGCATCTCGGCCATTACGTTGGTTCACTCCAGAACAGGGTGAAACTTCAGGACAGTTACGACACATACATCATCGTGGCCGATGTCCAAGCCCTGACCACCCATTGGAATTCCCCCGAGCTTCTCAAAACCCACGCCAGGGAGGTGGCCCTGGACAATATCGCCGTGGGTCTTGACCCTGAAAAAGTCAAGATATTCATTCAGAGCATGGTGCCTTCCATTGCGGAACTTACGGCGTTTTTCGGCCTTTTTGTGACGGTCAGCCGTCTCAGGCACAACCCCACCATAAAAACCGAAGCCAGGCAATACGGTTACACCGACATGACCTACGGCTTTCTGGGTTACCCCGTTAGCCAGGCGGCGGACATTCTCTTCTGCCGGGCAAACCTTGTTCCGGTGGGTGAGGACCAGCTCCCCCATGTCGAGGTGACCCGTTTCGTGGCTGGAAGGTTCAACGAGTTGTACGGCCGGGTCTTTCCGGAGCCCAAGGCTCTGGTCAGCCACATACCGAGACTGGTGGGTCTGGACGGGGGCACCAAGATGAGCAAGTCCCTGGGAAACGCGGTCTACCTGAAGGACGACCCGGATCAGGTGACCCGGAAGGTGATGTCCGCGGTAACCGACCCCGCGAGGATAAGAAAGGACGACCCGGGGCATCCGGAAATCTGCACCGTTTTCGCATGGCACAAAGCCTTCAACAGCGAAGGGTCGGAGGAGACAGAGACCTCGTGCCGGAGTGGAACAATAGGCTGCGTAGCCTGCAAGAAAAACCTGGCCTCAGTGTTGAACAGGCTTCTGGAGCCCATACGGGAAAGAAGAGCCAGATATGACAGGCCGGGAGTGATAGAAGAAATCCTGTCCGCCGGAACCAGCGCCGCGATTGCCGAAGGCGCCGCCACAATGGCCATGGTCAGGGAAGCGATGAAGATTGACTACGGAAGGACGGATGCACCGTGAAGCTCACCAACTCCATCAGCAGGGACAAGCAGGAGTTTCAGCCACTCAATCCCCCTTTCGCCGGAGTTTATGTTTGTGGCCCCACGGTCTACGGCCACAGCCACCTGGGCCACGGGAAGAGCTATGTCGGCTTCGATGTGCTGGTTCGCTGGCTTCGCCGGCAGGGCTTCCGGGTGCGCTACGTTCAGAACATCACCGATGTGGGGCACCTGACAGACAACGCCGACAACGGCCAGGACAAGCTCCAGAAACAGGCGGCCCTTGAACAGCTCGAGCCCATGGAGATCGCCGAGAAGTACACCGCCAGCTACTTTAACGATATGGATGCCCTTAACAACCTCAGACCGGACATTTCCCCCAGGGCTTCCGGCCACATCCCGGAGCAGATCGAGCTGGTCAAGACTCTTGTTGAAAAGGGGCACGCCTACACCAGCGGCCAGGGTAATGTGTACTTCGATGTTGCTTCCTTCCCGGGGTACGGCAGACTGAGCGGCAGGGCCGGTGACGACGCCCAGACCGGAACCCGTGTGGAATCATCTCCGGACAAGAGGGACCCAAGGGATTTCGCCCTCTGGAAAAGAGCCGAAGAGGGACACATCCTCAGGTGGAGCAGTCCCTGGGGGTGGGGGTATCCCGGATGGCATCTGGAGTGCAGCGCCATGGCCATGAGATACCTGGGGGATACGGTGGACATCCACGGAGGGGGCCTTGAAAACGCCTTTCCCCACCACGAATGCGAGATTGCCCAAAGTGAGGCCGCCACGGGCAAGCCCTTCGCCAGGTTCTGGCTCCACAACAACATGGTCACCGTCGACGGCCGGAAGATGGGGAAGAGCCTGGGAAACTTCACTCTTCTGAGAGATATCTTCCGGAGGTTCAATCCGATGGTTGTGCGTCTCTACATTCTTCGCAGCCATTACCGCAGCCCCCTGGATTTCAGTGATCAGGGGCTGCAAAGCGCCGAAAGCGCCATGGAGCGCATCGTTTCATTCCGAGAGCGCCTGAGAAGCGGTGACGATACCCTTTCCGAGAAATCCAAGGAGCTTTGCCTCGAAACGGAAAAGGCATTCACGGAAGCCATGGATGACGACCTCAACACGCCCAGGGCCCTGGCGGTGCTGTTCGACTTTGTAAGAAAGGGAAACGCCCTTCTTGACAGCGGAGCGGGAAGCTCGAAGTTCATGGCCATAACCCTGGATGAGCTGGCGACCGATTCTCTCGGGCTGAGTCTGCATGGTTCCCCGGGTACCGCTCAACTGGATGGAGTGTGCGACATCCTGTCGGAGGTGCGGGGAACGCTGCGCTCCAGAAAGCTGTTCGATGAAGCGGATGGAATGCGAAAAAGGCTTGAAGCCATAGGTTTCACAGTCAGAGACCTTCCCGGAGGCGGCAGCGAGATAACCCGGGGAGTGTAAGAGGGGGCCCGAAGGCCCCGGTATGCAAAAACTGAATCAGACCTTGGCGACCGCCGCGGCCTTCAAGGCCATTCTGCTCTGAATACGCCGGGCTTTGTTGGGATGCACAAGCCGGGTGCGGCCCGCCTTGTCAAGAAGGCTCTGGGCCTTCTTCATGGCCTCCGCTTTCTCTTCCGATACTTCGGTTTCCGACGCTCTGCGCAACGCGGTTCGAAGCCTGTTGAGCTTGCTGCGGTTGCGAAGTCTTTTCTCCATGTCGGTCCGGTGTCTTTTCACCGACTGTTTGCTCCTTGCCAAAGAACGGCTCCTTTCACAGTATAGACAGAACTGAAACCCTGACGCCTGTCGGGGGTATTACCGGTTGTGAGGGCCAAAACTATTTGTTTCATGCCCATTTGTCAATCTTCAGGAGGACGAGATGAACCGTTGCACCGCAATCTGTTTTGCTTTTCTTATCACGCTGACTTCCGGGGCTTCCGCCTGGCGGCTGATTCGAATTCCAGTGGAAACCGATTCTGACATTTCCGGAATAGCCTCACTCGGCTACGACATGGCCAATGTGAACAGGGTCGAGGGCTTTGTAGACATAATGATAGAGGAGCGCTTCGTAGACGCCGCGATTCAAAGGCATCCCAACGGGAGAGTTCTTCCTGAAGAGTGGGCCAGACCCATGCATGAACAGCACAGGAACGAGTTCGGATACTACTACGGCCCCAACGAAAACGCCGCCTTCTGGGCAGAACTTGCGGAGAGCAGCGACATGGTCGATACTCCCGCCTCATTCGGAACTTCATATCAGGGCCGCGACCTGTACTACATCCGGCTCAGCAACGCCGGCCCCGATGCTCCCGTCATCCTCTTCACCTCCCTGATTCACGCCCGAGAGCCCGGAGGAAACTCGGTAGTCATCGATTTCGCCCAGTGGCTCACCAGTGAATACGGCAGCGATACCATGGCCACTTTCATCATGAACAACGCCCAGGTCTACATCGTTCCCGTGGCCAACCCTGACGGGTACGCCTACAACCTTCCCAGCGGAGGTCCCAATCACCGCAAGAACATGAACTGGACCCTGGGCAACGGAGTTGACCTGAACCGCAACTGGGGATACATGTGGGGCTACGACAACATAGGC
>Ga0334883_1005752_pt1 | contig 10732 bp, 6 predicted proteins | sample GraSluR1_MG_6_FD_207230 | JGI IMG/M metagenome (GOLD analysis project Ga0334883, IMG submission 207230) | Sludge microbial communities from methane-producing bioreactor in Wageningen University, Netherlands - Granular Sludge_09_05-R1 | ecosystem: Engineered > Bioreactor > Anaerobic > Unclassified... | reverse complement strand
TTGGCGGGCGTGAAGGGATTCGAACCCTTGATCTACAGCTTAGGAGGCTGCCGCCTTGTCCTGGCTAGGCTACACGCCCACGACGGCTTTCTGGAGGGGGAAACTGGTATATCAAGGTTTCCGACGCAGGGGATTGTTGAGTATTTAAAGTCAAAGGTTTCGGGACTATACAGACGGTGGGAAGTGATTGACGGTTCTAGAGGTTTTTGACCTCAATACTGATGTTGAGCGATGAACACTGACTTATGAGCTAATTATCTGGTAATTATGCCGACCAATGAAACAGTCATTTTATTTTTTTTTCAATTTTCTCTAATGTGTGTATCAGTTTCTCAAATTGTTTTTGAGTACTCCTGAGTTCAATATGGACCATTTTGAGCTCTTTCCGGGCATAAATAATCATTATAATTGATACGATAATTGAGATAAAAGGTAGCCAATAAAAGATTTTATTAAATTCAGAATTGACGGTAACAAGCCTATCTTCGAGGCGTTTATGATTACCATTAATCCAAATACCAGGCAAGTTGTATACTCCATCAGTATTATATTTTATATATATTGGGACTGATATAGTTTTATTTGTGATAAAAGATGAATAATGCTCAAATATTGAATTATAATTGTCGATTCGTTCCCCCTTCTCGTTTACATAATAATAATTATTATTTGGTTTGTCCAATTCAATTAAAACGTTTTCACTATACGGTCCGAGACCAGTTCCAGTATAAGTTATGTCGTAAATAACGTTAAATATTTCCTTGTTATATATTTGATGCTTGTCGTATCTTGGGTTTATCTCGAAGTTCGATTTTGGATCTTTTATTTGGATTTGGTATAATACGTCCATATCTGGCCAATAGCGATAATCATCATCATATATTCTCACAATTGTTTCAGTGCCAAATGTGCCTATTTTTTTGGGCTTTATATAATAATAAAATATAAAGCTATCTTTTTGTGACAATTCTTCAATATAAATGTTAATTATGGTAATCCAGTCATATATTATTTTCGATTCATTTTCCCATTTAACTTTAAATTCATAATCTCGCCCATCATTTAATATTAATATCGATTTATTCATATCCAGGTTCTCGTCAATGAATAGTTTAATGATATTGCCATTTTTGTTAGACAAAATGCTGTCATTGATATAAATAAAACTTACGTTATTTGACTTATCATCAAATTTGTTAATCGATGCATTTTCCAAACTAACTCCAAAATATTCGTATAAAAAATCTTTCAATTTAGTATTATCTATAGTTTCGTTGTACGTATCTACATTATCCCAATTAAACAGAGGATAATATATATATGAATTATTGAATACAGCGCCATCTTTAGGTTTAATATTTGTAACCAAGGTATTTGATTGCTCATTTCTAAACAATCCAGCTTTGCACTCACATATTTCATTAAGATATTTTAATTTATTATATACAACTCCCGAGTCTATTACCCTAAAATCATCGTCCACGATCTCTCTTATATAAATATCATCTAATTTTGGATTACTGCCAGATATTTTGTTGTTCCTTATCTCTACTAATACGCATATTGGTTCATCATATAAACCTCCACTTTTTGGATTTGAGACTTTATTTATGATTAAAGGCTCAGATGATAATTGAGTCACGTGTTTATCACTTTTACCACCATTACTAGTATAATATCTTGAAACTTCATCACCAACAGCATGTTTGTCGGTGCTATCGTCTGATAACGGCTTATATGATTTGCTCACTTGGCCGCAACCAACCATTGAAAGTAATATTAATGACCCCAAAACTAATGTGAAAATTTTTTTCATATATCCCACCATTCCATTTCACCCTCTGCTACTGCAAAACTAATCTCTTGATTACAGGGATATCCTTCCCAGGTTAGAAGTTCCCAAAAAGGACTAATGGTATAATTTTTTGTCTTATTTGCCCAATAAATAATCTTACCATCGCTATCTACGTACACTAAGTCTATGGGCATCGGGCGAATTGATTTTACATTGACACTATAGCTACACTTGCTGGAATCTATCGGATTTCGAACCCGCATAGATTCATCTATTTGAAATATAATATAGATTTCTGGGCCGGAAAACTCGCCAAGAACAGCATCATTCTCTGTTGTGAATCTATACTTTAAATGACCCAAAAAGTTATTAGTATCCACGTCATATTTTGCAAGCCAAGCTTCTAAATCGTTCACAGAAAAATTGCAGTATTCTTGACCGTTCCAGGGTCTACTTCTAACCCCAGAAATCCATCTATAGTCTTTTTCATATTTAGGATTGTTATTTTTAGGGTATCCAATGGATAGGTATATTGTAGTATTAGTAAAGTTGTTTATCTTGCCTATCTCTGCACAGTATTTAAATTTGTCTGATAGTGATCCTAATGTGTGATTTTTACACCCATTAGAATCTCGATAGACTCTTCCCTTGATTTGCTCGATATAAGGGCCAGTAAACGTTCTTGATGGGTATTCGCTTCCCTGACTATGCGCAATGTACCGGTACTGAGTTTGACCAGTTTTATCTAAGATTATATCTTCAAAACATAGTTTAAAATTTGTTCCGCTACACTCTTTATCGTATTTGATCAAATCTGAATCTTCATGCAATATTTCCAATATAATGTAATTGACATCGCTAGAGGAGTTAACATCTATACAATATTTATATTTATTTAATAGATTGCCTCTCGACGGAGTGACACTTTCATTTATAAAATTTATCTTAGTGTCGGGAGGGGCAATATTACCGATTATTAATACTGGATGTCGCAAAGATGTACCATCTTCGCTATTAAAGCCGCAACGTTCTCCAATTATAGAGCCGATCTCAAGTTTATACCACGCTTTTCTCCATTCATTATTACTATTGTTTGAGACCCATACTCCAAAATCGTTATCCATTAACTTGAAGTCGTCTTCAAATATGATGTTAGCTAGGGTATACGTCTGTTTTTCATCTGAGCGGGGTAAATTTACTGATTTTAAATAGGTTTTATTAATTGATTTATTTGATTCGGGCCCTACTGTCAATTTTATCTCTATTGGAATTTGGCAGCTTCTTCTATTTTGGACGTTGACGTGGTAAATAATTGGTTTTTTAACATCGAACGGACCTTCTAACTGCCCATCTTGTTCAATAAAAATCGTAGCTATACATAGATCAGACTCGTCGCATTGGCAATGTGGAACATAAATAATAATAAAAATAATTATATATAATTTAAAACATTTCTTATATGGTCTTAATGAGGAACCTGCTTTTAGATATTCGGTGCAGATCTCATTCATCATCCAGCAAACCACCTATGAACCAGCTGTTTTTTTAATCGTCTCCCTCAAAACGATATCAGTTCTTGAACTAGGATTACCAAATATCTGATAAGTATAAATCTCTTTCGGAAAAACCACAAAAGATACTTCGAGGCGTTGAACACATAGTTTCATCAGATTGATCTATGAGCCTTAAGCAATTCGTCTAAAAATCGGGCAGTCTACCTATAACGAGTAGTTGAACCTGAAAAACCTTAACAAGCAACCCCATAAAATATGGTGGCACTTTTTGGGGCAAATCAGAAACAATCGACCATCTTCTTCTACCCAGGTGACTTAAGTGGTGATATCAACTTATCTGCGGTAGACTACCAAAAATCGCCCTTTATCAGAACATCAACGCTACGTAAACCTATCCTAAAATCCCACCATTCTGCGCAACCGTCCCCTTGCTAGGATTAACAGTACTTTTGCCGGAGTATGAGTCGAAAACAATGCCCCACTTTATATCCTCACCTGCCCCCTCTCATAAAGATCCCGCGCCACCTGCGCGAGCCCCGCGCCCTTCACCTCCTCGCCGTAGGAGGGCAGGAGCGCGATCTGCTTATTCGCGAACTTGGTCTTGATCTCCTCGATGTATCCTTTCTGCGAGGCGACCCGCCGGCTGCAGTAGTCGCATTCGCAGGGGGCCATGACGTGGTTTACGATGATGGAGTCGACGGTGACCCCATGGGCCTCGACGGTTCTGATCAGCCGCTCGCTCTCCATCACCGCCGCCTTCTCCGGGATGGTGACGACGGATATGGTGGTGATCTCGGGGTCGATGAGGGCGTTTCTCATCGTCTCGGCCTTTGTTCTGAGGCGGCGGACCTCCTTGACGACGGAGTCGCCGAAGCCCGGCTCCAGCATGTTGAATATCCCCGTCCACCGCGACTTCATCCCCAAAAGGCGGGTGACGACCCCCGTCGTCACCTCGGGGAGCTTGAGGAGGGGGAGGACGAGGGCGGTGGGGGCGGAGTCAATGACCACGACCTCGTAATCTCCTTCCATGTAAACGTCGTAGAGCCGGTCCATGAAAATCAGCTCCCCGACGCCGGGGAGGACCCCGAAGTCCTGGGGGCGGACCTCGAACTGAAACATCTCGAATAATGCGCGAAATAGGCTTTTGTAGGCGGCGTAGAACTTCTCCGCCTCGGCGGCGAGGTCCGGCTCGACGGCGTAGAGGTTCTCGGCTATGGGGGTGGGCTGATCGCCGATATCCGCCTCCAGGATGTCGGATAGGGAGTGGGCGGGGTCCATGGAGAAGGCGAGGGTCTTTTTGCCAATCTTGGAGGTCCAGAGCCCCGTCGCCGCCGAGCAGACGCTCTTTCCGACGCCCCCCTTCCCGGCCATGTAGACGAGTCGCATGAACTTTTTTCATCCCGGGCGAGGATTTACCCCTTTTGCTCTCCTTTTGCTCTTCTTCGACGGTGCGGGGCCGATAGGTCCGAAGTTTTAATATGCCATTGATCCTTTCAGCCCCTCCAGAGACGAATTGAGGAACGGGGCATGACGAGAAATATCAAGGTCGAGAAGCTGAGCCAGCAGCCAGTCGAAGAGCAGATGATCGAGCTTGTGGAGAGGAAGGGGATCGGCCACCCCGACAGCATCGCCGACGGCCTGGCGGAGTCGATCAGCCGCGCCCTCTGCCACGAGTACAAGAGTCGGGTCGGCGCGGTCCTCCACCACAACACCGACGAGACCCAGGTCGTCGCCGGCAGGTCCTGCCCCGCCTTCGGCGGCGGCGAGATCATCCAGCCGATATACGTCCTCCTCTCCGGGAGGGCTACGCGGTTCTTCGAAGAGCAGGAGATCCCCGTCGACGTCATCGCGAGGAGGACGGCGAAGGAGTACATAAGAAGCGTCCTCTGCAACATCGACGTCAGCGACCACGTCATCCTCGACTGCAGGATCGGGACCGGCTCCTCCGACCTCCAGGACGTCTTCAAGAGGAAGGTTCCCGGCGCCAACGACACCTCCTTCGGCGTCGGCTACGCCCCCTTCTCCGAGACGGAGACCGTCGTCTACAACACCGAGCGGTTCCTCATGGACCTGAAGAAGAGGATCCCGGCCATCGGCGAGGACGTCAAGGTGATGGCGATGAGGTCCGGAGACATCATAAACCTCACCGTCGCCTGCGCCATGGTCGGAAGGCACCTCGACGACCTCGCCGACTACATGGAGACCAAAGAGGTGATCGTCCGGGAGATCGAGGAGAACGTCTGCTCCTGTGCACAAAGGAAGGTCAAGGTCCAGCTGAACGTCGCCGACGACCCCGAGTCCGGATCCGTCTACCTCACCGTCTCGGGGACCTCCGCGGAGATGGGGGACGACGGCTCCGTCGGCCGGGGCAACCGGGCCAACGGCCTCATCACCCTCAACCGCCCCATGAGCATGGAGGCGACCAGCGGGAAAAACCCCATCAGGCACGTCGGGAAGATCTACAACCTCCTCTCCACCCAGATCGCCAATAAAATTGTATCCGAGGTGGACGAGGTCGGCGAGGTCTACGTCCGGATCCTCTCCCAGATAGGTAAGCCCATCGACGAGCCCCACATGCTCAGCATCCAGACCACGGTGAAGGAGGGGGCCAACTACTCCCAAGTCCAGGCCGAGGCGGAAGAGATCGCAAACCAGTGGCTCGACGACATCCTGGTGATCCAGGAGAAGCTGATGAAGGGGGAGCTGAAGACCTTCTGAGGAAGAGGCCAAATAAAATCCCGTCAGAAGCCGAAGAGGAACTTCTGGAGGTCGTCCCCGCCAGGGCGGGGACGAGGACCGACTAGGTGAGGACGTCGGCCCGGAGCTGCCGGCTGTCGGCAAAGAGGCTGGGGGAGCCATACCTCTAGTCGACCCTCATTCTCGTTGGTGGTGAAGAGGAGAGGAACGGGGACGATTCCCCCACCTCCATCAGGACCCAGCCGCTGTAGCGGACGGCTGAGGAAGCGCTGACGGTGGCCTTCCGGCCGATCTCGTGGGCTGTGAAAAGATTAGTCCATAGGAGCTTTTGCTCTTCTTCCGCCCTGATCCGTGCCGCCTTCGCTCATCCCGGAGATGCTCAAGCCCCCTCTAAAACGGATCGGCTCAAAGAAGTTCTATGGCAAGATTTGGCCCAAATCGAGCCGTTCTTTTTCCGATGGTATCACCAGCTTTATAGCGAGGAAATCCCACAATTATAATTCAAGTCCTATGCGAAGGAGAGATATCATTGACCCGAGGTAAATCTTTCGGATTTATGTTGCTGGCCTTGTCGATCTTTTTACTCGCATCCTCGACTGTCCAGGCTTCCGACCTTCAGAGCCCCCTGACCGAGGAGGAGTGGCAGCTGGCCCGCCTGGTCAACGAGTATCGGGAGGAGAACGGCCTTGCGGCCGTCCTGGTCACAAACTCGCTGACCAAAGTCGCCCGAGCCCACGTCGCAGACCTGAACGCCCACCATCCCGATACTGCCACCTATGGAACGGGCGAATGCAACCGCCACAGCTGGTCGAGCTTCGGCGACTGGACGGCGGTCTGCTACACCGGAAGCGCCCAGGCATCGGCGATGTGGAGCAAGCCCCGGGAGATCACCGAGAGCTACACCGGCAACGGCTACGAGGTCGCATACTGGAGCGGTCAGGGGGCGACACCCTCGTCCGCCATGGGCGAGTGGAAGAATAGCGCCGCCCACAGAGACACCATCCTCCAGCGAGGCATCTTCGCCGGGACGGTCTGGCAGGCGATGGGGGTGGCCATCGACGGCGACTACGCCGTGATCTGGTTCGGCACAGACACTGACCCCGCAGGCCCCGTCCCCGTCACCGACACCTCGGAGGCCGAGGCGGCATACGCCGGCCTGACCCTCGCGGCCAGGAAGGGGGAGTACGCGCCGGGCGAGACCGTCGAGTTCGTCCTGAGAAAAGTGACCCCCGGGAGCGCGAGCCTCGTAGGGGCTTACTACGAGATCGAGAAGGATGTGGACGGCGAGTGGAGATCCTACTACAGGACAAGCCCCGATAATTGGCGATTCAAGACGCCGGTCATCGAGTTCGGCGGCGCGGCGAAGGCGATCCAGTGGGACCAGCGCCAGAGGGGCGATCCCGAGAACGTCGCCTCCCGGGGCGGGTACAGGATGAAGTTCTATGCGCCCGAGGCCTTCGAAGGCTTTTTGACCGCGGAGTTTGCGATCGTTTAGGCGATTGAACAAAAGGCGGCTTATCGTCTCCTGGGGCAAGGCCGATATCTGCCTCAGGAGACGCTCGAAGCGGAATTGAGGCTCGAATCTACCAGCGAGCCTTCTGCCCTCGCCCCCATTTTTCAACGTTTCTCAAGGCGAGGGCGCGAGCAACTGCATCTTGGGCGGCTACTCTAATCTCAATAATATGCCAATTTGACTACTTTTGAATCATGATTTCTTGTTCAAACTTCAGAAGCGAAGTATCAACTGACACACCGTCCGCCACAACACCTTCAGGTAAGCCTTTTAAGATTTCCAATATTCCTGAAGCGAAGGACCTTATGTCAGTTGCAATCCTGAGTTTTGCGTTAGCATTATTTAGCTCATAAACTCTGTAGATATCGTATCGTTCAGGGCCTAAAACTATTGTTTTTAATTCTCCATAAGATATATGGAATAGACGGTCAAATTCCCCGTTTGTAGACTTTACATCAACATTGATTCGTTCATTATTGGTAGTTATTATATAAAAATCATACGGCGAAATTGCATTGTTCTTAGAGACCCACTGGAACTGCTTTATTTTGCCATTTTCGTATAGGGATTGCAAGTAAGCATTTATAATCTCTTCACCTACAATAACCTACTTCGAAGACATATCTTTTAACCTCTTGAAGGTGTTCCTGTGATATTTCTTTCTCGTGATAGCCATTTAATGCAATATCTTCGAGATCTGGATCTACCCTATTAATCGTTTTCGGATTAGTATATTTTAATTTCATGTTAAGTGTAATACTGCTAACTAAATTATTGAGATATGCTGGAAAGTGGGTGGCTCTATTGTATTTATCATCAACATACATATATATAATATGATTTATTGATGCTATTTCAAAATTTTCATCAAGTGTTAAAGCTTCATTATAGGAATCGATTGCTGAATGCTGATCTAACAACTTATCCTGAGCAGCCCCTTTTCCGATCAAAGCTAATATATAATATGTAGAATCAGTATCAATAGCAACATCAAAGCTGTTTATTGCCTCATTGTACTTTTCAATTGAAAAAAGTGCTAAACCCTTATTTATGTATACAAGTGATATATATTGTGGTGATATTGAATACATAGACATTAGATCAATTATTTTGTCGTAAACCCGAATAGCTTTATCACATTTAGAGTGAAAGTGTAGTGATATGCCATCGGACATGCAACTAAGAGCTACGAAATTAGGATCAATATTTAACGCATTTTTATAAAATTTTTTGGCCTCTCCCTCTTTTCCCCATTTTTTGTAGTACTTTGCCTTACCTATTAAGGCATTTGTCACATTATTATTCAACGCTAGGGCCCTAGTATAGCTCTCAAGGGCTTCATCATACATCTCTAAATCATAGCACGCATTTCCTTTATTTGCCAGAACATAGGCAAGATCCTTATCCCTCCTTGCACCAAGTGCCTTATCATATAATCGAATAGCTTCCCGAAAATTCTCCATAGAATGATGAACAAGACCCTTAGCGTTAAAAATAACACTTTTAGCATTTAGCACCCTAGATGTAATTTTCTCTATAGCCAGGCATTTGTCAAAACACTCTATGGCATCATTATACATTCCTAAGCTGATATATGTATACCCTTTCTCAGAAAGCCCTTCAAATTTCTGATAAGGTTCTTTGCTCAATTCTAGATATTGATTAAAACATGAAATAGCTTTCATATATTTTCCAATTTCCCTTAAAACAAGTCCTTTGCCCATTAAAGCATCTAAGTTGTTCTTGTCCATTTGAATTGCCTTATCGTAACATTTTATAGCATTTAAATATTTATTACTATTAAAATATAAATCACCACTCTTGACCACAGGATGTGAGACACGTCTATTAAGTTGACTCATAAATTGTACTGTTTCAGAGAAATATATATCTTTGTTGGCTAATTGCAGCTTTATCCGTAGATCATCCCCCTTTGGGCTTCTTTGAGGATTCAGTGTCTGGGGTCAGAAAATAACCAAGCGAATTGGGGAGTTGGACGGCGCCGGCCAGGAGGACGAGCCTCGATACTGAGTCGATCCCTTCAGGGGCCTCCTTAGATAATCTCGGAACTCCCCAAACTTCTTCGTAAAAACAGCTCTGATCCTTGGGGCGAGGATCGCGCTGGAATCATGAAAACCAGTATGCAATACGCCGTTTTCCTGGTAAATGTTTTTCCCGCTCAGAAATCGAAGAGGGACCTCTGGCGGTCGTCCTTCTCCGGCTCCATCGGCTCGGCGCCTTGGTCGGAGGGCCCCCCCAATTCGGCCTCCTTAACCGGCTCAGCCTTCTCATCCTCTCGATCCCTCCCCTTCGAGCCCGCCCCAAGATCGTCTTCGTCGAGAGCCTCTTTTTTGCTCTTATCCTGCCTTCGAGGCCGCTCCCTCTTCTCGGCCTTCTCCGGCTTTTTGGCGCCGCCCCAGGCGACCTCAATCTCCGAGACCCTCTCCTCCTCGAGGATCCTCTCGGCCGCCTCGCGGATCTTCGATACCTTCTTGGTCGTCGGCTTCGTCCCCAGTAGGAGGGCGATCTCCTCGACGGTGAAGTCGAGGAGGGCCGCCACCTTCGGCCCCGTATCCGGATCTTTGAGGAGGAGGCCGAAGAGCCCCATCATCTCCCCCTTGGCCATCCGGGAGCTGATGTGGCAGTGTCGGCCGATCTTCTTTGCCGCCGACTCCCGGACCTGCCTTGCGCCCTTGGTCTGGCCCATCCTCCGCCAGTAGCCGGGCGGCCGGAAGGGTATGTAGCCCCCCTTCTTCTCCGTCCTCGCCGCCTGGACCCCGCCGGTCATCATGAAGGAGGCGTACCGCCAGAGGCCGTAGTTCTGGCGCCGCCGGACCCGGCCGAGGAAGACGTCGGCCCGGGAGAGCCTCTCGTAGCCGGCGGCGAGGTCGCGGGTCGAGTAGACGAGGGGCAGGTTCTCGTCGATCCAGTGGACCAGGTCCTCGGGGCTCTCGTCGAGGGACCACGCGATCTGGACGGCCTCGCCGAGGCTCGATCCCCTCAGGATCTTGGCGACCCCGTCGAAGATCGAACTCTTGGCGTCCCGGACCGCCGTCGCCACCTCGCCTGCCTCCCTCGCCCCCTCCAGGGCGGCCTGGAGGTCGTTTATGCCGCTCCGGAGGTCGCCGTTCGCCATATCGGCGATCTCCTCGATCAGCTCCGGGGTGCAGGCCGCCCCCTCCGCCCGGCATATCTCCCGGAGCGCCGAGAGGA
>Ga0334883_1005750_pt1 | contig 10735 bp, 8 predicted proteins | sample GraSluR1_MG_6_FD_207230 | JGI IMG/M metagenome (GOLD analysis project Ga0334883, IMG submission 207230) | Sludge microbial communities from methane-producing bioreactor in Wageningen University, Netherlands - Granular Sludge_09_05-R1 | ecosystem: Engineered > Bioreactor > Anaerobic > Unclassified... | reverse complement strand
CGATAATAACTAAATTGTTTGTTATTTACAAACATAGCCAGCCCCTGTCTTTGATTCTGCCAGAAAACCCTGTCACCAATCAAATCAGTCGCTGGCTTTAATAATTTTTCTATTTCACGATTATCTAAATTATAATTTTCAGATAACTTTTTCTTTACATTGTTCAGGAGAGTCTTTAATTGGATAGGCATTTTTTTTACTTCGCTACTTGCAGCCGCCCTGGTGGGCATATAAACTGATACGTTAATTTCATCCTTCTCATCGATTAGCTTTGCAATTACTTTTTTAGTAACTTCTTTCACAATATATCCCTCCATTTTTTTAAATTATTTTTTTCTCAAGGTACTCTCTTTATCTATCTATATTTTATATGCTATTAAGATTTTATGCAATTGTATTTTATATACAGGAAGAAAGTCCAAGATATCTTTTATATAATACAAATAATGGTAAAAAGATCTTCCCCCTCACCCTATCCCTCTCCCTCCAAGGGGAGAGGGAAATTGTTAAGAAAAATTTTTTTGGTTTATTGTTTTTAGATTTGAGAAGGGCGGTCCATCTAAAAATCGAACTCATCTATTGATGGTTCCCGTTTTTTAGTTGACCTTTCCTACTGCAAACTCTTCTGAGTATCATGATAGCATAATTTAATAATTTAATAGATATTGGTATAGTACAAGTTTTTAGTAAAGGGCATCATCACTTATAATTTGTATAAGGATTGGATATTGGGAGATTGGAATATTGGTTTTCCGCCCATGAAAAGTATAACCTATGTCCTAATTCAAAAGTATTGCCTATGTGTCTGTTAAATCAGTTAAATCTAATAAAATTTATATCGCAAACCGATAACTATATTTTTATCTTACAACTTTCATCTTTTAATTCTTGTATTTTATTTTATTCACGGTATATGTAATTAATAAGATATAATATATACTTTTTTTATCTTCTATAATACTGTTTAAACTTCTGTTTCATTTCTTCATCAATATTTCTTACATGCTTTTCAACAACCTCAGGAGGGCTTAAGTTCACAAGAAGCTTCATGCAGATATAAAAAATAATAACATCCTCTATCCATCCGATAAAAGGCAGAAATATAATTGGTATGAAATCAATTGGAGACAAAACATAAAGAAAAGCCGCATAGGATATTATTTTTAAATATAAGGGAACCTGTTTATCCCTTACCAGTCGAAAGGCAAGTTTAAAAAAATTAGGAATATGCATTAACAGCCGTATCCAAAAATATTTTCTCTTTAATTTTTTATATTCTTCATTTTGATTATTAGTCATTTTTAATCTTCCCTTGGTAGAATCTTTTTTAACTACTTTATTTTACAATAAAGCAGCTTCAAGTCAAATAAAAAAGACCCATGTATTTTGATTCAAGGAAAAGGTTTTTAGTTTATCGTTTTCGTTCTTAGTTGTAATTATTCTTCAAAATATTGTCAAAACAACCGTCCGTGCGACATAGTCTTTCTAATTGAATTGTTAAGCAAAATTCAATCTAATCATTTTTTATTTCATTACAATTTAAATAATTCCATAGATTTTCTATTTCCCCATTTTACAACATAGGAGACTCAAGTCAAATTAAAAAAATCCTGAAATAGGCTTTGAATGTTATTAAACTTTCTTAACCTATTTCAGGATTTTTATTTATTTCCAATTAATTACTTTAATTATATTTTGTCACGAGAATCGAAAGTATTGGTAACAGTATTGTTAATATTCATAAATATTAAAATTAGAATATTCTGGATAAATCTGAACATCTTGATCAATGTCCCCAAGTACAGATTCAAGAGTCCCTACAAAGGAAACAATATGGTACTGCATTTCTGATAAAGAAATCCTTGTGTCACTATTTTTATCCGCCCAATATATTCCATCATCATATCCACATCCATTACAATAAGCCCAACCGAATACACCAAATGGATTACCATCAGGATGTGGCATAGAGTATCCATATCCAACAGATGATTGTTCTGACGTACATGAAGTAATCACTATATACTCTTTTTTGGTTAGTAAATCTTTTGTTGTATTAGTTATAAAATGACTAATAATGCTATTATTAAAATCACTATTATTCGTTTTTTCAGCGATAGATAATCTACCTTTTCCAATAAAACCACCTGATCGACAAGATTCAAGTATAACTACCTTAGTTCCAGAAATTGTACTTAAAGCACTTTCTAATTCATCTACACTAATAAAATTATCCACACCATTAACATCCGATGGACATATATAAGCTTTTAAATTATCTTGATCATAAGCTCCATGACCAGCAAAGAAGAAATAGGAAATATCGTTATCATCAGCACCAGTAAAGGAATTACTAATTCCCTGTAAAATAGCATCTTTCGTTGCATCTTGATCTTTTAATACATCTATATTCAGGAATGTCTTTTCTAAAGTTCCACCAAATAGACAGGAATCCAGTCTATCGGCAATCCTGTCTGCATCATAAGGAGGTGAAATTAAATCTTTTAAAATAACTCCATCATCATTAATATAATTTCCTACACCCACACAAAAAGCCCTGTAATCAATTTCATCCGATGACACAATAACTGAGACCTGGTCTTCTCTGGTATATACGCCCTCTATATAGGAAACCGTGATATTAGCAGTACCCTGAGAAATCCCTGTAATATTCCCAAATTGATCCACGTAGGCAAAAGAATTATTGGAGGAGCTAAATTCACATTCATTCAGATTAATCAATTGGCTGGATGAATCTGTATATATAGCTGTTACTATAGAAATTGACTGTGTCTCTGCTATATCGAGTGTCATAGTATCTGGTACCACCTCTATTCGATCTAATCTGGGTTCTTCATCTACTGGCAATATATCAACATAAACAATTAAATTACATGTTTTAGTAATACCATTTTCAGTATAGGATATTTTTACAGTTGCTCCGCCCTTTGAAATACCGTTAATTTTACCACTACTACTGATTTCGATGCAATCACTATCGCAACTAACTTTACAACTACTAAAAGATATTTCTTTACTTGAAACTCCTAAGTAACTAGCAGTAATTTTTTCAATATTTCTGGTCTCACCAGTTTGCATATATATAACAGTAGGAGTAACATTAATTTTCCATAAATTAGTATTTTGTGTTAACTCTTTATATAAATAAGTTTCTTGATTACTATATATAATTATTTTTTCAGTATATTCTATATTTTCATATTTCAACTTAACTTCATGTTCTCCTTCTTTAAGATTCTCAATTACGATTGGGGATTTTAAGTTTGTATCTTTATCATTAATCCAAATACTTGCTCCAGAGGGATAAGTCTCTATTTTTATAGATCCCATTGGCCCAAATAATGCATTCGACAATGGTATACATGAAGATAATAATAATAAAATGGATAATATGAAAATTAAATATAAACTTTTTTTCATAATTAAAATTAATAACCTCCCAATATAATTAGCACAAAATATTATCAATAATTAAAAATCAATATGTTGGCTTTGGAATCCTATCACTATGAATTATAATCAAAATAAAAATGGTTTATATATTAGAATATGCTATAAATTTTAAATCGTTAATCTATAGCATATTCTAATTATTCTATTATTCTATAATTATATATTCTATAATTATATTATATTTTAATTTCTTTATTGATTATATTATATTATTATGTTACATTTACAACAACAGAGGTTACTGCTGATTTTCCATTAGAATCTGTTACAGTTAGGGTAACATTGTATGTTCCAATGTTATCATAAGAGTGATTTACAATAGAACCTGAACCTGTATCTCCATCATCAAAATTCCAGGAATAGCTTTCAATAGTTGTACCACAACCACAATCACCGCTTACAGATGATCCTGACCCATCAAAAGTAATATTTTGATCCACAGTTACATTAGGAGGAGCAGGCAGTGTGGTGATTATCGCCGATGGTCCACTGGCGTCAGCCGCTTCTACAGTTACTGTTTCTATGCCTTGATTATCAAAATAATCAGTGACTGTAAGAGTTACAACATAAATTCCGGGAGTATCGTAGTTATGGGTAACTATCTTGGATGAAGAGGTAGTACCATCACCAAGGTCCCAGTAGAATGTTTTAATTCCATTTTTAAGACATGGGGAATTGTTATTTCTTTGATCACAAGACTGAGACCCATCAAAAGTAACTGTTAGCGGGATATTGCCTGTTGGGGGAGATGGTTCAGTTAATATTTTAGCTTCTGGATCTATGAAATCAATACCAGGTAAAATAGCTGGCAAATCAAATGCTATAGTCTTAGATATTGCATGTCCGGCACCGTCAGTTCCCATTACAGTTATAGTTGCATCTAGCTCTAAAACCATTGGATTTAATATCATATAATCTATGACATCTTGAAAATAAACAGGGAATCCAGAGCAGTTGATACAATCTTCCTTGGGAACGCTAATTGGATTTTCAGAACTACTAATTGGGTATGGCGGTACATAAAAAGTTGCACCAATTGTTCTTGTTAACTCATGAATCTTATTTCCATCTACATAGTACTCAAAAAGAAACTTTTCTCCAATAAATTCAGCTTCATTAAGTGAAAAAATGGTAAACCAAATATCTGCGGTTCCCTGAGCAGTTAAACCATCTAATCTATAATCAACTCTTATTTGTGCCTGGGGATCAAAGACATTTAGAATTCCTTCTCCAAACCAGTTGCAGCCGGTGAGAAATAAACCAAATATTAATAATAAAGACAAAAATAGAAATAATTTCTTTCTTTCTTTTAAAATATTCTTTTGCAAACCCTTCCCCTCCCCTTTATAAAAAGTTTTTAGTTTCCAGTTTACAGTTTTCAGTTAAAAGAGATAAATATATTTATATTTCATTAATTCGTGACATTGCTCCTCGCAATGACAAAAAAGTACGATCCTATCAATGAAATTTAAAAGTATTATCGAGTTAAAATAAAAAATAGTTATCAGTTTTTAGTTTTCAGTTTACGGTTAAATACTAAATACAAATTAATATTGCTTCGTTCGTATTACGTACAAATAAATACAGTTCTGAATTTTCAATTTAAATAAATAAGTATAATTGTATGAGATTGCTTCGTCGCGTTGCTCCTCGCAATGACAAAAATCGCATTAGGTTACGTATTATTTATTTAGTATATAGTAACTATTATTATTTTTTCTGTCATTGCGAGACTGGCTTTAGCCAGTCGTGGCAATCTCAGTTTACCTCCCTCTCCCCTCGGAGGGAGAGGGTCAGGGTAAGGGGGATAATTTCACCCCCACCTTCATCCTCCCCCCTCAAGGGGGAGGAAATTTTAGATCAAGTTTTCAGTTTACTGTTTTCGGTTTTAAGATAAGAATAAAATATTAAAAACCAATTACTATTAATGTTTTACCATAACCTTCTCTAATTATTTATCTAATAACTATAAACTGATAACTATAACTATTATATTTTTTAATATTCAATTAGATTGGCAGTAATCAGCATAATAACTTCTGTTCTGTTTGATGTTTTATTCCTAAATTTAAATATCTCACCAAAAATTGGTATTTCTGATAATATTGGTATTTTACGAATATTTTCTTTCTCTTCAGTACTTATCAAGCCACCTATTACATGTGTTTCCCCTAATTTTGACCTAATTATTGCAGTTTCAGAACGGTTATTTATAACCGGATAACCCACAATAAATTCTTCCCCAAGAGATTTAACCTCAGTAAATAAATCCATGTTAATAAATCCATCGGAACTTAACCTTGGTGTGATTTCCAACTTAACACCTACATCCTTCCAAGTTATAGTCTGCCTTATGTTTCCTTCATCATCTACTACTTCTTCCTGAATTGGTATTTGTTTACCAGAGTCAATTACAGATGGTTTGCCATCTAAAGTAAGTATTTTGGGATTTGACAAAATATTTACTTTATTCTCGGTCTCTAAGGCTTTTAATCTTGCGTTAATTAATCCTTGCCTTTCGAAAGAACCACCTAACGTTAATTCACCCAAAGTCATAGAACCTTCATTTGCATCATCCAAACCACCACTAAACCAACGAATTCCTAAATCTTTCGAACCATCCAGGGTAATTTCCACTATTTTTGCTTCAATCATTATCTGTGCTGCTCTTTTATCAAGACCTTCAATCATTACCTGGGCATTATTAATTTCTTCCTGATTTCCCTTAATAATTATTTCATTTTGCCTATTGTCTATAATTATTCTATTTTCATCAGAAATAATAATTCCTAACATTCTCTTAATTGCTTCCACTTCCTCTGCAAAGGTAGCATTGTCTATTTTGAAGGTTTTGGTAATTAAGCTGCTATCCATCTCTTCAATCAAACCTTCGGCTTTAGCAAGAATTTCAGGAGTACCCTCTATAATTACATTATTCAGGCGGGAATCAGTAGTAAACTTAACTTTCCCCTCTTCTCCGAAATAACTGTCCAAAACACTTTTTACATTTTCAGAATCAGCATTTTCCAGATGGACTATACGCGTAATTTTTTCTCTGTAGGTATCAATAATCTCCGGGGTTCCAAAAACCAATGCATTACCAACCTGGGTATAACTAAGTCTTTTTAATCGTGTTATCCAATCCAGTGCTTCTTTAAAAGATGCGTCTTTAATGTTAAGTGTTATATTACCTGTAACAGAATCATCTGCCACAATATTTACACCACTTAACATTGATAATGTACGAATAGCATCAACTACTTCGGTTTCTTTCAAATTTAATGTAATAGGGACATCAACCTGATCAACTAATGAAGGTACATATGCTTCCCTTTGATCCTGTATCTTCTTTATTTCGTCAGCAGAAAGAGGTTCGACTGTATATACTTGTTTTTCGGGAACCAAAAATTCATAATAATCATATACATTTATTTGTAGAAGCTGTCCGGTCGAATCCAATGCCATGTCATACTCAACTTTTTGAAATAAATCAATTACAAAACGTACTTTATCAGTTTCTAATTGTCCACACCTGACCTGTTTAACAGAGCCCATATTCAAGAATAAAGTATTTTTTACCAATTCATCAATATCATAATCAGCTTGGTTAATATCAATAACAATCCGTTCCGGGTCACTAATATACATTGTTTCATAATTACTTATTGGTTTGTCGGCTTTAATTGTAACCCTGGTAAAATTGGGTACTTTTCTATACCATATATTTGTTACAGTAATATTATTCTGGGTCTGAGCTAAACATATATCTGCTAAGCAAAAAATAAATAAAAATATTAAAAATATTAAAACTTGGATTTTCATAAATCCATTTAATGTGTTTGTCAGGCCGGTCTTTCTTTTTATTTCTGTGTTATTTGGAATTTTATCCTTCATTGGTTGCTCCCCCACCTCCTAAATTCAAAGAAATCTCGAAACCATTAATATCGATTATGACTTTATCATCTGTAATCGATTTAATTAAAAACTTATCTAAAATAATATCATTTTCTTTAACAATATAGGTTTCACTGTCAATTTCTAAAATAGCCAGTTTATTGTCTCCGGCTGAAATCAGCCCGGTAAATTTACTATTAGGAGGCATTTCCGGCTGAACAAAGCGGCGCACAGCTTCTTCAGAATTTAGTGTTCCGGCTATTTCTTGCTCCTCTTCTTCCAGATATACTGTGCTTACTACTCTCTGGAATGGATTGCGTGATACAGGTATTTCGTAAGGCTCATATGTATATACTTTTGTCTGGTAGCTTTCATGTCTCTGTCTGATCTCTTTTTCAAATAGAGACAGTTCCTCTTCAATTTCCTCTTCCTCTGATACTACACCATTTTCACCATTAGAAACAGAACCTGAAACATTTGATGTGTTAGTTCTTGAAGAAACAGCTACAGAAGTGTTTTCGGATACAGTCTGTTCTCGCTGACCCCCTCCAAAAGGATTAAGTGCAAATAAAGAATCAATGATATCAGGTTTAAACCAATAAACGGCAGTTATTACAGCCAATATAATTAATATAACTAATAAAAAACGATTTAATCTGCTCAATTTACTGATTTCCTTTCATTAAAACATAGGTAAACATATTCATTGTTACATTAACATTCCCCTCATCGCCTGTCGGATTAAGCCTTAAATCTCTTACATCAACAATTCTGGGGAAATTTTCTAACCTATCCAGAAACTTAATTATTTCAAAATAATTTGCTGTATATGTTAAGTTAATTGGTAAACGCGCATAAATAGCATCTCTTTCCTGGGTTAAATTTTGTGGTGAAAAATTTGAAAAATCAATATTGAATTCATCCATTGTTTCCTGCAGAAGAACTAAGAAATCCGGAATATCTTTCTCCTTTGGCAATAATACTTCCACAAATACTAATCTTTCTGTGAGTTCCTGGTATTCCAGTTTTAAATCCTCGAGTCTGGCAGCAATTCGCTTACCCTCGGCAATCTGATTATTTAGAGAATATATTTGTTGATCTAAATTATCAATTCTGTCTTTTCTCGGCTGATAAATAAAGGAATAGTTAAGATATGCAAAAACGATAAGAAAAATTATAAATATTATTATCTTCATCCTTTTGTTTAATTTCAAAATATTTCCCCTTTATTTACCCTGTAAATTGTCAGTTTCTTCCGGCATACGATAAGGAGTAAAAACACCGGATAGTTGAAAATTAACCGTATCGACACTTCTATCATATTCCTGAATCCTGGTACTCTGTTTTCGAATATACTGCAGTTCTATTGCATCAAAACGCTCATGGTCTTTTAGTGTATTCATATATTGAGCAACAAGATAATTATTAAAAGTGTTTGCAGAAAAGCTGAAAGTTTGATTGGCATTAATACTTAAATTGCTCAGCCATACTTCAGGTAAAGTAGTTTCGCTAAAATCACCTAAAACTCTTGTAAGACGTGACTGATTCCTTATTAACCCCTCGATAACCTCAACACGTTCTGCTAATTCAGCCTTATCTTTTTCCAGATTCCTTACTTCCTGAATCACTTTATTAATTGCCGCAAGCTGCACTTGCAGATTATTGACTTCATTTTCCTTAGTAAAAATAGTATTCTCGAGGCTATAATACATATATGCTGATCCGGCAAATAAAACAAGAACAAGCAAGATTATCAGCACCCTGAAAATATTAAACTTCTCTTTTTCTTTATACTCTTCCGGTAGAAGATTAATATCACGAATTATGTTTGTATTTTTTGCCATAACCTATAATTCTTACCTTTCTCTTTTTGCCAGACCTATGGCAGTAGCCAAGGAACGCTTATATCTTTCCAAATTATCTATATTCACATCACCCTGGTTAATGTCTATACCCTTCAACGGGTTTGCCATTACTATTGTTATACCAAACTGCTGCTTAAGAGCTTGCCCGATATTAGACATAGCTGCCATTCCTCCAGTTAAAATAATTCTCTGGTAAGCAACTTTCTGGTATTGGGTTTTGTAATAGTTCAATGATTTTCTTATTTCATTGAATATATCATTAACACCGATTCTAATGAGCTTTGTAACCTGCTCCTTATTTGGGATTTCATCTTCTTCCTCAGTATTCTTCATGTTTTTTTCTTCATGTTCATGTTCAGGAGAAGCTTCCTGTTCATTATCTTTATTTTCCTGCAATTTTACAGGAGTTAATCCTACTCTTCTTTTTAATCTCTCTGCTTCATCAAAGGTAATCTCCAGTTCTTTTACCAATAACCTGTTAATATCATCTCCGCCCTTTAAAATAGTACGGGTAAATTTTAGCCTGTCACCTTCAATTAAGGTAATTTCAGTAGTACTAGCCCCCATAGAAATAATTACATCCATTTTTGTTCCATCTTCTTCATTAGAGGGAGCAGGCAAAAGATAGCTGTCAAAGGCACGCATCTGCGCATTTGAAACAATATCAACTACCTTGGGTTGTATCCTGACATTTTTTAAAACGGTAATCTGCTGATCTACAATGCTTTTGGGAGCGGCTACCAGTAAAACTTTCATCATCTGGCTGCCTTCTTTTTCTTCTAATTCTTCAATTTTTTTAGCATCAAGCAAAGATTCCTTTAAGTCATAAGGGACATATTTTGGTGCTTCCCATTGCAAGCCTTCGATAAGTTCCTTTTCATTCATTATAGGAGTGGTAATTTCCCGTACGATAACTTTCTGTCCGGTAATAGCAATAATTCCTTTTTTCTCACGTATTCCTTTTTTTCTGAGCATCTTTTCCAGCGCCTGGGTTACCAAGTCTGAATCTTTAATTTCTCCGTGCATAATACTATCAGGAGGAGTCAGTACAATGCCAAAATTATCAATGCGAAAACCTTTTCCCGTCCTGCTAAGTTGTACTGCCTTTATTGATCGAGCACCAAAGTCAATTGCTAACATCTTTACTCCTTGTAAAATCGTATATCGTATTACATATACCGTATATCGTTTAAAATAATGTTTTCAGTTTACTTCCCTCTCCCCTCGGAGGGAGAGGTCAGGGTGAGGGGGATTATTTCACCCGCACCTTTATCCTCCCCCCTCAAGGGGGAGGAGATGTAAAATCAAATTATCATTTTTTAGTTTTCAGTTTACAGTTTATAGTTTAAAACAAATAAATTACAAAACAATTATAAAGTACAAATTTGCAACTCTTTAAAACCTAAAAATCTTATTTTAAATTCAACTTACAAAATAATAGTTAGTAGTTAATTACAGATACTTAACTGACATACGCTAAACATTAACTAATAACAAATGAA
>Ga0334883_1005737_pt1 | contig 10759 bp, 13 predicted proteins | sample GraSluR1_MG_6_FD_207230 | JGI IMG/M metagenome (GOLD analysis project Ga0334883, IMG submission 207230) | Sludge microbial communities from methane-producing bioreactor in Wageningen University, Netherlands - Granular Sludge_09_05-R1 | ecosystem: Engineered > Bioreactor > Anaerobic >... | reverse complement strand
ACATCGCCCCCTTTCTGCTCCGGCTGCGGGAGAAACATCCGGACGACTACGCCGCGATTCTGGAGACGGTGCGGCTTGTCGCACCCTTTCTCGACGACTTCCTCCTCGAACCCGACGAACGTGGGAACGATCGCATCGTCCGTCTCGAGTGGCATCAAAAAGGGTCTTCGTTTTCATTCCAACCGTGGCAGTTGTCGGACGGCACACTGCGATTCATCTGCCTCGCCGCGGCCCTTCTCCAGCCGAACCCGCCCTCGACCATAATCATCGACGAACCGGAACTCGGCCTTCACCCCTTCGCGCTCGACGTCCTCGCCGGAGTGATCCGGGACGCCGCCGACATGGCTCAAATAATCGTCTCGACGCAATCCGCGCAACTTCTCAATCATTTCGAGCCCGAAGAGATCGTAGTCGTCGACCGTAAAAGGGGAGGTTCCCGTTTCCGCCGTCTCGAAGCCGACGCGCTCTCGATGTGGACAGGCGAGTACTCGCTCGGCGAACTGTGGCAGAAGAACATCTTCGACGGAGGCCCTTCACATGAGTAGAGTTCTGCTGCTTGTGGAGGGACAGACGGAACGCGCCATCGCGGGGGCATGCCGGAGACAGTCGCGCATGCTCGGCAACGATCCGCAGGAGCGCGAGCTGCTTGATTTCATAGAGGCCGCAACGGATACGGAGAGTTGGGAGTGAAAACGAGATACGCCCCCTGTTTTGTGATACAATATGGGTCGTGATGTAGGGTATATCGAGGGATCAAATGGAGGTGGTGAATCGTGAAGGTGGTTGCCGTTCGTGAGATCAAAAAGAATCCGGCGGTTCTTTACAGCGGCCCCGGATACCGTGTGCTGACGTCCAACAATCGCCCGAAGGCACTCTGTTTCCCGTTGGATGAGTTGGACGACATCGAGGAGATTGTGGCGAGCTTTCGGCAGGCCCAAGCGATGAGGGCGGTGGAACGAGCGCGCTCCTTCGCTGTCGAGAAGGGACTCGACGGAATGACTATGGAAGATGTCGACGAGGAGATACGTCGCGCCCGCAGGGGGGAGCCTTCCTGACGATGCCTCTCCGGCTGGTCGTCGATACGAATGTTTTTGTCTCCGCGTTGCTCTCTCCTTCCGGCAAACCAGCGTCCGTGTTGAACCTGATCCTCGCCGGACGCGTTACGCCGGTGGCGGATGCACTTGTTTTCGCTGAATACTTCGATGTGCTGACACGCCCTCGGTTCGGGTTTTCGAAGGAAATGCTTTCCTTTCTTGCCTCCACTCTCCGACACTCCTTTCAATCGGTGAGTCCCTTGCCTCTTCCTTGCACGCCGCTCCTCCCCGACCCGGACGATGAGAAATTCCTCGCCGTCGCTCTGGGAGCAGGGGGCGTTCCCCTGGTTACCGGAAACAGGAAACACTTTCCGGTGGAACTCCTGCATACAGCCGGCATTACCACTGTGCCGATCCTCAGCCCGGACGAATTCCTTGCACGCTTTTTCGCCTCCGTAGACGATTAGGCCACACCAAACTCATTTTCAGCCGATTCGAGACCTCCGGCGGAGGATGCGGAGTACATGCAAAAGCTGGAGGACGAACTGGACAATCGTCTTGCCGACGAGGCCCTGGCCGAGGATTCGGAAGGCGTTCCGATAGAGATTCTTTTTCAGCGATATGGATGCGTGCTATAATAATTTCAAGATTGTAGTCGAAAGGAAGCGCTCGCCGTGGAAAAAGCGATGACGATACAGCTTGAAAGCAAAAAAACGGAATCGGATCGCCTCCGGCAGTTAACCGCACTTCAAAGCATCTGCGGAAAATACCGGAATGCGCTCACGCCGACAGATGAATTTTTGAGCGAGAAACACAACGACATCGAGTCATGGTAGTCGTTCTTGATGCCTGCGCCCTTATAGCCCTGCTACGGAGAGAGCCGGGGCATAGCATCGTTGCCGAAAAAGTGGTCGCCTCCGACATAGCTCTGATACACGCCGTCAACTGGTGCGAGGTACGTTATGATTTTCTTCGGCGGGAGGGAGGAGAACGTCTCGCGGAAGAAGCTCTGGCCGATATCCGGGAACTTGGTATTGAAATCTACGAGTTGATGGACGAACCTCTCTGGCGCCTCGTATCCGAATTGAAAGCACGGTCTTTCAGCCAAAAAACACGCATCGCTCTTGCAGACTGCTTTGCGCTCACGCTTGCGAAATTAACCGAGGGTCAGCTTCTGACCGCAGACCACGAAATGGCCCCCTTCACCAACTTTTGCTCAGTACACTTTTTCCGTAATCCAGGGACTTTTCTTTAAAAAACGTCTCAGTCAGATATCCCTCTTTCCGACGGGGCGCTTTCCGTTCTCCATCCCGGAGATATGGCGCCGAGGTATCCCCGTCATCTCCGCGCGAGCGTGCGCTGCGACAGATCCTCCCGATAACGGGCACCTGCGAGAAACACGCCCGGAGCGTTTTCGATTCTGCTTATGTGGCCTTGCGGAATACCGGTGATTTCGGCCAGTTCCCTCTGCGTCATGTTCTTTTCCGCCCGTGCCGACAGAAGCTGCTCAAGAATCTCGTATTCCGGTTCAAGCGCCTTGTATTCTTCGGCGAACTCAGGGTCTTTCATCATTTCCTTGAAATGATCGCGGAATTTCATAGCGAACAGCTCCCTTCCCCGTTGATCGTAACACGAAGAGAACGCCTCTTGCGGCTCTTCATTCCTCGGCAAAATAATCCGAATCGATTCGTTTTACATCGTATGAAGCGAGCGTCGCGACGCCGATGTTGTAGTCGATCATCAACTGAGCCAGCATCTCTCCGTCGATAAGGACGATCTTGCTTTCGATCCGCGAAACGTATTCCAACGCGTCTCGGGAAAAAGAGGATGTGGTGAGAAAGACGCCCTTCTTGGCCCTTTGCCCCTGCAACGCCCCTGCAAACTTTTGTATTTCGGGCCTGCCGACGACGTCATCCCAGCGCTTGGCCTGAACATAGACGATATCAAGCCCAAGACGGTCTTCCTTGATGATGCCGTCGATACCGCCGTCGCCGCTTTTCCCGATCGCCTGTCCGGCATCTTTGCGCGTGCCTCCGTACCCCATCCGCACCAGCAGGTCGATCACAAGACGCTCGAAAAACGCCGGAGAATTATCCTTGATCGTCTGCAAGAGTTCCGCCGCCAGTCCTTCACGTACTCGTTGATACGCGCTTTCCATCAGCTCCTCGGGCGTGCTGATTTCCTCCGTATCCGCGTTTCCCGCTTCGTTAGCCGAGTTCTCCCTCACGGGACGCTGAAACTCGACGAATTCGTCGAACTGCCGGAGGGATTTTATGTTTATCATCGAAGGGTTGCTGCGCAACATAGCGCCCCCCCGCTCAGTGATCTTGAAATGCCCACGGCGCGTCGATTCAAGCAGACCTGCTTTTCTCAAGTAGGTGCTCGCCCATCCGACGCGATTGACAAAAACCTCCTGTCGCCCGCTTGGAAGAAGCTCGGCGCGCTCTTCGGGCGTGAGTGCGAACTGTTGCGCAAGATATTCTATGGCCTCCCGGAGCGAATGTTCCTTTCCGTCGCCGGCGAATGCGAGCAACGGGAGCATAATAGACTGGAAGTCGGGAATGGGCATCTTGAAACCTCACTTTCAATCGGATTGAATCGCCACAAGAGCAGGATGTTCATTCTATACCGCATACCGCCACCCCATGAAGACAGTTATCCATCCTCCTCGCTCCCCTCACCCCCGCCGCATGCACGACTGCAGGTCGTTCGACGTGTACGCCAGGTGCGCGGCCAGGGCCTCCAGCGCGGCGTCCAGGGTGCGCGCCGCGACGGCGTCGAGGATGGCGCGGTGCTGGCGCTGGGACTCGTCCCGCATGGAAGCGAGGTGGATGCGGATGTTGCGGTCGGTCTTCTGGCGCAGGCGGGCGAGCATGTCCAAAGTCAGCGGCCGGTCGGCGGGCTCGTAGAAGAGGTTGTGGAACATCTGATTGAGGTCGCGCCACTTGATGCAGTCGGGCTCGCGCTCCATCAGGTCGAGCACCTTGGCGGCGTCCTCGACGACGCGGCGGGTGATGCGGGGGAAGGCGATCTTCATCAGGCTGGTCTCCAGCGCGGAGATCATCTCGTACAGCTCGCGGGCCTCCTCCAGCGAGAGCGCGGTGACCATGGCCCCGCGGTATCCCTGGAAGGCGATCAGCCCCTCCGTCTCCAGCAGGCGCAGGGCTTCGCGCAGGGGGATGGGGCTCACGCCGAGGCGGAGGGCGAGCTGGGCCTGGTGCAGCGGTTTGCCCTCGGGAAGGAGCCCGCGGTAGATGGCCTCCCGCAGCACCCCCGCGATATAGTGGGGTGCGGAGCTGTCTCCCGCGTTGCGCGCCGCGAGGCTTTCGAGGGTCATCTCTTCGTTCATGGTACGGGTCCTCCCGGAAAATATATTTTTTGCAGGCGATATTATAGGAACGCCCCTCAAATTATACTCCATTGACAGCAAGAGTCGGATATCAGCATACTTTATGGAGAGCGGCATATCAACCAAAGGAGTGATCGCGATGGCTGTTCCCATGAATTTTCTGACCGAAGAGCTCGAAACGATGAAGCAGGGCGGGTTCTACGGCACTATCCGGACTCTGGAGAGCCCCCAGGGGGCGTGGGTCCATATCGACGGAAAGAAGTACCTGAACCTCTGCTCGAACAACTACCTCGGGCTGTGCAACGATCCGCGCCTTGTGAACAAGGTGAAGGAGTACGCGGACAAGTACGGCGTCGGCCCGGGCGCGGTGCGCACCATCGCGGGGACGATGAGCCCGCACATCGAGCTGGAGAAAAAGCTGGCCGCGTTCAAGGGCGCGGAGGCGGCCATCGTGGTGCAGTCGGGCTTCTGCGCCAACCTCGCGGTGATTCCGACGCTGGCGAACTCGGCTGACGACGTGATCTTCAGCGATTCGCTGAACCACGCCTCCATCATCGACGCGTGCAAGCTGACGAAGGCGAAGGTTGTGCGCTACGAGCACTCCGACATGGCCGACCTCGAGAAAAAGCTGAAGGAGTACGACGGCTTCGCAGGGAAGAAGCTGCTGATCACGGACGGCGTCTTCTCGATGGACGGCGACGTGGCGAAGCTGCCGGAGATCGTGGAGCTGTGCGAGCAGCACGGCGTGATCGTCGCGGTGGACGACGCGCACGGCGAGGGCGTGCTGGGGCGCGGCGGCCGCGGCATCGTGGACCACTTCGGGCTGCACGGCCGCGTGGACGTGGAGATCGGGACGATGTCGAAGGCGTTCGGCGTGATGGGCGGAATGGCGGCGGGGAGCGCCACGCTTGTGGACTATCTCCGTCAGAAGGCGCGGACGAACCTCTTCAGCAGCGCGCTCACCATCCCCGACGTGGCGGCGAACCTGGCCTCGGTGGAAATTTTGCAGCAGAGCGAGGATCTGGTGAAGAAGCTGTGGCACAACGGCGACTTCCTCAAAAAAGAGCTGAAGGCGCTGGGCTTCGACACGGCGCACAGCGAGACGCCGATCACGCCGGTGATCATCGGCGAGGCGTCGGATGCGAAGGCGTTCAGCGCGAAGCTCTTCGAGGCGGGCGTGTTCGCCACAGCGATCGTCTTCCCGACGGTGCCGCGCGGCACGGCGCGCATCCGGGCGATGGTCTCGGCGGCGCACTCCGAGGACGACCTGCGCTTCGCGGTGGAGAAGTTCGCCGCCGTTGGGAAGGCGATGGGGATCATAAAATGAAGAAGATTCTTGTGACGGGGGCAAACGGACAGATCGGCGTGGAGCTGGTCGTCCATCTGCGGAAGCTCTACGGAGCAGAAAACGTGCTGGCGACCGACCTTCGAAGGACGCCCGGCGCGGCCTCCGAGGGTGGTCCGTTCGCGGCGCTCGACGTGCGCGACCCGAAGGCGTTCTCCGAGACGCTGCGCTCGTTCGGCGCGGACACGGTGCTCCACCTTGCGGGGATTCTTTCGGCGCGGGGGGAGGCGGACCCGATGTTCTCGTGGGACGTGAACGTGAACGGCACGTGTGCGGCGCTGGAGGCGGCCCGCGAACACGGCGCGGCCTTCTTCTTCCCCAGCTCGATCGCGGCGTTCGGCCCGTCGACGCCCTCGAAGAACACTCCGCAGGACACGCTCCAGCGCCCCTCGACGGTCTACGGCGTGGCGAAGGTGAGCATGGAGCTGCTGTGCGACTACTACCACAAGAAGTTCGGCATGGACACCCGCGGTCTGCGCTTCCCCGGCCTGATCAGCTACGAGGCGCTCCCCGGCGGCGGCACCACCGACTACGCGGTGCACATCTACTACGACGCGATCAGGAAGGGGAGCTACACCAGCTTCATCGCGCAGGGGACGTATATGGACATGATGTACATGCCGGACGCGCTGAACGCCATCGTCCGCCTGATGGAGGCCGACCCGGCGAGACTTCTGCACCGGAACGCCTTCAACATCTCGGCGATGAGCTTCGAGCCGGAGCAGATCGCGGCCTCCATCCGGAAGTTCATGCCCGGTTTTACGATGGATTACGACGTGGACCCGCTGCGTCAGGGGATCGCCGAGTCGTGGCCCGATTCGCTGGACTGCTCGGCGGCCCGCGAAGAGTGGGGCTTCGCCCCGGAGTACGACCTCGACCGGATGACCGAGGACATGCTTGCGCGGTTGAAGGAAAAGCTGTAACGTTCCGCCCCCCGGTGATGACCGATCCGGGGGGCTTCGTGTATTCAGGCCCCCGCGGCCGGACAGTATTAAGGAGGAAGACGACATGCTCGAAAAGGCGCTCCCGAGCGTTCTGGGAGCCATAGGGAAGACGCCGCTGGTGCGTCTGGACCGCATCGCGAAGGCGTGGAATCTGGAGGGGACGCTCTACGCGAAGCTGGAGTATCTGAATCCGGGGTTCAGCAAGAAGGACCGCATCGCGCTGCAGATGATCGAGGAGGCGGAAGAGCGCGGCGAGCTGGTTCCGGGGCGGACCGTGGTGGAGCTGACGAGCGGCAATACGGGGACGGGGCTGGCCATCGTCTGCGGGGTGAAGGGGTATCCGTTCTGCGCGGTGATGTCGAAGGGGAATTCGATGGAGCGCGCCCGGATGATGCGCGCCCTCGGGGCGGAGGTCGTGTTGGTGGACCAGGCGCCCGGCTCGCCTCCGGGGCAGGTCTCCGGAGAGGATCTGGAGCGCGTGGAGGAGCGAGCCAAGGCGCTCGTCGCGGAGCGGAAGGCGTTCCGCGCGGATCAGTTCGTCCTGAGGGGGAACGTGCGGGCGCACGAGCTGCACACCGGGGAGGAGATCTGGACGCAGACGGAGGGGAAGCTGGACGCCTTCGTCGACTTCGCCGGAACGGGGGGCTCCTTCACGGGGTGCGCGCTGGCGCTGAAGAAGCATAATCCGCGCATCCGCTGCTATCTGCTGGAACCGGAAACCGCCGCGTTTCTGGGCAAGGGGGAGATCGTCAACGCGAACCACAAAATTCAGGGGGGCGGGTACAGCCGGACGCTCCCGCTGCTCGATCCGTCGCTTGTGGAGAACTACCTTGCCGCAAGCAACGACGACGCGATCGAAGGGGCGCACGCGCTCGCCACGTACGAGGGCATCTTCGGCGGCTTTTCGTCGGGGGCGAACCTCTTCGCAGCCGTCTCGCTTCTGCGGGGGCGCGAAAAGGGGAACGCGGTCGCCTTTCTGATCTGCGACTCCGGGCTGAAATATCTGAGCACGGATCTCTACCTGTAAGCGGGGGAGAAGCGCCTTCCAAGGAGAGAGGACGCGCCTATTCAACATAGTTTTATCTTTTGCATCGATGCCGAAAATAAATACATTTCACGCCGTCCTATGGCATATAATTGATGGACGCGCGCAGAGCGCATCTTTTGGGGAGGTGGCATCGATGACGTTGCGTCCTACGCGGATGGAAGTCCGGCTGGACAACATACGGGCCAACTACGGGGCAATCCGGAAACACCTTGACGAACACGGCGGCGCGGCCGCGAAAATTTTCGGCGTGATCAAGGCGAACGCGTACAACCTGGGGGCGGTTCCCGTGGCGTGGGCGCTCCGCGAGGCGGGGGCGGACTACTTCATCGTGGCCACGCCGGACGAGGCGCTCGAACTGCGCGCAGGGGGGATCGTCGATCCCGTGCTGGTGCTGGGGGCGTCGCCGTACGATGCGGCCACCGAATACGTGCGGTACGGCATACGGGCGACCATCACCGACATGGAAATGGCGCGCGCGCTCTCCGCGGCGGCGGAAAAACTCGGGAAAAGCGCGCTCGTCCACGTGAAGATCGACACCGGGATGGGGCGCATCGGCTTCCGCCCGGACGAGGCGGCGGAGACGGTCGCGCGGATCGCCGCGCTGCCGGGGGTGGTCTGCGAAGGGGCGTTCACGCACTTCGCCACGGCGGACGACGCCGATCTCTCCTACGTGTACGAGCAGCGCGCGCTCTTTCTGAAGGCGCTCGATCTGATCGCGGCGAAGGGAATCAGCATTCCGCTGCGCCACTGCTGCAACTCGGGAGGGACGCTCTCCTTCCCGCAGTGGGCGATGGACGGCGTCCGGCCGGGGCAGATCGTCTGCGGGATGTACCCCACCGAGCACGTTCCCCGTTCGCTTCCCGTTCTTCCGGGCTTTTCGTTCAAGACGGCCGTGGCGGCCCTCCGGACGCTGCCGCCGAGGCAGGGGGTCAGCTACGGGCTGACGTACGTCACGCGCTCCGAGGAGCGGCTCGCCGTCCTCCCGCTGGGGTACGCCGACGGTTTCGCCCGCCCGCTCTCGAATAGGGGAGAGGTCCTCATCCGGGGCACGCGGTGCCGCGTGGCGGGGCGCATCTGCATGGACCAGTGCATGGTGAACGTCTCGCACCTGCCGGAAGTCTCCGTCGGCGACGAAGTGGTCGTCATCGGACCGCAGGGCGGCGACGAGATCTCCATCTACGAGTACGCCGAAAAGTTGGACACCATCGTGGCGACCATCGGCGCGATGATAAGCAAGCGAGTGCCGCGCGTTTACGTCGAGGAAAAGTGAAAATGCCCCGCTCCGTCCGGATCTGTCCGGCCGGAGCGTTTTTTTATAAGGGGGGAAAACGATGCAGCCGATCGGAGTTGTTGTGTGGGGGTTGGGGAGCATGGGGTCGCTCATGGCGCGCATCCTCGACGGGAAGGAGGGCGTGGAGATCGTCGGCGCGGCTGATTCGCACCCTGAGAAGGTCGGGAGAACGCTGGGCGAGCTGTTCGGCCTGAAGCGTTTTTCGGACGTCGTCGTGACGGACGGAGTCTCCGTTCCACTTCCGGAAGCCGACGTCGCGCTGCTCGCCGTCTCGTCGTTCATCGGCGGGACCGAAGGCTACATACGGGAGCTGGTAGAGAGCGGAAAGAATGTGATCACTATCGCGGAGGAGTGGACGTACCCGTGGAGGACGGCGCCGGAGACGGCGGCCGCGATCGACGAGCTCGCGAAAGCTCGCGGGGTGACGGTGCTGGGAACGGGGGTCAACCCCGGTTTTGTGCTGGACACGCTGATCATCGCGCTTACCGGCGTCTGCAGCGACATCCGGGCGGTGCGCGCGCGGAGGGTGAACGATCTCTCGCCGTTCGGCCCGACCGTGATGGAGACGCAGGGGGTCGGCAGAACCCTCGTCGATTTCGACGCCGGGAGGCGTGACGGAAGCGTCGTCGGGCACATCGGCTTCGTGCAGTCGGTGAGCATGATCGCCTCTTCGCTGGGGATTCCGCTTGACGAAATCCGGGAGACCATCGAGCCCATCGTTTCCCGGACGCACCGGAAGACGGAGAGCGTCGAGGTGCTCCCCGGCAGGGTGGCCGGGTGCAACCATCGAGCCGAGGGGTGGAGCGGGGGAATACCGCGCATCGTCCTCGAACACCCGCAGCAGGTACGCCCCGACCTCGAAGGGGTGGAGACGGGGGATTTCATCGAAATCGACGGGACGCCGGACATTCGAATGGGTATCGTCCCGGAGATCCCCGGAGGTCTGGCGACCGCGGCCATCGCGGTGAACATGATTCCGGAGGTGCTGAAGGCGCGGAGCGGCGTCCTTACCATGCCCGAACTTCCTGTTCCGTCGGCTCGCCTGTCGGACTTCCGCAGCTTTTTAAACCCTGACATTAAGAGCAGATAGAAGTATTAAGTGAATTAAAAAACCCTTTTTTGGAATACGCATCTGAATTCGGAAATTCCCATTTCACTTGACATTATCTCTGTGCATGAGGTATCGTACATGTGTTCGTTGCATATTTGCATTCTTCCAAAGTAAGGGAAAACGTGGACGAAATCCTTCAAGACGGACAGGAGCGTGAAAGAAAAGTGAAGAAAGGAAGCTGGGTGCAGATAGAGTGGACCCTTTTGGAGCCGCAGGAACGCCCCTCGCATCTTCCAGCGGAAACTCGGGCCGTTCCTCTGCGTATGCGGGCGAAAGGCTGTCTTGAACAGGATGCCGCCATCGGGGAAACGGTATCGGTCACAACGGTCTGCGGGCGGACGCTCACGGGCGTCGCGACGGCGGAAAACCCTCCCTATACGCACTCTTTCGGTCCGCAGATACCGGAATTCATCGGACTCGGGGATTTTTTGCGCTCTCTCTGGAGGGAAAACGATGAGTAATTCGTACGCGGATGTGATGGCGCGCAAGAACGAGATCATGAAGCGCTCCCTTCTGATCGACTACGATCAGTTCGAGACGGGGAAGATCGCCTTCGACTACGAGGCGATGATGAACCAGTACGGCTATACGCTCGACCGCATCCGGCAAATTCAGCGCGACGTCCACGTGGGGGACA
>Ga0334883_1005735_pt1 | contig 10761 bp, 12 predicted proteins | sample GraSluR1_MG_6_FD_207230 | JGI IMG/M metagenome (GOLD analysis project Ga0334883, IMG submission 207230) | Sludge microbial communities from methane-producing bioreactor in Wageningen University, Netherlands - Granular Sludge_09_05-R1 | ecosystem: Engineered > Bioreactor > Anaerobic >... | reverse complement strand
AAAGATAGATTATCAGATGAATTGCTAAAAGCAGCTCATCAAATCATCTATCTAAGGAACCTTAAAAGTAAGATAGCTAAATAAAATAAGAAGGCCCTGCCGTAGCAGAGCCTATTTCGCTCCCAACTAAGGGAAGCTTTAGTACATTTCTATATATATTATAAATTGATTATTTGCATGTGTCAAATGCATAAATGAAATGCTCTTATGCAAATATTATAAGCAAAATTTTTATGTAAAATTTTGATCCTACTTCCTATAAGTCTAATTACAGGAAGTAGAAAAGAGGACCTTATTTTTTATAAAAGTTGGTTTTTATGAACACAAAAAAATCATATGATGATATCATCTTATCCATAGGAGAACTGGCCAAGGTTTCCGGAGTAAGGCAAAGCACATTAAAATTCTACTCTGAAATTGGTATATTGCCTTTTGCCCAGGACGGGGAAAGACTGATCCGGAAATATAATAAAGATGAAGCACTAAACCGGCTGGAAGAGATCAGGAAATTAAAAGATAATAAAATGACTATTAAGGAAATTGTTGAATATTTTGAAAAGTAAAACAATGATATTGCATTTACATACCATTTATGGTATATTAAGTTAGGACAATTTATGATTCCAGATTTTAATAAACATGGAAACTTGCCAGCTGGCATTTATAGAGCATCAATAGATGATATTGAAAAAAGATTTGGCTTAAATTCAAAAAAGAGAATCTCATTATTTAGTACCTTTAACAATTTTTTAGAATTAATCATACCGTTTAAAACAAACATAAAACAAATTATCTTAGATGGTAGTTTTGTTACGACTAAAGAAAATCCTGGAGATATAGATTGTATTATACTCATCAAAGATAATACTCGATTTACCCCAGAAATAGTAGATAAACTAGTAAATGCTAAAAAACTATACAATATTCATCTGTTTATACGCGAAGAAAGAAATATTAAAGAGTATAAAAAATTATTAGATCTTTTTAGCAAAGATAGAGATCTAAAGCTAAAAGGTGTAATAGAGGTAGTGTTATGATAAAAAATAGAAGACAATATAAATATACTTTGTCGAAACTTGCTGAACTTCAAAAAGAGTTGGACCAAATAAAAGAGCAGTATAAAAATGACGAACAAGGCCTAAGAATGTTTAGCCAGGGATATATCGAACATATCGCACAATTACAAGATGATGTATATAGATATGAAAAAATGAAAAACAACCCTTTACCCCAGGAATTTATTATTCGAAGTCTAGATGAAATTAATAAATATCTTGTATGGTTAAGATTAGGAAGAGATATAACTCAAACTCGTTTAGCTAAATTAATAAAATGTAAGCAATCAGATATTTCGAGATTTGAAAGAGATAATTATAATAGATTTTCTTTATATACTCTCAATAAAATTATTAACGCCCTGGGATCTAAAATTGAAATAAGGTTTATTAACGAAAAAAGTAAACCATTAACTGTTGAGGATTTCTTTTTAAAGAATAATGCAGATAATGTGTCAGAAACAAGCACTGAAGAATACCATCACTTACCAGATAGTGAAAAAAGTTCTGCTGCAGAAGAGGGTAATCAAAATCAAGTGTTGACCTCTCCTCGTGCTTAATTGTTATTCTCTCTTTATTTTCGTCCACTATAAAAGGAGGTTTTTATGAAATTATCAGAAGAAAAAAAAGCTATTATTGTTGATGAATTTAATAAAGTTTATGAATTAATGAAAAGTGCAAATAATATTGGCGAAAAAATTTTCTACTACAGTGCAACTTACGCTATGGTATCCAGGGTATTCAATATTGAGTTTGACCCCCTTCTCATTTTAATGCATTCTATACTTCAGAATACTTATAACGAAATCAATAATTTCGCAAGTAATATTTCCAATAAGCAAAATATATTTTTTACTTTGCCTAAGAACTATTTCGATATTTTAGAAAATACATTAAAAGAATTAATTATTTCCATAGATAAAAATGAAGATCACTTAATCTATAAAACCTTAGAGAAACTCTCGGTAATTGGCTATATAACAACAGGTAATGGTAATTATCTATACAAAAAGGGTTTGATTAAAATATAAGGGGCGAAGGTCAATATTGATAAAAAATATACATCATGCTAATATTTAGTTGAACCGGTTTTACCGGTGATAGTTACTCATATACTAGATGTATAAAGAGTATTAAAAACCTCCAATTTATTTTGGAGGTTTTTTCGTTTTAATAAAAGGGAAATAGAATTAAATATCCTACCTACCCTCCTCTATCCTATTTTTTACAATATTTTTTCAAATTAATTAAGTGCCTCATCACTTAGTTTATCCCATTGCTTAAATTCTTCTTTCATTTCTATAGTGCTTAAAATTTAGATCTGTGGGTAATATATTCATTTCAATTTAGCCATGATAAGGATTACCATTATTGTTTAATTGCTTCTTTCGGATACTCGCTCCATTTTTTACCTAAAAATATTCTACCGTTATCCTTTTTGTTTCTTTTTACTTCATCAGCTCCCCATGTCCCCCATTGCTTAAAAAAGAAAGAAATACCCTGTTCCCTACATTGATTGAAAATTTCAATAATCCATTCTTCCTTTATTACCCTTGCCTTGGTTCCGGATTCACCTCCTACAATGCACCAATGAATATCTGATAAATCTAGAGTACCCAATTTTCCTATTAATGGTTCAAATGAAACAAATTTAATATATGCATCAATTTTTCTAAGATAGTCAATTCTATATTTATATTTTGCATTTTCAACAGTCACCCCTAACCAGACATTCTGAGGTATAGTTCTTTTAGAAAGATAATCTAACATTATTTTCTCTCTCTTTGTTAAAATTTGATAAATATGTTGCGGTGTTGATGAAATGACCTCAAAAATCTTATCTAAGTATGTATAGGGCATTTCTTCGTGAAATAAATCGCTCATTGAATTAACAAAAAACTTTGTTGGTTTTTTAATTTTAAGTGGCTCGTCTAATCGATGAGGTAGAATTTTGAATTTAAATCCATTTATATAGTCATTATTCCCCATGGCCTGAAGCCTTTTTGCCATTACTTCTGCATAGCAATGAGCACAACCTTCGGATGCTTTTGTACAACCAATACTAGGGTTCCAGGTAGCATCTGTCCATTCAATCTTTGATTTTTTCATATTTAATTATCCTCCGATTTTTTACAACATTATCATAAGTAATTAGAGGAGCACTCGAATTATAAAATATTTTTTTATGTTTTTTTAATTTTTTTAAAACATCCATTGCATGCTTAGGTATATGACCCTTCCTTAATGTATAATAATAAGCATCTTTATTTGTTTCAATTTCTCTGTTTAATATTTTTTCTTCAAGCTCTTCCTGAAAACTTTCTAAAGTAGTTTTACCCACCAATTCAGGAAATAAATTAGGCTCTTTTTTATCTTTATCATTATAAATGTCATAATTTGCACTACCATTGTCAGAACTTATTTTCCAAACTATTTTTAGAAACTTCTCTGCAGCTAGAATATGCTTAGAACCAAATATTAAGCCATAAATATTTTTCCCTTTTTTAATAGAAAATGGATATAATTTTATCGGGGAATCATCCGATAATCTTCCTTTTAAGAAATTTAGTGTTGCTTCATGTATCAATTTATAAGGTGTATTAATTAATCTATTTATTTCCTCATCAGTTAGATTTAACGAATTTTTAAATTCCTCCGTTCTTGCAAATCTTTTTAAAAAAGAAGATGAAACAAAAATTAAAAAATCAGTTTTTTGAAACTTTTCAAATTCAATAATATGTTTACTATATTTTACACCAAACTGATCCATAAAAACTAAACTAGGCCGTTCACCAATATTATCTTTTAATTTATTAAAATTATTTTCAAAATCTTCATTAAAATAATTAATTTTTACAGTTTTATTTAGGGTTGGATTATCTTTAAGATAGTTATCACAATTAAATTTTAATTTTTCATAATATTTTTTCTTGCATTCATTAAAAAATAATTTGATCTTAGTTTTATGAATAATATGCTGATAGACTTTAATTTGACTAAGTATCCTTATGGGAGATCCTGGATTATTTTGTGAATCGCACCCAACTCCAGCAAAAAAATCAAAAATGTATATATAATCCTCTTGTTGTTTAATAAAGACAGGTAGCCAACTTTTAATATATTGTTCAAATATTAATAGCTTGGTTAATGTAGCATCATCAAATATTAAGTTAAAAAAATTATCTGTCCTACTCATAATTTAAATTTTCTTTTATTTCCTTTAATTTATATCTATTTATAAAATGTAATCATATTTTTCTCAATTTCCGGGTAAAGGATGTCGATTTGCTTTTGGGTTTCGATGGTCTTTTGTATTGCAGTGACGATGCGGCAATAATGTGGTGCGTCTTCTAATATTCTTCCTTTACGGTCTTTTAGGTACTTTTGTAAAACCTGGTATCCACCAATATAATAATTCCATACTTCAGGTGAAATACCCTCGAAATATTTTTCATTATTAATGTAAATTCTCTGTTCACTTTCCTGACAGTCAATCTTTTCAATACGATCATTGTCCCCTTCTCCCTGGTAGCGGGCAATAGGTATATCAAGTAGCGGACTTTTCAGGAGATGCAGATCAGTTAATTTCTTTCCCAATTTTCCCATTTCTGAAAAAAGATTATCATTTGCAGTAAAAGGAACACGGGGAAAGTCAATCTTTAAAAATTCGGCATAGGTCTCCCGGTAGATATTACTGTAAAAAATGCCATAGATATAATAGAGAATTTCTTCTGGAGTTGGAATTCGCTTATAGTTTTCTTCTAATTTTTTGAATACAAGTTGCTCAATATTGGGTTCTTTTTCTGTCTTGCTATGATTGAAAAGATTTTTGTTTTGCTCATTTGGATAGATATATAAAGGAGCTTGCAAGATTATCCCCTTACTACTAAAAAATGTTCGATTATCTACCATATGTTCTGAAACTATATAATGAGAATAAGCCATACTACCAGAATATTGCCTCATAAAACATATTGAAATATTTTCTTCTAACATATGTCGCATAATTTCTGGTCTTCCCCAATCAACCATATTTTCTGTATAATAAATATGCCTGATGTCAAAAGGACGATATAATATTTTTTGATAGTATGTATCCCAGTTTTTATCTTCAGATAATTTTCGTCTGGCTAATGGTAATTTCCAGCCTCTGGTATCTTTAAGGTTAAAAGCTTCTTTTATAATCTCATCTGTTAAAGATAAATTTTTAAATTGCAAAATTCTATTTCTAAGTTCGTCTTTATTAAAACCAATTACAAATTTATCCCTAGCAGTTACAATTCCCGTTACATTTACTGGAAATATTTCATTAATCTTCTTCCATTTTAAATATTTTTGTATTTTCGAAACATCTCTAGGAATAAAGAAATACCAGGGTGAAATTGGTTTTAACTCTGTATAATTTTCTGTCTTAAATTCATTTTCATCCAGCCAGTCATATTTTTCTTCCCTTAATCCTTATAAGATAGTGATGTGCCTTTGCTTTAAATTCAAATATTGAACGTAAGGTTATTTCACAATTATTAATTCTACTTGACCTTTCTTTTGTAATACATTGATTCCCACATCTCCCTCTATATGCCGGGTTATCAATAAATCGAGTTCTGCCTTCCCGACTATCAGTTTCCGGATGGTAAGCTGTTGAATTGATTCCGGTAGGGTAGGATTAGAAAATATTACTTTCTTCTCTGACCCAAACACTTTTAACCCAAGGCAACTTTCCAGAAGTAAGAATACTGCGGCAGAAGCCCACGTTTGTGGATTACAGGCAATTGGATACAATGTAGGGGTTTCACCAATACGCCTGGAAAATCCACAAAAAACTTCGGGTAACCGATGTAAATCGAAAAAAATACTGGCATCAAAGAGTCCTGTAAAAATCCTCGCTGCCTCTTCTTTAAAACCGTATCTTGCTAAACCAGCTGCAATCAATGCATTATCATGTGGCCATACTGAACCATTGTGATAGGACATTGGGTTATAACGTGCTTCTCCAAAGGGAATAGTTCGTATACCCCATCCGGAATAAAAATTCTCAGACATCATTGTTTTTACTAAGCGTCTAGCATGGCGTTCAGAGGCAATACCGGTAAAAAGACAATGCCCTGCATTTGATGATTTTACCCGACAAATATTCTTCTCACCATCTAAAGCCATAACATATATTGATAAATCCTCACACCAGAATTGTGATTCAAATCTCTGCTGCAGATGACTGCTTTTTTCTGCCAGCATTTTTGCCTGTTCCGTTTTCCCAAGGGCTGTGGCAAGTTTGCTAGCCGCCATTTTTGCTGCATAGACGTAACCCTGTACTTCACAAAGAGCGATTGGACCTCTAGCAAGAGAACCATCTTCATAAAAGACCGAATCAAATGAATCTTTCCATCCCTGGTTTATAAGACCAATAGAAGAATGCCGAGAGTATTCGACAAATCCATCACCATCAAGGTCCCCATAATTATCGATCCAATTCAGTGCCAGTTCAATATTGGTCCAAAGTTTCTCAATAAATTTTAAATCTCCGCTACGTTCGTAATAAGCACCAGCCAATATAATAAATAATGGTGTAGCATCGATTGAACCGTAATAACGTTGGAAGGGAACTTCTCCCAGGGTAGCCATCTCGCCTGCACGGGTTTCATGCACAATCTTTCCCGGCTCAGCATCCTGTTCAGCATTATGGTATGTGGACTGGGTAGCAGCTAAATAGCTTAAAACTCCCCTGGCAATGTCCGGGCAAAAACTCAAGCACTCCATTGCAGTAATAATCCCATCTCTCCCAAAGACTGTATTGAACCAGGGGATGCCTGCATAGGGATAAGTCCCATACTCAGTATCTGTAAGCATCATTTGCAAATCTGCAATGGATCTATTTATCCAATCATTGAGCTGTTCATTAGAAGTTTGAATGTCCGGGTTTTTAGATCGTGCTCGATAAAGTGCCTTGGCAGCCTTTTTTCTTGCCCTTTCATAACTATATTGAATCAGATAAGTATACTTCTTGTTTCTTGGTTTTGGTTCAATTTCACATGATATGGAACACTGGAATTCTTTTTTCCTGCCTACCGGAAGCTTTATATCATAATGAGCCTCTTTTTCACTTAACTTATCTGGCACTGGATCGAAGTAAATGCTTGTATATCTCGTTCTTCTATCCAAGCCCTCATAAATGTGTTTAACTTTATTTGCTTCAACAATGGGAGTAGCATGATGACCTCGTTGCTTACGAGAAGTACCTCTAATTTCAAAAAGATCAGCAAAATCAGCTTCAAAGGAAAGCGATAAATCAAGACGAACAGGATTTTCCCCATAATTAAGAATCTGGATACTCTCATAGAGTCTTTCTTCCCAGAGGAACTTGGATTGAAAAATATGAACTGTTCCTCTGGGTACTGTCATTTCGCCATTACGCCGAATATCCGGATTCATAGAATCAACTGCTAAACTGGCATTATCATCCTTAATTGTTGAGCTTAATAATAGTGGACGACTCCCTTCCAGTTTCAGTGTAAATCGAGATATAAAGCGTGTATCCTGATAATAAATACCCTGTTCACCAGAGCCATATACATCATCAATATCTCCAAACCAATTAAAAACCGCAAAAGCATCTCCATGTTTCAGTGCACGCGTGCGGTCATCGATACGGGGAGATGTAGAAAGTATATAATATTGATCACTTACGGTGATAATTTCTTTTTTCATTTTGCTTAGACAATCTTATTGTAATTTTTTGCTTCATTTATTAGTCTTTCATATAGCGTCAAATAATCCTGCGCCATTCTTGTTGCTGTAAAACGTTGCTCAAAAATTTCCCGACAACGTTTGCGACTGAGTTCGGGAATTCTTCTGGCTGCATCAATCGCATCTTCCAGTCCTGTTACAATAAACCCGGTATGACCTTCTTCCATCACCTCAGGTACTGATCCATGTCTATAGGCAATAATTGGGGTACCACAGGCCATTGCTTCTATCATAACCAGTCCGAAAGGTTCCGGCCAATCTATTGGGAACAGCAAGGCATAGGCTTTTCCTAAAAATTCTTCCTTTTCTCCTTCACCAATCTCGCCAATATATTCCACAAGAGGATCTCTTAATAACGGTTCAATGACTCCTTCATAGTAATCCTGATTCACTCGATCAACCTTAGCTGCAATCTTTAAAGGTATTCCAACACGTTTGGCAATTTCTATGGCACGGTCTACCCGCTTCTCTGGAGATATCCTCCCTAAAAATGCAAAATAACTTCCATGTTCTGGATAAAATTTATACAGGTTCTCTGGCAATCCATGATATACAGTTGCCTGCCAGTTAGCCCAATAAATAGGTTCCCGTTGGGCATTAGAGATAGAGACAACTGGCATCTCTTTAAACTCTTGATATAGTGGAATTAAATCAGGTATATCCAATCTTCCATGTAAAGTAGTAACCCCAACCAATGATTGTCTTCTTGAAAGGGGAAAATGCAGGTAATCAATATGAAAATGCACAATGTCAAAATCATCAGCTTGCTGAAAAACCTTTTCCAGCATCAGTATGTGGTGAGCCATTTGATCAATACAATTCTTATCCAACCTTAATGACCGTCTACAGGGAGTAAGCAGATGAGCCGAGGTAACTGAATCACCACTGGCAAATAGGGTTACCTCATGCCCTTGTTTACAGAGTTCTTCGGTTAAATAAGATACTACTCGTTCCGTCCCACCATAATATTTGGGTGGAACACTTTCATAAAGTGGAGAAACCTGGGCTATCCTCATATTTTTTCTCCTTTCTACTTCAAACAACATAAGTATTTTTCTTTATAATTCAAAGAAATTAAAAAATATAAGTAATTTGTATTTCTTTATTAAAAGTAGAAGGACTAAGAATGCAAAAACAAAAAGCCAACTATTAATATCCTCAATAAAACATACTTTAAACTTAATTTATGCTTTCCTAGCATTATTTATTATATTTATTTAAAAACTATTGTCAATATTCCGAATTGCCTCGTTCGTGTCAATAACTTAGGGGTACTTTTTCTTGCCTCAAAAATATCGGAGATGAAATCAAGGTAAAGTGTATCTAATAATCAATATATTTTAAAACAGTAAAACAGGAATCAGCATACCAACCACTACATTCCATAATCCACTCCTATGTTCTTTTTTCTATTTCAATAAATAAGTCCTGATGAGTTCCTTTAATTACTTGTAATTGTTTCACCCAGCTTCTGTCCTGTTGAGGGCCTACCAATACCGGCAGGGAATACTGTTTATCATATTTATCATCTTTGGACAGGTGATATTCCTCTTGAGGTTCTATCTGTTGACTTAATGACAAGTGATATCCTAAAACACCTAGTTAGTGTAAAATTTACTGGGGTACTTTAAGATAATCAAAAACTTGCTTACTAACATAAAAAAGGTGTAGACTTGCCTACTGAAATTTTACACTATCTGATATGGTAAAAAATTATTTATCGTAGTAACACATATTATTAAAAAAGAAAATGATCAATATGTAGCTACCTCTCCAGAATTTGATGTATCTTCTTTTGGCGATTCCGTGGAAGAGGCAAATGAAAATCTGCAAGAAGCTATTTTGTTGTATTTAGAAGGTATAGACGAATTAAAAATTCGGGACCAAATCTTTAAAGAAAAATCGATTAAAACATATGTAAACAGACCAAAATCTGTAGTAAATAATTATAAATTTGAAAAGAGACTTGGCAGCCAGCCTTTTATCAAAAAAGAACCCATACAAGTCGCTCTTTGTAATTAATGAAAGATGTCAAATATACCCTCTGTAACCGGTAAAGACTTAATCAATAAGTTATTAGGTATATATAATTGACGTTTAAACGTCTAAACGTTTAAACGTTTAGACGTCAAAGTATCAAAACACCATACCATAAGGAACCATAAGGATATTAATAATGAAAAAGACAAAGACTTATATGGATAAATTAATGCAAGATAAGGATTTCCGGGAAAAATTTGATGTAGAATATCAGAAACTTTGTGCTGAAGAAAAGAAAGCAAAAGTTAAATCAGATAAACATAATAAAACCATTTATGGAAAATAAATAAACTGTTAGATTTTTCTATTCTTTATCTAACAACATCATCTTTTTAATAAGCTGCTTTATTTTGATAACATCACTATTTTTTAGGTTACCAAGCTTCTGTTTCAAGCGTCTTTTGTCGATTGCTCTCAATTGAAAAACTAAAGCAACAGATAATGAGGACAGTTTGTTTGCCTGGTCAGGTTTTATTAAGAGGGTAAAAGGAAAAGTGGCGGTTATATTGTCCTTTCAAAATTGTCAAGGGCTTCATCGCTTAGTTTGTCCCATTCCTTAAATTCTTTTTTTAATTCCTCAAATTCGTTTTTTTGCTTTTTTAAAGAATCCTTAAAAATACGAATAATTTTAATAAGATTAGGTATCTGTTCTTCCGGCAAATCCTTAACCTCGTCTAATATTTTTTTCTCATAAGACAGTGTTTTCATTATTTTTAACCTCCACCATCAGCAGTGTATAGCTTTTAAAAGTCTATATTTTTATTTCCTACGCTTTTATTTTATCATATAAACTATATAAAAATATTTTTATATAGTAGAGACGTAATTTATAGTTTATTGTTAATGATTATTATTAGTGCTTATGTATTGTATTTTAATATATTGTAATGTTATTGTATGTTTATTAAACAAAAAATCTTTA
>Ga0334883_1005729_pt1 | contig 10769 bp, 9 predicted proteins | sample GraSluR1_MG_6_FD_207230 | JGI IMG/M metagenome (GOLD analysis project Ga0334883, IMG submission 207230) | Sludge microbial communities from methane-producing bioreactor in Wageningen University, Netherlands - Granular Sludge_09_05-R1 | ecosystem: Engineered > Bioreactor > Anaerobic > Unclassified... | reverse complement strand
AGCGACCTTCGCACGCCACGAGAGAAGCACACTCTCCCAGCTCGAGAAGGGCTACCCTCTCCTCGGCCACGGGGAGCGGCGCGAAGGCAGGCGACGGCTCATATGGACGCGCACCCCACGGAAAAAAGGCGCCCCGCTCGACGTAGACATGGCCACCCTCATAGACCAGTGCCATGCGACCCTGGTTGGACCACGACAGCGCAAGTACCAGCACGATGAAAAAGACAACCACCGCCAGAACACCGGCCAATACCGGCCAGCGCGCGCGCTTGGTCGACAAGTCGATCTCTGCCATTGCACATTTCCTTGGACCGAGGCACCCGCCCCGTGACGTTCAGACACGTCGCGCTTACGGGCAAGACTCTAGCACGGGGAGCGCCCCTGAGAAGTATCCAATGTAGGCCAGGTTCCGGAATCGCTCCATATAGTCCAAGCCGTAACCCACGACAAAATGGTTCTCAATCACAAAGCCCACATAGTCCAGCGGCACGGCCACCACCTGGTTGGCCGGTTTGTGCAACAGCGTGCAGATCTTCACGCTTCTGGGGCCTCGGGTCTGAAAGTTGTTGAGCAAGTAGCTCATGGTCAGGCCAGTGTCGACAATGTCCTCGACGATCAGGACCTCACGGTCATTGATGGGATGGCTCAGATCCGAGGTAAAGCGCACCACGCCGCTCGTTTGGGTCCGCGATCCGTAGCTAGAGAGGCCTAAAAAATCGCACTGGCAAGGCAGGTCGATGTGCCGCACCAAGTCGGCAAAAAACGGGAAGACCCCCTTGAGCACACCGACGACGAAGAGATCCGAGCCGCGATAGGCCGCGCTAATCTCCGCCCCAAGCTCAGCCACCCGCGCCGCCAGCGTAGCCGCATCGATCAGCGGCGTCACCAAGCGCTCGTAATCACGTAATGGACGCACGACTACACCTCACGCCTGGCACGCAGCAGGGACATGCCCTCGATCTGGGTCCGCTCCAGGAGCGAGAAACCCGCCTCACGCAAGAAAGACTCACTCTCCCGTGGCGAATACCATGAGGACTGCAGCACCCGCGACAGCGGCCGGCGCACGGGCCGCAACATCCGCGCCCACAGCGCTTCACTCTCCACCACGGCCAGCAGCAGCTCTCCTCCAGGTTGGAGCACCCGTGCCAGCTCTGCCAGCACATCGACCTCACTCTGCTGCGAGCCGAGGGCCAGCGTGCCAAAGACGCGGTCCAGCGTCTCCGGTGCAAAGGGCAAGCCCTGCAGTGACAACACGAAGACCACGTCCTTGAGCCCCAAGCGGCCAACGCGCGCCGCACTCGACTCGAGGTTGTCCACAGCACCATCGACGGCAAAGACCATCCCGCCGCGACCGGCCGCCAACGAACCGGCCAAGCGAGCGGTCATGGCCGCGTCGCCACAGCCAAAGTCCAGCACCCTCAGAGGGCTCTCGGTGAAGGCATTCAAACCCAACAGCCGCACCACTTCGTCGTGCAAGCGGCGCCGCCGCCCGTCTCTGCGACCGAGACCTTCGTGAGCCTCCATGCGCTGACGCAGCACGCGCCACAGCCCCTTGCCATGGCGCCCCTTCTCCGCCGCGTCCATCGCCACGGCGTCGGTCAGCCGCAAGACCCCCTGAATGACGGGATAGACGCGTTTGCAAGACTGGCAGATCGCGTAGGAAGCCCCAAGCTCGAAACCAATCCCAGCGCACTGGGGGCAACGCAACAGGTCTCCTGGCGCCAGCGCCCGCGGCGCGCGGCTCTCGTCTCTGACCTCACTATCTAGGGCGCGAGCTGGAGACGCTTCGTTTGCCGGGGAAAGAGCCGCATCCGCAGCACCCGTGGCAGGGCGAGGGCGGTCTTGATCTTCGGCAAGCTCTTGGGCGTCATCTGGCGCGGTAGCTCGGGCATCTTCTTCTGGCGGGGTAGCGTGTGCATCTGAAAGCTCCTCGGCAGGGGTGGGATGCGGCGCCTCGGGCGCATCGCTCTTTGATTCTAGCGTCGCCGCACCACCAGCGCCAGCCTGCGCCTGCTCCGCCAGCAGCGCCTCCGCTCCTGCCAGAACCTTGACCATTATCTTGGGCCCGAGCCCCTTGACGCCCACCAAGCGCCCTGCACCAGCAGCCTGAATCAGCGCCTCCAACCCCCTGACGTCGTAGTCATGGTAAAGGCGCGTCGCAAGCGCCTGCCCAATGCCAGGCACCTTGCACAACGCCACCAGACCTTCAGGGTAACGCTCCAATAAGTCGTCGCGCATTTGGCTACGCCCGTGGGTCACCAAGTCGCAAACCAAGTCGCTCGCCACCCGGTTCATGTCGGCAAAACGCTGCGCGAATGTGTCCGTGGCCACCAGCTCAACCAAAGAACCCTCGAAGGACTCGATGCGATCCGCAGCAGCTCGCAGGCCGCGAACCACCGCCCGCGCCTCGCCATCGAGGTCCAACAACACTGAGGTGTGTCGCAGAATGTCGCTGATCTCTTGATTTGTCATGGTGCGTTCCTGACCGTCGCGGAAATTTCCGAACCTTCCCACACATAGGCAGGAACTCTAACGGCCTGACAGCCAAAGATCAACTCCCCCAGCGGGACCATCATCCCAGAGCAAAGCAACCCATGGCCCCTTTTCCGGTTGACAGCCACCCAGAGAGCGTGTCAATTTAGCGCGCCTTGTCTGGCGCGTGTTTTCACGCCTGGCCAAATGACGATTACCACCGCAATTGGGCGGCAAATAGGGATGGCAAAAGGGAGCTCGGAGCATGAAGCGCACCTATCAACCCAGCAAGATCAAAAGACGCAGAACCCACGGATTCAGGAAACGCATGTCCTCGCCCCAAGGGCGCGAGGTCATCAGCCGCCGTCGTCGCAAAGGCCGCAAGCGCCTCGTTCCGGTCACGCCACGAAAAATGTAAGCTTAGACGTGCGCCCCGGGCTCGCCTTGGGACGTGACGAACGCCTTCGAAGCAGCAAAGACTTCCGCCGCGTTCAAGCGCAGGGGCGCCGAGCAGTCGGACCCAATATCGTCGTCGTGACGCAGCATGGGGAGCAATCGTGGAGTCGTTTCGGGCTGACCGTCACACGCAAGGTTGGCAAAGCCGTCGTTCGCAACCGCGTCAAGAGACGGCTGCGGGAGATCCTGCGGCAGCACAAAGACGAAATCCCCCAAGGCTGCGATTTCGTCCTCATCGCGCGGCTACCCATCGTCGACGCCTCCTACGCTTTGCTGCGCCAAGAGGTCCTGCGCTTGTGCAGAGAGGCCGCCGACCGCTTGCACAAAAGTCAACGAACGGCTCGGCCAAAGGGCGGCGAGCCCCGCGGCTGATGCTGTGGCTCGCCTGGCCCCTGTTGCTGTTCATCGCCCTTTATCAGCGCTGCATCTCGCCGTGGCTGCCGCCGGCCTGTCGGTTCTCGCCATCCTGCTCTTGTTACGCCAGAGACGCCCTCGAGAAGTATGGCGCCTGGCGCGGCACCTGCCTCAGCGTCAGACGCCTGGCGCGCTGTCACCCCTTCCATGCTGGCGGTCACGACCCCGTGCCATGATGAAGCATGCCCCCGCTCATCCCATGCGTTTACTCCAACCTCTTCTCAGTGGCTCGCTTTCATGATGGACAAGCCTGACAACAAGCGTCTCTTTCTCGCGGTGACTCTCGCCATGGGGATCCTCATCGCGTGGCAGCTTTGGTTCCTGGATCCGCCCAAGCCACCACAAGATGGCTCACCCGATGCCCCTGAGGCCACCGCCGCAGACGCCGACACCACCGCCGCGCCAGAGAGCACGGATCACCCCACCCCACCGGCCGCTGAGGCTCAGGCCCTCAGCCCCGAGGTAGAACCGATCCAGGTGGCACACGCCGCCATCGAGACCGAGGCCTACCGGGTCGTCCTCACCAGCGTCGGCGCCCGCGCCGCCCACTTCGAGCTGCGTCAGCCCGAGCGCTACGCCAGCCACGGCGATTACTTCGCCGCCCTCATGGAAGGCGCCAGCCTCGAGGCGCCACCCAAGCTTCTCCCCTTTGGCACAGAGCTGAAGTCCCTGGGTTTGACCGAGAGCAGCCCCTTCGCGCTGGTCAACCATGACGACGAGGAGGTGCGCTTCCGCTGGCGCTCTCCCGATGGCGCCACCCAAGTCGACAAGCGCTTCGTCCCAGGTGACAGCGCTTATGCCCTAAGGCTGGAGTTGAGCATCCACAACCTCAGCGAGCGCCCCCTGCAAGACGTCCTCAGCCTCTCCCTCTATGGCCGCCAGCTCCCGGGTCAAGAGCCGGGCCTCTTCTCCCGCGGCGCGCCGGTCAGCGCCAAGTGCCTCAGCAACGACTCTGTCGAGAGTATCGACAAGGGCGACGATCCTGAGACCTATAACCAATCGGTCGAGTGGATCGCCGTCGATGAGCCCTACTTTGCCCTGGTGAGCCGCTCCGAAGAGCGTCCCGACGCATGTCTCATCAGCTCTGAAGCCGACTTCTTGAGCGCAAGGCTGACGCACCGCCTCGACCTCGCCCCAGGTGAGCAGCAGGTCATCACCTACGAGGCCTTCCTCGGCCCCAAAGAGGACCACTTCCTCAAGACCTTCGGCCACGGCATCGAGCGCACCATCGACTACGGCTGGGTGGAGATCCTGGCCCGTCCCATGGCCTGGCTCCTCACCAAATTCCATGCCTTCTTTGGCAACTGGGGGCTGGCCATCATCCTGCTCACCGTGCTCATCCGCGGAGCCCTGTGGCCGGTCACGCAGCGCAGCCAAGAATCGATGATGCGCATGCAGAAGATCAGCCCTAAGCTGCAAGAACTGCAAAAGCAATACAAGAACGACCCCCAGACCCTACAACAGAAGCAGCTACAGCTCTACAAAGAGCACAAGGTCAATCCCTTCGGCTGCCTGCCTCTCTTCTTGCAAATCCCCATCTGGTTCGCCCTCTACCGCACCATCTACGTCACGGGCGGTCTCTACCGCGCTGAATTTGGCCTGTGGATCCGAGACCTCTCGGCACCCGACCCTTACTTCGTCTTGCCAGTCTTGGCTGGGGCCCTCTTCTTCCTGCAACAGAAGCTCAGCCCCTCGACGGTGCAGAACGTGCAGCAGAAGGTCATGCTGACGGTCTTCCCGCTCGTCTTCGTCGTCGTCATGCTCTTTTTGCCCTCTGGGCTCAACCTCTACATCCTGGTTTCGTCGGTCATCGGCCTCTTGCAGGCCCTCTATACCCGCAAGAAAATGGCGCGCCGGGGGGATCTGGCCACGGCGAGTGGACCCGCCGCACCCGAGAGCACCAAGGAACCCGTGAGCGCCAAGGAGCGCCGCGCCGCCCGACGCCGATCGGGCACCCCATCCACAGACTGAGGCCCATGGGCCCCTTCCCCATCCCACAACCAGGAGCGCCCCGTGAGTGAGACTCGAGAACCCCTTGAGAGCGCTGAGACCGTCCTTGCTGAAGCCGTAGCGCATTTACAACGGATCTTGCAGCTTGCCGGCTTCGATTTGGCCGTCTCGGCGACCATGCAAGAGCACGTCATCACCTTGAACGTCACGGGAGACGACGGGGCGGCGCTCATCACCAAGCCCAGTGGCGCGCCTACCTCGGCCGTCCTTGACGCCCTCGCGTGGGTGGTGCGGCGCTCGCTGAAGACTTCCTCCATCGAGCACACCGTCGTGGTCGACGCCATGGGTTACCGCGCCCAGCGGGTCGAAGCCCTCGCCTCTCTGGCACACTCACTCGGCGAGAAAGCACAACAGGGCATGAGCCTCGATGTCTTTGGGATGAGCAACGTCGATCGCCGCGCGCTGCACTTCCACCTCAATGAGAGTGGCAAAGCCCAGACCCAGAGCCAAGGGATGGGCCTCTATCGCCGCCTCTCCATTCGCAAGAGCGACCGCTAGGTGCGGCAAGGGGTGGCGTGAAAGGCACGAGGAGATGGCGCGCGCGGACGCCCCAGCGAGCGTGGTTCACCCACCAAGAAAGCGCGGCGGGACACCGCGACCATGAGAGCCACCAGGTGGTGGAATGCATTTCGTGGGCAAAAGAAAGCAGCCAAGTTTGACCTATAGGCTGCTTGAATCTAACGTGAGAGGTGGTCGGTGTCGCTTGGCCAGGTTGCGCGTTGCAGCGCAGCGTTAGAAGCTTTGCAGCATAGGGGATGACAGATGCATCGTTTGCAATTCAAGCCAACGCTTTGGCTCATGTTTTTGGCGCTCGTCGCCACCCTGTGGGGCTGTGACGACGACCGTCAGAAGCCGCCGCCGCCGCTGGGCACGGACTTCATCATCTACGACATCATCGAAGAAGAGCCGCCGCCGCCGGAGGGTGGACCCCAGGTGCTGATTTTGTCGCCCCTGGAAGCGACGGAGAAGACCAGCGAGCGCATGATCACGCGCGCGCGCTTCGCCGTCGAGTGCCAGGTCCTGCCGCACCCCGTGACCCAGCGCCGCATCGACAAAGACTCGATCGTCATCGAGGTCTCCTTTGATGGCCAGAAGCTGACCGCGCCGGGGCAACCGACGCCGGCCACGGACATTTTCCGGGCCGAGTTCACCTTGCCCACGCCCAAAAACGGCGAGATTCGGGTGCGCTGCAGCGCCGCAGACATTGCCCAGGAGCCGCTCACCTCCTTCCACAGCATCCTGACTTTCGTCGACCTCGGCCCCATCATCACCATCTTCAACCCTATCGACAACACGTCTTACGGCAAGCAGGTCAATGTCTATTTTCGCGTCGAGGAGAACCCCGTCAGCCAGGATGATCCCGGTGCCGCCGTCGATGACGCCAGCGTCAAGGCCTTCATCGGCACCTCGCAGCTCGTCGATCTGAGCCGCGATGAGTGGGGCAACTACGTCACCTCGGTGGTCTTCGACGACCCCGATCTCTTCCCCGTCGCCTTGGACGGGCGCTCGACCCTGCGGGTCGTCGCCGCTAACCGACGCGGCACCGTGCCGGTGACGCGAACGGTGGAGTTGAACTTCATCGCCGACTCTTCGGGCTCGGTCATCGAGTTCGTGACGCCCAAAGCGGGCGATCTCATCGGTGGCGTCTTCCGGACCCGCGTCAAGGTCACGGACAGCGCCGGTGTCGATCCCAACTCGGTCATCGCGACCATCGCCAACACCTATGACTACCCTCTGCTGCCCGTTGGCAGCAACGAGTATGAGGGCACCTTCGACTCTCGCAATCTGAGCAGTGACCTGGTCTACCCCTTGATGGTGGTGCGCGCCAGAGACGCCGTGGGTAATCAGTCATCAGCGGGGCAGATCGTCGCCCTGGATACCCGCAGGCCCCTGGTCGACCTCGACCCCTACCCCATGCGTGAGGTGAAAAAAGACGGCAACTGCTCCATCCTCTTTGACCCCCTTGGACCGGACGCGCCGAGCGACGGCGAGGCCGTGCCTCAGCTCACCCAGTTCCGCGTCCGCGTGGAGGATCAGTCCAACGGCGCCTCGGCCTCGAGCACTGGGCTCATCCTGCCCATGGCGGGCGTCAATGCCGGCAAAGTCCAGCTCTTCATCCTCGACGACGCCACGGGCGCCTTGGTGGTCGACACCGATGGCGATGGCATCTGCGATGACATCAACCCCCTGCTCAAACCCACCTCGGTTCCCCAAGCCGCCAACGAGGCCGCCGTCATCAACATGGTCGCCATCGACCCCAAGGGCTCGAACTTTTTCCCGGGGATCGTCCTGATCGAGGACCAACCCATGACGGTGGATCACATCGATTTCGGTCAACTCGACTGGCTGGGCGATGGTGGCTGCACCCGACCTTCCGGCGGCATCGATCCGCCTGACGCCCTCTGTGAGCCCTCGGGCTCAGCCTTGCGCATCATCCGAGATTCCGTCACGGGCCCGGCCATTTATGCCATCCCGCCGCTCTCCACCCTCAACTGCACGGGTAACGCCATCGACCTCAAGGGCTCGAACATCGCCGAAGGCTGGGCCTGCGTCGCCGTCCGTGCCGAAGACAACCTCGGTAACGTCGGCGTCTCCCCGCCCATGCGCATCTGTGTCGACGCCGACAACAATCAGGACAATGGTTGCACCTGCACCAATCCCCACCGGCGCGCCTGCACGGCCGGGAGCGACAACTGCGGCGCCGGCGGGCTCTGCATCCACGGTCGCTGCTGGAACCCCCTGGACCGCTCCTGTAGCGAGCAAGTGGGGCTACCCAACTGCACTGGGGTCTATGATCGCGTGACCAACACCATCCTCCCTGGCTCCTCCTGTGTCTGGCCCAAGGCTTTCCGCCCGGACAATCCCAGCCTGCCCTATCTCAATATGCGGCGCAACGACTGAGCTCGCCGCTGCTGCCCTCGAGCCTCACGGCGGCCATAGGCCGCCGTTTTCGTTGCACCTCGCTTGCGCCACGACAGGAGCGGCACCCTTTCTGGGATCTGCTGAAGACAGCGCGGGCAAAGTGTATTAAACTCTCTGACCTCTGCCGGAGAGCTACCCCGCAGAAAGCCCTGCGACGCTCCCGCGCTGTAGCTCCCTAGCACTTCACCGCGCCGGTGCAACGAGAGGAACCTCATGTCGAAAAGCCCAGAGTCGGCTGACCCCAACGGAGCGCAACTGGCTGCGCTGCACGCCGCATTGGCGGCCCACATGGACAAGCTCAAGCCCCTCATCAAGAGCCTCGAGAAGGCCACCGCCAAGGGTGCCGACAACCGCATCGATCTCTTGGCCGCTGCGCGGCAGTGCCTGAACAGCACGGCCCTTGGTCCTTTTGACTTCAACCCCCTGGCCCAGCCTACCCTGCAGGACCTCGACCTGCGCCTGCGCAATCTCCGCCTCACCCTGCGCGCTCAGCTCATGAGCGCCCTCCATAGCCAAGCCCAACAGGAAGGCACGCAGATCGAGGTGCTTTCAGACACCCCCCTGACCTTGCTCCTCGCGCCGCTCGTCCTCGAAGCCGACCTCGACAACGGCAGCGCCGCCCTCTTCTACGCGCGAGAAAAGCTCGCCGAGATGCCGCTGGAGGCCAAAGGAATCCTGGCGCAGCGTAAGGGCCTCATCGAGACGATCCGAAAAAACGCTTGTGATTCGGCGAGCTTCTGGGCTGCCCTCCTCAAAGCCTATCGCATGGTCTTGGTGCACCGTGACTTGCCCCAAGGAGAGCGCGTGGATTTGGTCGACACCCTCGCGCCGCTGGCGTGGCTGCTGGACCCCAGCTCGGGACGCAAGACCACCCCCTACCCGCGTCACATGCTGGCCTACCAACTCTACCGCCTCCAACGCGAAGCCCACCTCCAACACGAGGGCCTGCGCTTGGAGCTCGGCACGGCGACGGGCGGCAGCACCCGGCACAAAGCAAAGGTGCTCTTCGTACCTTCCTCGCACACCGAGGGCTTCTACTACCTCTCTTTGCGTTTTGTCTCCAAGTAGGCGGGCAACCAGCGCCGCCGATCACTGGAGTGAATAGGTGTAGTCATCATGGAACACGATGTGACGAAAGAGGTGAGTGACGACCAGCGACAAGTGGCAATGCACATCCTGCAACGCCTCGGCGAAGGGGGACAGCCTCCCGAATATGGCCTCCACCGCATCAACGTCGGCAACGAGTCCTATCTCCGGGTGCTCGAGGACGAGTACTTTCGCGGCCAGCTCCGGGTGGGCTCTAGCTTCAAGTTGGTGCAGGGCTACTTTGGCGGTGGGAAGACCCACTTCCTCTTCTGCGTCCGCGCCCTGGCCTGGAGCTATGACTTCGTCACCGCCCTGGTCGAGCTCTCCCCGGCCGAGTGCCCCTATGATGACGCCCTCAAAGTCTACCAAGCCGTCGCGCGGCGCATCGTTCAAAAACCCGAACACCTTCACGCGCCGCCCGCCTACGGCATCGGGACCCTCTTGCGCAACCTCGTGGACCGCCACGTGCAGCGCGTTCAAGCCACCGCCCCCAACCCCGGCCCCAAAGCCAAGCTCCAAGCGCACCAAGAGGTAGAAGCCTGGCTCACCCGAACGGTGGGACGGGCCTGGTGTGAGAGCCACTCCTTTCGCCAGGCCATCACCCACTTCGCCTTGGCCTACCTCCGGGACGACATCCAAGCGGAGCAGAAACTCGAAGCCTGGCTCCTCGGGGAGAACATCGCTGTCGCCCAGCTTCGCGACTTCGGCGTCTACGAGCAGATGGGGCGCGCCAACGCTTTCACCATGCTCCGCAGCCTCTTGCAGATGATCGTCGCCTTGGGCCTGCCCGGTACGGCGCTGCTCTTCGACGAGGTCGACCGCAACCTCTCGGTCAGCGCCAAGCGCAGCCACATCATCGGCGACAACCTGCGCCAAGTGGTCGACCTCTGCGGCCGCCATCAGCTCCCCAACACCCTCTTCATGTACGCCGTGCCGCCCGAGTTCATGCGCACCGTCGTGCCCGACTACCCCGCCCTTTACCAGCGCCTCAAGAGCCCCGTCCCCCTCAGTGTCCGCAGCCCCCAAGCCGTGCTCATCGATCTCGAGAAGCTGGATCTGGCCCCGGCGGATCTCCTCGAGAGCCTCGGCAAGCGCCTGGTCGAGGTCTTTGAAGATGCCCGCGGCTGCCAGCTCGATCGCGCCATCCAACAACGCAACGCCCGCGTCTTGGCCGAGGTCTGCGCCGAGGCTTTCTTCGAAGTCAACCATCGCCGCCTCTTCGTCAAAACCTGGGTGGACTTCCTCTTCCACCAGCTCGTCGACGCCTCGAGCGAGCTGAGCCACGAGACGGCTCGCGAGCTCATTCGCGTCGGCCATCAAGACCTCATCAACGTCGCACCCAGCGATGATTTCAGCGACTTTTGAGTGGAGTCACCATGCAGCCTGTCTCGGTGAACGCTGACGCTGTG
>Ga0334883_1005719_pt1 | contig 10782 bp, 12 predicted proteins | sample GraSluR1_MG_6_FD_207230 | JGI IMG/M metagenome (GOLD analysis project Ga0334883, IMG submission 207230) | Sludge microbial communities from methane-producing bioreactor in Wageningen University, Netherlands - Granular Sludge_09_05-R1 | ecosystem: Engineered > Bioreactor > Anaerobic >... | reverse complement strand
ATCCTCATAGTACATATAGATTTATTATAATTTCACATTAAGGTCAAAATATTGGACAAAACAGAAAAAGCTATATCCCCGGCTCTCCCGAGATGATCTCATGGGCGAATATCTGCTCAGGTGCCCCCGCTGCGGAAGACTGCAGCCCCCTAGCGCCCTCGACTGCGCAAATGACGACTCCCTCCTCCGAACCGAGTACGTCGCGAAGAGGCTCACCCTCCGGGAGGACCTGCCGGGGCTCTGGAAGTTCATCGACTGGCTCCCCGTAAAGGGGCCCCTCCGGGGGTCGGGAGAGAAGCCCGTCACCTTCAGGAGCCAGGTCCTCGCCCGGGAGCTGGGCCTCTCGCGCCTCTATATCAGCTTCAGCGGCTACTGGCCCGAGCGCGAAGCGAGGATGGCCACCTGCAGTTTCAAGGACCTGGAAGCTCCGCCGACGGTGGAGAGGCTGATGGAGCGAAAAGACGGTCAGGCCCTCGTAGTCGCCTCGGCGGGGAACACCGCCCGGGCCTTCGCCCAGGCCGCCTCGGCCGCCGGCCTCCCCCTCGTCCTCGTCGTCCCCACCTCGGGGGAGAGCCGCCTCTGGACGACGGTCCCTCCTTCGGAGTCGATATGCGTCATATCGGTGAAGGGGGACTACACCGAGGCGATCGACCTCGCCGCAAGGCTGGCCGGAGAGGCCGGGTTTGTCGGCGAGGGGGGGGCTAGGAACGTCGCTCGGCGGGACGGGATGGGGGTCGTAGTCCTCGACGCCGCCCTCGCCATGGGGTCTCTTCCGGACCACTACTTCCAGGCCGTCGGGAGCGGGACCGGGGGGATCGCCGCCTGGGAGGCCTCCTTGCGGCTGATCGGGGACGGCCGCTTCGGCTCCTCCCTCCCTCGGCTCCACCTCGCCCAGAACTCCCCCTGCGCCCCCCTCTACGCCGCCTGGACCGGCTCGGCAGCTGTGCGGGGCCCCTGCCCCAGCGGGATGTACGACGACGTCCTCTACAACCGAAAGCCCCCTTACGCCGTCCCCGGGGGGGTCAGAGACGCCCTGGAGGAGACGGCTGGCACCGTCTGCGCCATCTCCAACCGGGAGGCTTCCCTCGCCCAGCGGCTCTTCGAGGAGGGGGAGGAGATCGAGATCCTGCCGGCGGCGGCGGTCGCCGTCGCCGCCCTCCAGCGGGCTGCGGCCTCCGGTACGGTCGAGGAGGACGACCTCATACTGCTAAACATCACCGGGGGCGGAGTCTCCCGGGCCAAAGAGGAACTGGAGATGTTCACGCTCAAACCCGATATCGAGGCCGATCCCTCGGCCCTCTCATCCCCATCCGAATACGGCCTTCTGGCCGAGATCGAAGAGATCCTGGGACGGAGGACACCCCGATGACCGTCGACAGGGCCTGCAAGCTCACCATCCTCGGCGGCTTCGACAAGGAGAGAAAGCCCGACCTGGTGGAGCGGCTCGAGATGCGCCGGGGCGAGATCATCGGGATCGTCGGGCCGACGGGCTCGGGAAAGAGCTCCCTCATCGCCGACATCGAGCAGTTCGCCAAAGGAGACACCCCCTCGGGGAGGAGGATCCTCATCGATGGCTGCGAGCCGAGGGCCGAGATGAGGTCCGACCCCCGAAGGAAGCTGATAGCCCAGCTCTCCCAGAACATGCACTTCCTCGCCGACATGACCGTGGGGGATTTTTTGAGGATGCACGCCAAGAGCCGGGGGAGGTCCCCGCAGGTGGCAGGTCGGGTGATAGAGCTCGCCAACACCCTCACCGGGGAGCCGGTCCATCCGGACCAGCATCTGACGATCTTGAGCGGGGGGCAGTCGAGGGCGCTGATGGCCGCCGACATCGCGGTCATCAGCGATTCGCCGATCGTCCTCATCGACGAGATCGAGAACGCCGGGATCAAGAAGAGGGAGGCGCTGGAGCTCCTCTCCGGGGAGGGGAAGATCGTCGTCGTCGTCACCCACGACCCGATGCTCGCCCTCATGACCTCCCGGAGGGTCGTGATGAAGAACGGCGGGATGATGAGGGTGATCGAGACTACGCCCGGAGAGCAGAAGGTCTGGGAGGACCTGGCGAAGGTCGACGACTGGCTGATGAACCTGCGGGAGACGATCCGGCGGGGCGAGGTGGTGGGGGCCGCCCTTTGAAGATGGTGGTGGTGGCCGGGACCCCCGGCTCGGGGAAGACCTCCGTCCTCATCCACGCCGCGAGGTCCCTTCAGCAGATGGGGGTGAGGCCGGCGGTCGTCAAGATCGACTGCCTCTGGACCGAGGACGACGCGAGGTTTCGCCGCCTCGGCATCCCCGTCGCCGTCGGCCTCGCCAAGGACATGTGCCCCGACCACTACTCGATCTACAACGTCGACGAGATGCTGGACTGGGCGAAGGAAGAGGGGGCCGACGTCCTCCTCAACGAGACGGCAGGCCTCTGCCTCCGGTGCGCCCCCTACCCCGACTCCGCCCTGGCGGTCTGCGTCCTCGACGTCACCTCCGGCCCCAACGCCCCCCTGAAGGTGGGGCCGCTCCTGACGACGGCGGACGTCGTCGTGGCGACGAAGGGGGACATGGTATCCCAGGCCGAGAGGGAGGTCTTCCGGGAGAGGGTCCTGGAGGCGAACCCCGCTTGCAGGATCGTCGAGGCGAACGGCCTCTCCGGCAAGGGGGCGGCGGAGCTGGCGGAGCTGATCAAAAACGCCCCCGACCTCCGGGAGGAGATGCTCCTGCGGCACAACCCACCCATAGCGATATGCACCCTCTGCTCCGGGGAGCTCCGGGTATCGAAGAGACACCATCGGGGGGTCCTCCGCCACCTCGACGGCTTCATGGAGTACACCGGGGAGTGAGAGGGGCCATGCGAGGGGCGGGGGCGGGATGAGGGTAGATGGAATGGAGGAGATCGAGAAGCTTCTTCCTGGCTACAACTGCGGCGAGTGCGGTGAGAGGAGCTGCCAGAAGTTCGCCGAGGCCCTCCTGGCGGGGGACGAGGGCCTCATCGACCGCTGCCCCCCTCTCCGCCAGGAGAGGCACCGGGGGGCGAGGTCGGCGATCGAGGAGCTCCTCCACCGCCCGAGGGGGGATGGCTGGGGGGCGGCGGAGGTCCGGGGGGTGATCGACGGCCTCGCCGCGGACTTCTCCCTGGCCCCCCTCCCCGGCGAGCCCTCCTGCCGCGAGGACCTCTTCCCCTTCGACCGGGAGGCGAGGCTGGAGGTGGGAGCCGCCCTCCGCTACCGCCCCCTCGGCTGCCCCGTCACCCATTTCGCAAGAGCGATAAAGGTGGATCACGGCATCGTCACCGTCCACGTGGTGGGGCCCCTCCACCTCCTCGGAGACCGGGGCTTCGCCCCCCGGGAGGTGGGGGTCTGCCTCGTCGCCGCCTTCGAGGGGGTCGTCCTCCGGGGCCGGGTCCCCGGGGTCGGCGAGACGGTCAGGTTCCTCCCCGAGGACTGCATGATGCAGAAGGTCCACTCGGGGGTGATCGTCCACTCCGAGGGGAGGATGGTCAGGATAGAGGGGATCGATCTGAAGGTCTGGTGAGGTGGCCTGGGTCCATCGCTGCCCTCGGGGCGATCCCGTCCCAGGGCCGTCAGATATAATACCATGATCTGCGGAGATAAAAATATATACAGAAATTCCGGGTGCCTTTGGATGCCACCGATGGCGCTCCTTCCTCCCCTCAAGCCGGAGTGGTCCTGCGGAACCTCCGAAGAGACCGTCCTCCTGACCTTTGGGGGGAGGTGGGAGGCGGAGTCGGCGGAGCCCGGATCGAGGTCGAAGCCGGTACGGCTGAGATGAAGATGGTTATGAGGTGAATTGAATGGAGCTCTCCGTTATCCCCAGCATGTCGGCCCGCAGCGGGCTGAAGATCTTAATTGGATGCCTTCTGTTGTCGTCTCTTGCCTGGACTCCGGCGGGAGCCCAGGCGATAAGCCTGACCCCCTTCGTTGCGCCTTTGAACGATTTCGCGGAGCTGGGATTCATCGTCCCAACAGATGTGGCGGTGGAGGCTGAATCTTTGAACGACAAGAACTACACCGAGGGGCGTTACCTGGTGGCCTCCCTCCTCCTCAACGAGAGCAGGGTATTTTTATACCTCCTCTACCCCTGCCAGCCCCCCGAGGCCCAGCTGGATGCCGAGGGACTGAAGGATCTGATCGAGGTCTTCGACCCCACCCTCAATGAGACCATATACAGCCCCGCGCCCCTGAACATCACCGACCGGCCCGCCATCTGGGGACAGATCGGAAACTACGTCCTCGTCGCCCATCAGCCGTCGAATCAGACCGTATCGATCGCATTCATCGATGAGAACGTCACCGAGACGGTGGTGGAGTACCTCCTCGGTTCCCTGGAGATCACCGTAAACGAGAACGTTACCCTCCTCTCTCCCGGGTACTGCGAAGCCGCTTTAGGGGCCGGATCGGCCGTCCCTGAGGCGGCAGCCGAGACCCCCGCCCCTGAAGTGGCCACCAACGAGACCGCCGCACCGAGCGAGACGGCGGCGACGACGGAGCCGGAGGTGGCTCCAAGCGAGGCCGTCGGTGCGACGGCGCCGGTGGAGCCCGTCCAGAACGCCACCGGGACGAGCGTGGAGAAGACCCAGGCGGAGCTCGCCGCCATCAAGGATCAGTTCCAGCAGAAGTTTGGCCTAAAGGTCTGAGGGCCCCTCGGGGCCTGAAGGCCGCCCTTTTTTCCCCGGGGGGAGCCGGCCGCCGCGAGGACCTGATCCCCCCCGGAAGGATCAACCTTTAAGTCCCATAAAAGCCCCGTATATCTTCCGATGAGATACCTCCAACCCTCGGAGGCGGTCTACCGGGGGATGAAGGGGGCCGGGATCGACTTCGTCGCCAGCGTCCCTTGCGTCCATCTCCAGGGGCTCCTCGCCCTCGTGGACACCGACCCCGAGATCAGGCACGTCCCCGTCACCCGGGAGGAGGAGGGGGTCGGGATCGCTGCCGGTGCATACATGGGCGGTAAAACGCCAGCCCTCCTGATGCAGAACTCGGGGCTCGGAAACAGCATCAACGCCCTCGCCTCCCTCAACGGCCTTTACGGGGTCCCGCTCCTCCTAATCGTCAGCCACAGGGGCGGAGTGGGGGAGACTATATCCGGTCAGGTCCCCATGGGACGGCTGACGCCGAAGCTCCTCGACGCCATGGAGATCCCGAGTTTCATCCCCACCCTCACCGAGGCCGAGGAGAAAGTTGCCCTCGCCTGGGAGGTCGCCTGCAGGAGGAGGACTCCGGCGGCGGTGCTGCTGGAGATCGGCTTCTGGAAGCCGATCCCCTGAACCCCGGAGACGACGGATGCCTCCGACGAAGGACTATTTATTTCAGGAGGGAATATTTCTACTGATGATCAGATTGACGGCGCGGGTCTCCGGTAGGGTCCAGATGGTGGGGTACAGGGCGAGAGTGGTCGACCTCGCTCGGTCCTCGGGCCTCGTCGGCTTCGTCCAGAACCTCCCCGACGGCCGGGTCGAGGTGGTGGCCGAAGGCGAGAAGTCCGACCTAGGGAGGTTTGCATCGGCGTTGAAGATGGGGAACTCTCTCATCCGGGTTGACGATGTGGAGACGGCTTACTCCGAGGCGACGGGTTCTTTTCCCGGATTTCGCAAGGTGATCGACCCCGAAGAGCTGGGAGATCGCCTCGATGAGGGGGTCGGGATCCTGAAGGAGATCCTGGTCACCGTGAAAGAGGGCTTTGGCGATCTGGGGGAGAAGATGGACACGATGCTCGAAAAGCAGGATGCCATGCTGGAGAAGCAGGATGCTATGCTGGAGAAGCAGGATGCTATGCTGGAGAAGCAGGATGCTATGCTGGAGAAGCAGGATGCTATGCTGGAGAAGCAGGATGCTATGCTCGAAAAGCAGGATTCGACCCTCGGCGAGATTCAGGGGCTGAGGTTCGACATGAAGAGCTACATGAACCAGAGGTTCGAGCGGATCGAGACCGACCTCGCGGAGCTGAAAGCCGCGATGAGAGAGCGAGGCATCATCTGAACCGATCGCCTTTGATGAAGGCCAGCATTCAGAAGTCCTTTTAAGCCATCGGGAGCCGATCAATTTGAGAAGGATCGAAGCGATCTCCATCATCGCCCGGGAGGCCGAATCCCAGGGCGCCCTTCTGGTGGGAAATATAGGTTATCCGTCCAGGGAGCTATACGCCGTCGGCGACCGCCCATCCAACTTCTATATGCTGGGGTCCATGGGCCTCGCCTCCTCCATCGGCCTCGGCCTCGCCCTCGCCAGGCCGGACCGGAGGGTCATCACCATCGACGGAGACGGCTCCGTCCTGATGAACCTGGGGAGCCTAGCCACCATCGCCGACCAGGAGCCGGAGAACTACCTCCTCGTCATCCTCGACAACGGCTGCTACGGGTCGACGGGGTCCCAGCCGACCTGCACCGCCCGAAAGGCAGACCTGGCCCGGATTGCCGAGGGGGCCGGGGTCACCGAGGTCCGCCTCGCCTCCAGCCCCGAAGAGCTCCGGGCCGGCCTCACCGGGAGGGGCGTCCTGGTCGTCAAGGTGGAGGCGGGAAACGCCGAGGTTGCTGTGATCCCTCTATCCCCGGAGGAGATCATCGAGAGGTTCATGGCGATATCCGCTCCGCCATCTCCGTCATCCTGAAGCTGCCGTCGAGGATCCTCCCCTTCAGCTCCTCGGCGAGCCTCTCGGCCCGCAGCCGGTCGGACTGCCGCACGACGATCGGGACCTCCCGCCCGGCGAAGCGGAGGGATCCGAGGCGGGCTCTGAAGACGTCTCCGGAGCAGGAGGTGGCGCAGAGGCCGCAGTTGAAGCACCTCCTCCGGTCGAGGGTGGGAAGAAAGTTTCGAAAGGCTATAGCCCCCGTCGGGCAGATCGCCTCGGGGCGGCAGGCGGTGCACCTCTTGCAGGCCCCGGGGTCGAAGCTGACCTCCAGGTCTACCCCCTCCCAGACGTCGGCGTAGGTCGCCCGGCCCAGCTCCTGGCGGCTCGCGACGTCCACCACCGGTAGCGGTATAGACCCTTCGAGGCCGGCCATCCTCTCCAGGATCCCCTCCCTCAAGACCGGGATCGGGACCGCCCACGACGATATGCACTCGGGGCCTGCGGATGTTCCGAAGCCTCCCATGTACTCGGGGTCCATCCCGTGCATATCCGCATACCCCGAGAGGCTCGGCCGATCGGGGGAGGACCTCGTCCCCTTCCCCAGGACGAACCCCTCGGCACCGTTGATCAGGACCCTCGTCCCGACCCCGATCGTCTCCAGAAGGGGGTCGTTCTCCAGGGGGTTCATGCGGCCGCACCCCGAGACGGAGGCGCCGTTCCAGCAGGGGTCGAAGGTGGTGGCGTGGAAGATGGTAGCGACCCTCTCCTCCCCGGGGTTGACGAAGGCCGAGTAGTTCTTGAAAGAGTGGCGGGTCCCAAAGAGCCTCGCCGTCGGCATATCGGCGAGCTTCAGGTCCACCTCGAAGCCGGAGCCCGTGTCCGTCTCCACCTCGACCTGGACCTCCTCCCCCTCCACCAGGTCCCGGAGGAGGTGGCCTCCGCCGTACCTCGGCTCCTCCCGGCTCGCCGCCGTCCCGAAGACGATCAGGTCGACGATCCCCAGCCGCTCGTTGGGGCAGGGCCCGACGATCCCCGGGACGCCGTTGAGCGTGACCCCGATCGCCCGCCGGAAGGAGCCGGGGGGCGCCGCCGGAAAGGAGAGGACGGCGTAGGTGCCGCTCATCACCGCCCGGGTGGCGCAGGTGACGACGTCCACCTCCTCTAAAGAGACCCTCCCCCCGTCGGCCAGGACCTCGCTCACCTCCCGGGCGGTGAGGACGACGGCCTCCCCTCGGTCCACCTTGGCTCTGATCTCGGAGAATGAACGCTCCATGATGCCTCCTCAGCCCTCTTCCTTAATGAACTCCGCCTCCACCTCCGACCGGAGATGGTCCCGCCCCATGATCCGGGTTACCCTTCTATCGGTCAAGATAGAGACAGGCCGGAGCATATCGAAGAGCTCCAGGCCTTCGGCTTCGGTGAAGTAGTGGGTGATCACCCCCCCGCCCCGGCGGAAGGTCATCTCCTCCACCTCCACCCCCTCTCCCGCCCTCATATCCTCGACCTCGAACTCGATAAAGAAGAGGCGACCTTTGGCCTTGAGGACCCGGGCCGCCTCCCCCGCCGCCTTGATCCGGTCGCCCTCCCGGAGGTGGCCGAGGACGTGGAAGGCGAAGACCGCATCGAAGGCCGAGCTCTTGAAGGGGAGGTGGACCGCGTCCGCGGCGACGAGTTCGAGCCGATTGGCCACAGGGACCCGGCCCGCCGGAGGTGCTGGCGGGGGCGGGATGCCGGAGGAGGTCGAAGGCTCCGGCCGGAGGAGGCCTCTTCGCCGGCCCGTCTCCTCCGCCAGCCCCCTCCCCAGCCTCAGGGCCTGAGGAGATACGTCCACCGCCGCCACCCTCCAGGGTCGGCCCAGCATCCCCTGGAGGGTCTTGCCGTTGCCGCAGCCGAGCTCCAGGACCCGGGCTCCCTCGGGGAGGGGGGGGAGCCTCCGGGGAGCCCCCCGCCAGATCCTCCCCTTATCTCGATACTCCCGGCCCCAGGCTAGGAGCTCCTCCCTCCGGCCCCCCTCATCACCGGATCTGGCCCTCGGTCCCTGTGGCATGAGGTCGGAACGGCGCTCCACCACCAAAATCTTTACTATCCACCCGGTCGTCCCCCTCCCAGGTGTTTCGAATGAGACTTTGGAGTGGGGCAATTCTGATCATTGCCATATTCGCCTCCCTGGGATCGGCCCAGGCCATGGGCGAGAACTACGAAGATTATTTTGGGGTTTCATCCCCTGGCGAAGACTATCTGAACTATGCAGGGCAGCTGTACGGAGCCTCCGGCTCCTCGGAGAGCTACAGCTTCAGCTCAAGCTCGAGCTTCACCTACTCGCGGTACCTCCAGTACTTCTTCACCGAGGAGGATATCTTCTCCCGGGACCGGGTTCCCGTCAGCTTCGTGATAGCAGGAAACGAGCCCTCCATCCTCGACCTGGGGTGGCAGACGGTCCCCTATTCGGAGTACGCCTCCTCGGAGATGTACGCCGGGTCCAATGAGCTCTGGATCGAGGGGGAGACGGCCTGGTCGAGGTACGCCGCCTGTCCCATCGGTACATGGCTGCAGCTCGTCACCACCACCCCCGGGGGAGGGGCCGCCGACTTCTATGAGATATCGCCTTCAGGGATCGTGGGGATAACCCCCTACAGCCTGGGAACCTACGACAGGATGAGCTTCCAGGCCGCTGAGATGGGGAGGTACGCCCTCTTCTTCGTCGCCAACGGCCAGCCGAGCAACGTCGTCATCATCGACGTCGGAGAGGAGCTGACCCCGGATATGATCGCCGGGTCCGCTGCCGCTTCAACTGGGACCCCGGGCCCTGCCCCCGCCATCCCGGCGCCAGCTCCGAGGCCCGTCACCACCACCGGTGACGTCGTCGTCACCCTGGAGTCCGAGGGGATGAGGGGGTACGACGTCTACGTCGACGACCAGTACGTCGGTACCGACGGGCAGGGGGGCGACCCCCTCGACGGGAGATACAGGGTCAACGTCGCCGGAGGGATGTGGCACACCATCAAGGTCTGGGACGGGGAGTGGTTCTACGGCAAGCCCCGGTTCTACCAGAGGAACACCCCCGTCGTCCTGAAGTTCGAGCCCGCCTCCACCGTCTACCTCTACGGCGGGATGTGGTAGCCGGATCGGGCTTTAGGTCCCTTAATTTTTTTCTCCCTCGCCCTCACCGCCACCATCTTAAGGGATTGGAGACGGAATACCTAACATGAAGGGATGGGGGCTCGTCTTGTTGTTGGGAGTGAGCATCCTCGCCGGATCCGGCCCTGCCGGGGGTTGGGTGAGCGGAACGGGAGAGATCGACATCAGTAGATCCGTCGTCCACCGGATGGCAGATTACGAGCGCCACAGCTCCATGGCCGGAGACGGGAGCCTCCGGATTGGGGGCAGCTCCCTCGGGGCCTCAAGCCTCTCCTACTCCGGGGACGTCCCCCTGGTGGGGTTCAAGCGGATCGAGACCGGCTCGCCCTTCCGTGGAACGAAGACCTCCTTTCAGGAGGCCTTCAGCGCCACGGATATGGAGCGGGAGGTGACGTCCTCGGCGAGCTCTCACCTCGTGGCCACCGATATGAAGCTGGCCTTCAACGGGACCTACTTCACCAGCTCCAATATGCATCAGGCCTTCGTCCGGGATGTCAGCAGCCATCAGAGGTACACCGGAAACTTCGAGATACAGAATACGATCCAGTTCGGGAGCCTCGCCGACCGGAGGCCGGCCCTCTCCGTCACCGTCCTCCCCCAGGATTGCTCCGCCCGGGTCGGAGGGCCGATTAGGAGAGAGTACGCCGTCTCCAACGTCGGGACCGTCCCCGTCCGGGACCTCTCCCTCGTCGATTCGAGGGTCGGACCCGTCCTCCTCAGCAGGACGGAGCTGAGCCCCGGGGAGGTCGCCTCCGGCTCCTCGAGCTTCGCCCTCGGCGAAGAGGACGTCCCCGGCCTCCATAAGGACTCGATCGTGGCGACCGCCGTCGACTACGCTGGAAATGGGGCGGAGGCCTCCGCCTCCGCCGCGGTGGACCTGATCGGGTGGCAGGGGCTGAACCTGACGGTGGAGTTCAGGGATGGATGCATCCATCCCGGCAGCGGCCTCGCCTCCGTTTATACCATCGAGAACACCGGCGACCTTCCGATCAATAACCTCACCGTCACCGACTCCATCGCCCCCGGCCCCGTCGCCGCAAACCTCACCCTCATGCCCGGAGAGGCCGT